>Ga0209834_10000439_pt1 | contig 25576 bp, 16 predicted proteins | sample Mar14236cmmetaG_FD_184134 | JGI IMG/M metagenome (GOLD analysis project Ga0209834, IMG submission 184134) | Marine hydrothermal vent microbial communities from Guaymas Basin, Gulf of California to study Microbial Dark Matter (Phase II) - Marker... ...
TGGAATCTTTGCGTATCAGTGGGAAGAGTTCCCGGGGTTCTTTAAGCCTTTTGAGAGTTTAGCCATGGGAGGCGTTTACACCACGACGGCGCAGGGCCTTTCTGCGTTGGTTCTGAATCCCGCTTTGTACGAGCCTCAGGGTTTTGAAATGTTTTTCTATCCATTTGTTTCGAACAACCTGTTCAGTGTTGGAAGCGTTGCAAGTCAGCTCATTTCCAATCCGGCTTCACTAACAGAACTTGCCAGTAACACAGAGCTTCTGAATTCAATGCTTGGAATTCATTCCTATACCATGCTGTTTGGAGCCGGCTACGGCGACAATATCGGTGATGTCTCTGTTGGAGGATTTGGAGCTCTTCAGGGCAGTGTTTTTTGGAACATATCTTTGGACTCCCTTGACAGCATAGAGCTGGGCACATGGCTGGCATATTACGGTGTAGTAGGCGCGTCAATGGAGTTCGATAACCTGAGTTTCGGAGCTTCCGTGGGTGTTGGAATGAACGGCAGTGTTATTCCAACCACGGGCAGTTACCCACTGACTGTTGACTTGCTTTCAGACCCTGAGGGCGCTCTTGATTCAATTCCCAGTGATTTCAGCAATATCCTTGCAAGCGTGAACAAAGCATTCTTCGTTACGAGCATCGGTGCAGCGTATGACATAGGGTCTTTAAGACTCGCCGGAAGCTTATTTGTGAACACTGCGGAGCTGCTGAGAAATACACAGCTTTACTGGCTAACTGTGGGAGCTTCGTACAACTGGAATATCCTGACTGTGGCAGTGGAACTGGAAGATGTTTTAAATCAATCCAAGTCGCTGTGGCGGAAATTGAATATGGGTGCTTCAGTAGACTGGGATTTCTTAGAACTCTACGGAGGACTTCACGCTGGATGGCTAACCGGTGGAATAGCTCTCGATATGAAATTTGTAAAGATCGGATTTGCATCCTATGTTACAGAATACTCTTCATACGCCGGCTTCACACCTGAACAGAAGTACACAATCACCATCAATGGAAATTTCTGATCTTAAAGGGGGGCATAAAGCCCCCCTTTTTCATCTCATATCTTTGAAAAACGCCAAGTACGCCCTGTATGTCTCGTGCAGATCTGCTTTTGACACTATTTCAAATGGTGAATGCATGCCGAGAATAGCAGGTCCAATATCCACAGTTGATGCTCCTTTTTGAGAAAGAAACTTCGCGACAGTACCTCCTCCTCCACGATCAACCTTACCCATAGTAGCTATCTGCCAGCCAACATTGTTCTTCTTGAAAATATTTCGAACCTTGGCAAGGTATTCAGCATGGGCTTCACTGGTCGAATATTTTCCCCGTGAGCCTGTGTATTTCATGATTCCAACACCAAAGCCGAGCTTAGCGGAGTTGATTGGATCATACGCGTCTTTGTAAAGTGGATTAAATGCTGGGCACACGTCTGCCGAAACGACAGCGGTATTCTCAAGGAGCTCGTCAAGGGCTAATCCCGTATCTGAAAAACCCTGTGCCCTGAGAACCTTTTTCAGGAAAAGCTCGTAGAAACGAGCTTTTGCTCCCGAGTCTCCTTCACTGCCTATCTCCTCTCTATCAAATAGAATCACTCCGCAGGATCGAGCCGGATTATCGCAGTTCACAAGTGCGCGCAGTGATGTGTAAGCGCACACGCGATCATCATGGCCATAGGCGCCAAGAAGACTCTTGTCAAACCCGATCTCCTTCGGCTCAAGGGCGGGGACGAACTGCAGATCTGAGCTTACTAAATCCTCTTCTGATATACCATATTTCTCGTAAATTATCCTCAAAACGTTGGCTTTGACTGCTTCCTTCTTTTCTTCATCTTCGTGTGATATTGAACCAGCGAGCGCGTTTAGCTTTTCTGCCTTGAACTTCTTGCTCACATATTCGTCTTCTTTGTCGAGATGTGGCAGTAAATCGGACACTACAAAAACAGGGTCTTGAGGTGAACTTCCAATGTTCACATCAACAACTGTGCCATCTGATTTCACGACAACTCCACGCAACTCGAGAGGAAGGTTCAGCCATTGATATTTTTTGATGCCACCGTAGTAGTGAGTTTTCACAAAAGCTATTCCTTCCTCTTCAACAACACAGTGTGGCTTCAAATCCAGTCTGGGTGAGTCGATGTGAGATACAACTAAGTTCAAACCATCGCTTAAAGAACCTCGTATTTTCAATGCGATGATACTCTTGCCTCTATTCACTGTGTAAACTGATGCGTTTCTCCAATCGCCTGAAAATTCGCTGATTGGCGTGAATCCATGATCGAGAAGTATTCTCTCTGCTTCTCGAATAGCTGATCGCTCAGTCTTAGCTTTACCAATGAACTCTGAATACTCTTGACTGAAGGCCTCTATGTCTTTTGTATTGGACGCCTTCCACAAATTTTTCGGTTTGAATTCTCTTTCCATGATGCGCCTCCTCTCTTATCACATACCAGCCACATCTATTTCATTAACAAGCACTGAGGGGGTGTAAAATGCCATCGGTATATCCATGAACGAGTGTTCAAGGGAAACATCATTTCCAATCTCAACAATATTGGAAAGAAGTTTCAAGAAGCTACCTGAAATTGTCACCTGCTCAACAGGTTTTTTAATCGCACCATCTTCAACGAAATAGCCAACAGCCGAGACAGAGAAATCTCCAGAAGTGGGATTAACTCCTGAATGTAATCCATCCATCGCTATTACAACTACTCCCGTTTTCATATCACGAACCATCTCATCAAACGATTTATCACCTGGAAGAATGTGTACGTTGAGTGGCATTCCTTTAAGCTGAAATCCGTTCCCGGTGGGTGAAACTTTATCTTTCGCTGCGGACTTCAGGGTGTGAAAAAATGTTTTCAGCGTTCCTTTTTCTATGAACGCCTTTTTACTCGTGGGGACACCCTCATCATCAAAAGAACGTTTCACAGGACTCACTGAAAGAAATGGATCATCAACGGCAGTAAAAATTTCGCTCGCAATTCTCTGCTCAAGCTTCCCCTTAAGAGGTGATAACCCCTTCTGAACATGCTCGGCGGAGAACATACGCAAGAAAGCCGAGAAGAGACTTGCAAAGGCATCCCTTCTGAACAGAACAGGATACTTACCACTCTTAATACTGCTTGCCCCAAGCTGTGAAATAGCTTCTGAAGCGGCTTCTGAAGCCAGTTGCTTGGGATCCAGATCGTCAGGTTTAGACAGAATCTTCACTTTCAAACCACGCTTGGGAGCTTTTCCATCAGAAGCCACAAGGTACACATAAGAATCTCCGCCTACCACAGCTTCGTACTTCTGAACACCCTTCGTGTTGAAGATGTAGTATTCCTCTTTTTCGTGATCGTACACGCTCATCATGACCAGCTTTATTCGAGGATCATAAGACAGAGCTTCTTGTTCAATACATCGGGCAATCTTAATTTTCTCTGATACAGACATTTTTTCAAACAGGTCTGTAGCAGGCTCGAGCTCTTTATAAGTACCGGTTCCATCATATATCAGTTCTTTATCTTCAGAATCAGTTATTTTTAGATTCTCCCAAGCGCTGTCCACCAAAAACTCTGCAGATTGAGGGTCGATTTTCTCCGAGACAGAAAAGCCAGCTTTATCACCTTTAAGACCTTTGAAGGAAATCCGAACTGAAACGGCGTCGGAGTAGTTTTCAACCTTGCCTTTGCTAACTCCCACACCGAACACAGTTGACTTCTTTATAAAGAGTTCGCAATCATCGAAACCCTTTCGCGCTGCAACGTTAAACACCAGATTCTTGAATTCCTCAAAATTCATTTATTTCGCCCCCCAACTGTTAATTCGGAAACCCTTATTGTTGGCTGTCCCACATCTGCGGGAATGGATCCGGAAACCGAACCGCACATTCCTTGACCTCTGGCGAGGTCGTTTCCCACCATATCTATTTTTTCGAGAACTTCAGATCCCTTTCCAATGAGAGTGGCTCCTCTTACCGGTTTAACTATCCTCCCTTTCTCGATAATGTAACCCTCGGCTACTGCGAAGTTAAACTCTCCAGTCGCCGGGTGAACTGATCCTCCACCCATTCTCTTAGCGTACAAGCCGTAGTCTGTCGCCGATATTATTTCTTCGGGTAGATACTCACCCGGAAGGATAAATGTGTTGCTCATCCTTGAGGTTGGAGCAAATTTATAGCTCTCTCTTCGACCACAACCATTCGCCTCAACTCCGAGTTTTTTCGCGTGAAATTTGTCAACAAGATAAGATTTCAAGATACCATTTTCTATCAAGACATTACGTCTTGTTCGATTACCTTCGTCATCTATGTTTGCAGATCCCCACGCATTGGGTATCGTACCATCATCCACGGCGGAGACCTTTTCTGAAGCCACGCGTTGGCCTATCTTGCCCGCAAAGACAGAAGCTCCCTTTGCAACAGACGTGGCTTCTAAAGCGTGACCGCAAGCTTCGTGGAATATTACACCCCCAAAACCGTTGGATATCACAACAGGCATTCTGCCGGCTGGTGCGTACTCCGCTTTCACCATTCTGTCTGCAATACGAGCAGCCTCTTTTCCAATTTCATACGGTTCATTCTGATAAAAGAATTCTATGCCCATGGCAGCTCCAGGACCGTAAAAACCCGTCTCTTGCTCAGAATCTTTTGATGCCACTGCTGAAACCATGAGTCTTGTTCTGATTCTGCGATCTTCCACCACAAGACCCTCGGAGTTTGCGATTAAAATATTCTGATCGTAATCCCAGAAATTTACAACAACTTGGCTGATGAGTTCAGAGTATTCCTTAGCACCGTGATGAGCTGTTCTCATGATCTCAACCTTCTTGCTTCTCGAAACATCAAAGGGAAGCTTCAAGGTGAAGTGAGCGCTGTCAATTTTTTCTCTTCTTAAATCCAAATTGTTAAAGCTTCGAGGTTTGCATTCAAGAGCCTCGATGAGTCTTTGAACAACTTCACAGAGTGATTTTTCGGTTACCTCATTTGTGTATGCGTACACCTGTTGATCCTCGGAAAAAACCCTGACTCCCGCACCAAAATCCTTGCTAGAAAAGGCCGTGTCGATTTTTCCATCGACCATTGTTAGTCTTGTGCTTGTTTTGTCCTCCAAGAAGAGTTCTACAAAATCTGCTCCCATTTTGAGTCCTTTCGTGATGACATCTTTGATGATCGACTCTTTTAACAAGTTATCCACCTCCCTAATCTTATTTTACACTTCGACTCACGAATTTTTTAACCCCAGCAAAACCATATCTTTCTCGATTTGAAATAATGTAGACTATATTTGTTGAGCACTCTTTCTGGAGGTGTTGTACATGGATAAAGCCATTTTGTGTGAACGACTTGTTCGATACTTGAGGCTGTACACGCACCCTGTCGGCGTGAAATTGTACAAAGACAGGAGTTTGGTCCCCCGAAGAGCACGAAAAGAAACGCGAAATATCTGTCAGTTCATATCACAAGCACGATACCAGGATCGCATATCAGTAGGATATGCTGAGTTTATTATGTGCGCAATTGGCGCATCGTGCCTTGGACTCATAAAGACACCCGAGGTTTTCACTTCAGGTAAAGCAGCCGTGGGAAGATACTGTAAAAATGCAAGTGTAGGGAAAAAATTTTTTGAAAACACATTCAAAATTGGTGATTCTGGCAAGCAGTATGACGCTGTACTCATTGGCTCTCTGAGAAGACTTTCAGTAGAACCAGATGTGGTTGTTGTATACGGTCAACCTGTTCAAATTATGAGGCTCATTCACGCACACGTTTACGACACAGGTGAAAAAATATCGGCTGATACCGTTGCAGAAGCGGCTGTGTGTTCTTCTATAGCTTGGACGCACACGTATAAAAAGCCGGCTATGGGAATACCATGTAGGGGAGACAGAGCATATGGCGGCACACAGCCATCAGAGATTGTCTTCACATTTCCATACTCTGAACTGGAAAGACTGGTTAGCAACCTTGAAGCTCTCGGTGGGGAAAACACATTGCCTATCGCACCCCATATGGATTGGGAAACACCAAATATGGGAGATTATGCGATGAAAAAAGAGTATTTATTATAAAAGAAAAAAGGGCGGAATATCCGCCCTTTTAAGCCATTTTCTCTTCTTCAGCCGCTCTGGGAGTTTCCTCTATCTGAATATTTGCGAATGCCTCAAGTCCTGTGCCCGCGGGAATCAGCTGTCCAACTATAACGTTTTCCTTCAAACCCTCGAGCCTATCAATGCTTCCCTCAACTGCCGCTTCGGAAAGCACTTGTGGTGTCTGCTGGAAAGAAGCAGCACTCAGCCAGCCTTTGTGTTCCAGAGACGCTTTGGTTATTCTCAGGAGTCTTCTTCTGTATTTCATCGGTTCCTTTGGCGCGATTTGATATGTTACTGGTTGATCTCCCTCGAGAACAGAAACCTCTTTGATTCCCATTTTTATTGCCTTATCAAGCATTTCCTCTGTTACTTCTGCTCCCTGAGGGGCTATTTCTTCTCCATCCTCGCCTTCAGATTTCATCACAAGTTTTTGAGCAAGCGTTTTGCCAAGAACGATGTTTCTGTTTGTATGAACTTCAGTGTTCTTTTTCATGATCTCTTCATTTATCTTTTCAGCCTCTCGTGCGTTCAAAAGACGTCCTGGCAGAAAATCCGTGTCACCTGGATCTGTAACTTCAACTTTTCCAAGCATCTGACGTATTATTATTTCAAAGTGCTTGTTGTTTATCTCGACTCCCTGTTCCACATAAACTCTTTGTATTTCCCTCAGCAGGTACATTGCCGTTGCTTCGACTCCAAGCGCATCCATTATCTTACGAGGTCTTATGGCTCCGGAAGACAGAGGATCTCCAGGAAGCACTTTTTGGCCTACTTTCACTTTTGGCTTGGTTCTATCCGGTACGTCGTATTCGTATATCTTACCGCTGTAATCTTCTATGTATATCCTCTTCTTGCCGTTTTCCATTTCTCCTATGTCTTTCACAAATCCGGTAACGGTACAAAAGATACCTTCAGGTTCCTTCAACTTCTTTCTTGCTTCAAAGAGCTCTTCTGCTCTGGGAAGACCCTGTGTTATATCTGCCGTTGTAGCTATACCTCCTGTATGGAATGTCCTCATCGTAAGCTGAGTTCCTGGTTCACCTATGGACTGCGCAGCCACAATTCCAACAGCCTCGCCAATCTGAACAACTCTGTGAGTGGAAAGATCCATTCCGTAACAAAGCGCACAAACCCCTGTGTCAGATTCGCAGGTTAGCACAGATCTCACATAAATGGAAGGCCTCACTTTTACGCGTGTAACACCGTTGGATTCCAGCATCTTTGCTGCGGTTTCGTCAATGACTTCCTGATAGGCAACTATTTCACGATCACCACTTCTGTCTTTAACAACTTCCTGTGACTCTGTTCCAACGCAAGGATACAGTTTAACCTTCAGTGTCTCCTTTCCCAAACTTCGAGCTGCTTTTATGACTTCCCACGTGAGCTCTGAGCCAACTTCATAAACAAATCCATCTTCCTGTCTAACTTCCTCGGAAATCTCAGCGTAGCAGAATGGCTTCTGGAGCGTTCGAATGTCCAACTCCTTCTCTAAGGACACAGGTACACTAACCGAAAACTCTGATAAAAATGCAGCATCGTCATCTGAAAGCATAGCGTTTCTGCAATATTCTTTACCAGTGTTCGGATTGACAAGAGTTTCACCATTTAGTGGATTCACAACATCTTTTGCCAGCACTCTACCAAAAAGAAAGTCTTTCAATTTTTGAACTGTAAGGCTGTCACTCATCAGCTCAAGGGCTCTTATACCTTTTTCCGTCCCACAATCTGTGGTGGTCACAACTAAGGATTGTGCAACATCTACAAGTCTACGAGTGAGATATCCGGCTGAGGAAGTTCGCAAAGCAGTATCAGCGGCTCCTTTTCGTGCTCCGTGTGTAGATATGAAGAACTCCATCACGCTCAACCCTTCACGGAAGTTTGAGGTTATGGGTATCTCGATGGTTTTTCCTGAAGGATCTGCCATGAGTCCTCGCATACCAGCAAGCTGTTTTACTTGGTCAATGTTGCCTCTTGCACCTGAATTGACCATCATGAACACTGGATTGAATGGATCATTACCTAGGGCGGTGTAGGTAACGTTCTGAACATCGTTTGTGGCTGTGCTCCAAATTTTGATTATCTCTCTAAAGCGTTCCTCGTAAGTCAAAAAGCCATTTTGATACTGTTCTTCGACAATTTCAACTTTCTTTTCAGCTTCTCGGATAATGTCGTTTTTCTCCGGCGCGACAATCAAATCCTTCAATGAGATAGTTAGACCAGAGAGTGTCGCGTAATGAAATCCCATATCTTTCATATCATCAAGTAGATCCGCTGTCCTATCAATACCGTATAGTTTAAAGGTCTCGTATATAAGGTTCTTGATCTCCTTCTTGCCAAACGTCTTGTTGTAATCGCGTAGCTTTTCTGGAACAATCATGTTGAATATGACTCTACCAACAGTCGTCTTCAGAAGAGCGCTGTTACCACCTTTTTTTATCATGACGGCAACCGGACTGTGAATTCCCACATAGCCGAGCTCATAGGCAAGTATCGCTTCCTCCTCAGAAGCGAAGTGCCATTTTATTTGATCAAGCTTCAGATCGTTGTAGTTAGGCTCAACTGCTGTCAGATAATACACACCAACAATAACATCCTTACCCGGCATCGATATTGGCCTTCCGTGGGCAGGAGAAGTGATATTGTACCTGGAAAGCATGAGATATCTCGCCTCAGCCTGCGCCGCGGCTGATAATGGTACGTGAACTGCCATCTGATCGCCATCGAAATCTGCATTAAACGGAGGACACACCAGAGGATGGAGTTGTATCGCATTTCCTTCTATAAGCTTGGGTTCAAAAGCCTGTATCGACATTCTATGAAGTGTTGGAGCTCTGTTCAAAAGAACGGGATGACCTTTTATAACCTCTTCAAGAACATCCCAAGCTTCCGGCATTTCTCTTTCAATGACAGCTTTCTTCATCTTTTTGGCTGTTTTACCAACCTCTCCACCTTCGTTAAGAAGCTTGGCTAAAACAAACGGTTTGAAAAGTTCCAAAGCCATCTTCTTTGGAAGACCACACTGATGAATCTTCAACTCTGGTCCCACTACAATAACTGCCCTTCCTGAATAATCAACGCGCTTTCCAAGAAGGTTTCTTCTGAATCTACCTTTCTTGCCCTTTACCAAATCAGTTAGCGACTTCAGTGCCCTTCCATTTCTGTCTGTAACCGACTTTCCAACTCTACCATTGTATATAAGACTGTCTACAGCTTCCTGAAGCATTCTTTTCTCGCTTCTCACTATTACATCTGGTGCACCGAGTTCAAGTAGCCTCTTGAGTCTGTTGTTTCTGTTTATAACGCGTCGATAAAGATCATTAAGATCCGTTGTAGCGAATCTTCCCCCCTCGATTTGGATCATGGGCCTGAGCTCAGGGGGAATAACTGGCACCGCTTCCAGCACCATCCACTCTGGTCGAGAACCGGATTTTATCAGATCTTTGACCACTTTCAATCTCTTAAGGAGCTTCATGGCACGTCCACCACTTTTTGGAAGTGTTGAAAGTTCAGCTTCAATCTCGGCCTTTGTCTTTTCAAGATCTATCTTCTGCAACAATTCCTTGACCGCAGAAGCGCCGTAATGAGCCTGAATCTTGCCGGGATAAATATCACGGTACGCATCATACTCATTCTCTGTTATTATTGAGCCTGGTGTTAGTCCCGTTGCTTTGCTGACTTCAGGATCGATATCTGTTACTGTAACGATCAGCCTGTCATTTTCTACCTCAGCTTCAACGGTAAACATACCCGGATAAAACTCTTCAAACACGCGGTATTCGCTCATGGAAAGTATTTCATTCTCAAAGGCAAATCTGTCAGCAAGATGGTCTCCCTTTTTAACATTTTGACCATCACTTACATACGGCAGCGCTCCTTCAAAGATGGGATACCTTTTTTCTTCTATTAGCTGTTCGATATAGATCGTTCCATTGGAAAGAACCTCAAAACTACCGTCTTCGAGGGGCCTTAAATTCAGATTTTTTCCAAAGACTACTTTACCGGAAGAGGGTACGTTTATTGCTTCGATCATTCCTCCTGTTATCAACTGATCGCCAGCCTTCACTTTCTGCCCATCTTTCACAGTGATTCTCGAGCAGAACGGGACTGCAAATGTAAATGGCTGCTCTTTGCTGGTTGTCAGCGGCTTCACAGTTATGGTTCCCGACAAATCGTCAACTTCTACTGTTCCATCAAAGGGAGCGTAAACAGGTGGAATCTGTTGTTCGGGGACAATTTCTGCGCCCTTCTCAACGTCCTGCCCATCTTTCACAAGCAAAGTCATACCAGCATAAAGCCTCATCTCAACCTTCGCGACGTTTCTAACATGGATCCACGTTATTTCTCTGCCGGTTATTGTGCGCTCTGACTTCAGCTTAACCTCACCGTCAATATCACTAACAACCGGAGATTTCGGATTTCTTACCACAACGGCGAGTTCAACGTCAAAGTCCTGTGCTTCTTTGTATATGTTGTATTCAGTTTCATACAGCACATCTCCAGGTACAAACTGCGTCTTTTTGGGATCTGTTACTATATATATTCTTTCGATGATCCTTCTGCTGCCGTGGTACACAATGTTTTCCAAATCCCGCACAGAAATGTTCAACAGGGTAGATAAAATACTGGGACTGCTCTTCAGATACCAGATATGAACCACGGGAGCAGCGAGCTCGATGTGACCCATACGTTTTCTTCGATCTTCCTTTGACTCAACTCTCACACCACATCTTTCACACACGGTACCTTCGTACTTCTTGCCTTTGTACTTACCACAAGCGCACTCGTAATCTTTTGTTGGACCAAATATTCGTTCGCAAAACAGCCCATCTCTTTCTGGTTTGAAAGATCTGTAATTTATAGTCTCTGGTTTCTTAACTTCTCCACTGGACCAGCTTCTGATCCTCTCAGGAGAAGCAATACCAACTCTTACAGAAGCAATTTTCCTCCTAAAAGTAGATACAGCCATTTATTCTTCCCTCCTCGGGAACTTATATTCTATCCACATCGACTTCGTTGCCGTGCTCATCGTACACACGGACATCCAGTGCGAGGCCTCGAAGCTCTTTGACAAGTACTTTGAAACTCTCGGGAATATTGGGTTCTGGCAGGTTTTTTCCTTTGAGTATGGCCTTGTACACTTCATTTCTTCCCCTAATATCGTCAGATTTTATTGTTAGCATCTCATTCAGCGTATGACTGGCTCCGTGAGCTTCAAGAGCCCATACCTCCATTTCACCAAACCTCTGACCTCCAAATTGTGCCTTACCACCAAGAGGTTGTTGGTGAATTAGAGAATAAGGTCCCGTGGAACGCGCGTGTATTTTATCTCTTGCTATGTGGACAAGTTTCATCATGTATATGTAACCAACAACAATGGGTTTGTCAAACTCCTGTCCGGTTCGCCCATCTCTGAGCACTACCTTGCCAGATGGAGAATCTTCATTATCTCCATCCTCAAGTCCGGACACTCTGCGTTCTTGATAAAGGAGCGGCAGTATCTCGTCTTCTTTAGCCCCGTCAAAAACAGGAGTTGCAAACCAGCTATCAGTGAGTTTTGCAAGCCAGCCAAGATGTGTCTCCAAAATCTGACCAACATTCATTCTCGAAGGAACTCCAAGAGGACTTAGGACCATCTGAATAGGGGTGCCATCTGGCAAAAACGGCATGTCTTCTCTGGACATTATCTTGGAAACAACACCTTTGTTTCCATGCCTTCCTGCAAGCTTGTCACCCACATCAAGTGGTTTCTTGCAGGCTACATATACCTTTACCATCTTGTTTACACCAGCACCGAGTTCAGCGACTTCACTTTTATCAAAGACTTTAACATCAATTACACGTCCATCACTACCATGAGGTAGTCTTAAAGACGTGTCTTTGACATCCTTACCTCTTTCTCCAAAAACAGACCTGATAATTTTCTCTTCTGGTGTGGTTTCACCCTCACCCTTGGGAGTGACTTTACCAACGAGTATGTCTTGCGGCCCCACATGGGCACCAATCATAACGATGCCGTTCTCATCCAGATTCTTGAGCTGCTCCTTGTTCACATTGGGAATGTCGGATGTTATTTCCTCTGGCCCAAGTCGTGTCTCACGCGCCTGGGTTTCATACACTTCGATATGAACAGAAGTAAAGCTGTCGTTCTCCAGAAGCTCTTCACTCACCAAGATCGCATCTTCAAAGTTGTAGCCTTCCCATGGAACAAACGCAACAAGGACATTCCTACCGAGCGCAAGTTCACCCATATCTGTTGCCGGTCCATCTGCTATTGGTTCCCCTGCTCGCACACGGTCACCAGCGCTTACAATGGGTGTCTGGTTAATCGTCGTGTCCTGATTAGTTCGAATGAACTTCATTAAGTGATATTCGTCAACTATCGGCGCTCCATCCTTGGTGAGAAGAACATTCCCCTGTTCATCTGTTCTTTCTATTAGAATCTTCCTCGCTTCGACTTTTTTCACAATTCCATCGTGCTTTGCAAGCACTACGTACCCAGAGTACTTCGCCGCTTCATATTCCATCCCAGTGGCAACAAATGGGGCTTCAGGTTCTATCAAAGGAACGGCTTGTCTCTGCATGTTTGAACCCATCAAAGCACGATTGGCATCGTCGTGTTCAAGAAAGGGTATGAGAGCTGTTGACACGCTCACAATCTGTTTTGGTGAAACATCAACAAACTGAACCTTTGCTCTGTCAACGTACTGTACCCTTTCCATATACCTAACGGGAACTTTCGTGTCTACTATGAATCCCTTATCGTCAATTTTGATCGTACTTGGAGCTATGTTGTAGTTTTCTTCCTCATCTGCGGTGAGGTATACAATCTCCTCTGTGAGATGACCGTCCACAACTTTCCTGTAAGGAGTGGTCAGAAACCCGAACTTATCAATGTCTGCAAAAACAGCAAGAGAAGTTATGAGACCTATGTTGGCGCCTTCAGGAGTTTCTATAGGGCACATTCTGCCATAATGCGAGTGATGAACATCTCTAACCTCAAACCTTGCTCTTTCCTTTCTCAAGCCTCCCGGCCCAACTGCTGTGAGACGCCTCTTGTGAGTGAGCTCCGCTAACGGATTCACCTGTTCCATAAACTGCGACAGGGGGCTTGTTGCAAAGAATTGATTCACCGCCGCGATTATAGATTTGACATTTATAAGATTTTGAATAGATATCTTGTCGAGAGAATTGTAAAGTGTTAACCTTTCTTGGATTAGCCTTTGGGCACGGGAAAACGCTCTTTCGAACTCGATCCTGACAAGTTCACCGACGGTCCTCACTCTTTTGTTTCCCAAGTGATCTTTTGTATCCATTACTTCAGGGTTCTTGCTGACATCTATCAGATACCTGGTTGCCAAGACTATATCCATCGGGGTTAACACTAAGCTGTTGGAATCATATTTTTCTCTCTCAGCTTCTTCTTCTGTTATCCCTTTGATCTGCATAAGGTACTTTCTGTAAGCAGGTGTCAGTCTTTTGTTAATTTTGTATCTCCCCACTTCAGAAAGCTCGAACCTTTCGGGGCTAAAGTACAGGCTGTTCAAATACGACTTCGCAGCATTTATCCTTGGCATTTCACCGGGCTTCAGCTTTCGAAAGATTTCGAGGTACGCTTTTGTGGAATCAACTTGCTCATAGGCCGTGTTGAGTTTTTCCAGAGTTTTCTGCGCAAAAGGATGCGTTCTAACTACTGTTTCAACATCTGACTCAAGTATCAACTTCGCCGTGCTTTCAGAGATAACTCCGCCTCTCTTAACAACAGTTTTGCCATCGACAACAACATCTTGAAGAACGACAGAGCCAACCGCATTCATCATAGAATACTCATCGTCAGCATCAACTGCATCGGGAAACAAACTCAACAGCTCAAGATCATCTTCGTAGCCCAAGGCTTTGAAGAGAAGGAACAGATTGAGCTTTCTCTTCTTGTCTATTCGTGAGTAGAAAACACCTTCGTTAAGGTTGAGCAAAATCTCCAACCACGCACCCCTTTGGGGTAGAAAATGTGCCATATATATAGGCGCAGAAGCCTGCGTCTTGGACAGCTCTTCAACAAAGTAAACTCCTGGGGCTCGTACAAGCTGGCTAACTACTACTCTCTCGGCACCATTGATTATGAATGTGCCGTTTTCCGTCATGTAGGGAAGATAACCTAAAAACGCTTCCTCTTCCCTCATCTCCTCTGTGTTCACATCAGTTATCCTCACGGTTGTGAATATCGGAACCGTGTAGGTCAAGCCTTTTTGCTTGCATTCCTCTATCTCGTTTGGTGGCTCTCCCATTCTTGACGAAATGAATTCAACGACGAACCCTTTTTCTCCTTTTTTGAGGTCGCCTTTGTGAGGCTGAGATGTTATGGGGGAAAACTTCTTCAAAACTTCGATAAGTCCGTTCTCGAGAAAGTCTTTGTACGAGCTGATTTGCATCGAGATCAGATTTGGAATGTGGCTTGCGTCGTGAATGCGTCCGAAGGTGAGGCGTTGCCTTTTTCCGTACTGGACACTTCGCATTAGATCACCTCGGTTTATGTTATAATTATAGAAAACAGAAGGTCATGACTAAGAAGAACACTGAGACGGGAAAGTATAGAGACCGCACCTTAATATTAAACCACAAAATAACCTATACCAGACAAAGCTGGTATAGGTTGATACATATTCTTTTCAAAGTGGAAACGCGCGACACACTACTTCAATGTTACATCGGCCCCTGCTTCCGTCAGTTTCTGTTTGATTTCCTCCGCTTCGTTCTTCGGAATTCCATTCTTTATGACAGCGTCAGGAGTACCCGCCTTTTCCACGAGTTCTTTGGCTTCCTTCAAACCCAAACCTGTTATTTCTCTAACAACTTTGATAACCGCGATCTTGTTTGATCCAAAGCTGTTCAGAATTACGTCAAACTCGGTTTTTTCTTCTGCTTCTGCCTGTGCTGCTCCACCTGCTGCGGGTGCTGCAACCGCTACTGGAGCTGCCGCCGAAACACCGAATTTGTCCTCAAGCTTCTTAACAAGCTCTGCCAATTCCTTGACTGTCATCTTCTCGATAGCCTCAATAATTTCTTCCATGTTCATGATAACACCTCCGCTACTCTGATTTCTTATCCTTGATAGCATTCAACGCATAAAGGAGCTGTTTCAAAATTCCACTCAACGCATAAACAAAGCCTCTAATCGGAGCTTGGATCTGTCCAACAAGAATTCCATACAGCTCCTGCTTGCTCGGCAAGCTTGCAAATGTAGCAACATCTTCCCCAGTGAAAACTTGACCTTCGAGGAATCCACCTTTGAAGACATTCTCAAACTTGCGCTCTTTAACAAATTCATTCGCTATTTTCAGGGCATCTATAGCCTCATCCTGCTCAACGTACAGAACGGCTGTGGGTCCCTTAAGATACATTTCGTATTCAGCTGGATCGTATTGTGCATTTTTCAACGCGAGATCAAGAAGAGTGTTCTTGACAACGGTGTAGTGCGCGGCTGTTCCATATCTTTCGTATATTCTGCGTCTGAGATCTCTGAATGTAGCAACATCGAAGCCCTTGAAGTCAGTAAACAGTATTAGGGAACTCTTGGAGAACTTATCAGAGAGCTTCTCCACTATTTCCTTTTTTTTGGCCCTGGTGATCAAATCAGCACCTCCTTCCAAAAAAATAAGGTCTCTTTCAAGAAGAGACCGAGGTCATGGCCACCGATCATTGAGGAACGTGCCACAAGGATCGCTACACGCCTCGGTAGGTGAGGAAAGCCTCTTCTTGAAACCTACTGTCTCAGGCGAAAATATTATTTACTTGGGAACAGATCGCCTAATTCAATCTTCACACCAATGCCCATGGTTGAAGACAAAACAGCTTTCTTTATAAATTGCCCTTTGACCGCTGTGGGTCTCAGTGAAGCTATCTGTGCAGCCGCTGAGACCAAATTTTCTCTGAGAACTTCATCAGAAAACGATTTCTTTCCAATAGGTATGTGAATACAGCCTGTTTTGTCGTTTCTAACTTCTATTCGTCCCTTTTTGAATTCTTTCACTGCTTCAGCTATGTTTTCTGTCACAGTACCAGATTTTGGAGATGGCATAAGGCCGCGGGGCCCAAGTATTCTCCCGAGCTTACCAATAAACCTCATCATATCTGGTGTTGCCAGTGCAACATCAAAGTCAGTGAACCCCTCATTCTGTATCTTATCAACGAGATCCTCTGCTCCAACATAATCAGCACCGGCTTTTTTTGCTTCTTCGGCCTTTTCACCTTTTGCGAATACCAGTATCTTCACACTGCGACCAGTTCCATTTGGCAGCGATATAGTGTTCCGTACTTGCTGATCGGGTTTTCTTGGATCTATATTGGTTGTCAAATGTAACTCCACCGTCTCATCAAACTTCGCTGTTGCTGTTTTCTTCACAAGTGCTATGGATTCATCAATACTGTAAGATTTGAATCTGTCAACTTTTCTCCTTATCTCCTCATATCTTTTGGAGTGCTTCGGCATACGCCTCCTCCTTTCGTCGCAACTATGCTTTGACTTCTAATCCCATGCTTTTCGCGGTTCCTTCGATGATCTTAACCGCCGCTTCCAGATCATTGGCATTCAGATCGGCCATTTTTATTTGGGCAATCTCTTCGAGTTGCTTACGCGTCACTGTGCCAACGACCTTACGTTTGGACTCAGAGGAACCCTTTTCTACGCCAGCAGCTCTCTTGAGCAGAAAAGACGCTGGTGGGGTTTTCACAACAAATGTAAAAGAACGATCCTCGTACACAGTTATGATTACCGGAAGTAACATACCTGATTGATCTGCAGTAGCAGCGTTGAAACGCTTGCAGAAATCCATGATGTTAACGCCTCTCTGACCCAAAGCAGGACCTACAGGTGGAGCTGGAGAAGCTTTTCCAGCTGGCAATTGCAGTTTCACTTGTGCCATTACTTTTTTTGCCATTCAGTATTCCCTCCTTCGTGGTATGGGAATCTCCCTCCCACTTCATTCAATTCTCTCAACTTCGGATACTTTAACCGTAACCGGTGTTTCTCTACCAAATATAGTCACTGCAACTCGCAGTTCTTGCTTCTCTGGATCTATTTCTCTAACAACGCCCGCGAAATCCTCAAATGGGCCGCTCGTAATTCTAACAACATCCCCAACGCGAAAATCAAACTCTACTTTCATCGGCTTTATCTTTTCTTCGACTTCTTCCAGTCCGGACAATCTCAAGATCATGCGGGCCTCTCTTTTCTTTAATTTCAGCGGTTGCCCGCCCGACGCAACAAAATCTATTACACTCGGCACCATTCTAACAAATTGCCATGTTTCGTCATTCATGATCATTTCCACAAAAACGTAGCCAGGAAACAATCTTCTTTTCTGTGTTTTGGCAATTCTGAGCTCTCGCCTTGTACCATAGTCAACCACTTCAACCCTACCATTTGATCGCACCCTTATTTTCTTGCTCTCTGCCAAGAGCTCTCCCGCTCGTACTGACCTACCCTTTCTCACTTTTTCACCGTCGTAGACTTCTATCGGGATGTAGTAAACATCCGTTTCACCGCTGTCTGTAGCAATGTCAATACGCTTCATTCTTTCGGAAGTTACAACCCTGCCGTCAAGCTCGCTCACGTACTCCAAGTTCTTAGTCAGGGGCATTCCCTGCTTTATCCTCGCTCCCATCTTGATTCCCGATTCCACACCGGCGGATTCAGGCAGAAAATACACTTTTGTGAACTTCCTGTCTATAGTTTCTATAATCACACGCCGAAAGTTTTTAACATTGGTAATCCTGCCAGAGTGTCTCGCATGAATGGGAGGCTCTTCAGCAATTATGTCGCCCTTTTGAACATCAGAACCATCACTTACATGCAGCTTCGCATTGGTGGACACCACATGTCTTTCCACAGACTTTGAGGTGGCATCCAAAATTGTCTCTTCAGGAACAACTATCTTGCCGAAGAGTCTTTCAGAACCAGTAGAACGTATCTTTGTTTCAAGATTTTCTTTGGCCGATATCTCGAACCCTGCCATGGTTCGAAGCACATACCACTCTTTTTTCATCAGAATCACCCAACGCCGAGCGCTTTCAAAATGGCACGTATTCCTCCAGAAAACGCAAGATCGAGCACGAAGAAGTACAGCCCCATTACGATGAGTATAAATATCACGACAGTCGTCGCGCTCACAAGCTCATTGCTGTTGGGCCAATGAGTTTTCTTGGCTTCCGATCTTACTTCTCGAAAGAACTTCTTAATCTTTCCCACGTTAACTCCTCCAAACCAGAAAAATGGCAGGGCCGGCAGGACTCGAACCTGCAACCCCCGATTTTGGAGACCGGTGCTCTACCAATTGAGCTACAGCCCTACACAATCATTTTGTTTCATTATGCATTGTGTGCTTGCCACACCTTGGACAGTATTTTCTCAACTTCAATTTTTCCTTGCGATTTTTGTTTCTATCAGTATAGTAGTTTTTGATACCGCACTCTGAACATTTTAAAGCTACTTTCACTCTCATCTCTTTTGCACCTCACATTTTTCGCCACTTCTATAAGCAAATGGTGGTGAGGGGAGGATTTGAACCTCCGAAGGCGATCCGCCAGCGGATTTACAGTCCGCCCCCTTTGGCCACTCGGGCACCTCACCACCCATATTTGGAGCCAGCGAAGGGACTCGAACCCCCAACCTGCTGATTACAAATCAGCCGCTCTGCCGGTTGAGCTACGCTGGCACCGCAGCCTTGGTAATTATAAGGCAACTAATACCATATGTCAAGACAAACCAGTGCCGTTAGTTTCGTCTCAATGTGCCTTTCAAATTGTACTAAATTGTACTGCGAACATTACTTGTGAGCCGCCACTCATTGAAACAGCGATAGACTCACATATGATTCGGCTACCTCACAAGCCTTAATTCAGAACTCTTAGTCTCTTGAATCATTAAAAGCAAAATTATGCCCTAAAGACTCAGTTCCTCAGCGACAAAGTCAAGCCCCAGATGCTTCAGCGTCTCCTTAGTTGGAACACCTTCACTATTCCACCCTCGGAGTCTGTAGTATTCCTGCAGAAGCTCCTCGTACTTACTTTCTTCAAGATGAAAACCATTTATAGCTTCTTTGAACCATTTTTTCGGCGGGTAATCCATCACCTTTTCCCATGTTCCAAGCTCTCTGATCCAGAAGGAACGAATCAAAGAATACACTCTGTCCGATACCTTGAAAATGTCATCAAGAGTGTAATTCTCACCAACTATCGCGCTCAATATCTTGGGATACCATTCTAAATCAACGCCCAGCTCAACCCAGGGAAGTCTGCAAGCCGTTAAGAACTCGAACATTCCTCCTCTAATCCTTTGCTGTTCAATAACCTTGGCGGCTTTATCCAAGTTATAATTCATCTCGTACGAGGAAGACGCATTTCCTTCGTCCATGGGTGAGGAGCCAAGCTCCCAAGCGATCACCCACGCCTCTTTGTGATGAGCACCAATAGCGCTGGTCCCGTAAGCGAGCGCCATTGCAGGATATCTGAAGCAGTTGTATGCTGAAACTTCGAGACCTTTAACGTGCACCGCTATATCCTCAACGCTCAGCTCCTTCGAAGCGATCTTGACACCTTCAGCAAGCAGATCTCCCAGTTTAGAGCTCCTGTGCGCTATTTCATTTGTTAGCGCGATCATTTCTTCATATTCTCCAAATGACGGCGCATCTTTGAGGATGCCCAGTTTCTTTGCCTCCATTGCAAAGCTCAGAGCCGATCCAAGAGATATCGTGTCAAGGCCAAGTTCATCTGCCAATCTATTCAAAACCGCTACTCTGTTCAAATTAGCCAGACCCGTGTTTGGTCCCAACATTCCTACATTTTCGTAATCGAGTTCACTTTCTTTACCCTCTTTATCCAGAACGATATTACCGCACTGCATATTGCAGTACGGACAACCTCGTCGCCCAACCTTCATGGCTTCCATAGAGTAGCCATCAACGGTTCTAAAACGCTCAAAACGGCCTTCAGAGAAATTTCTTGTTGGTAACGCAAAATTCTTGTGAGCCCACTCGACAGCCGCCATTGTCCCCTGTCTCATCCAAAAAGAGTATCCCGGCTGCGACGAGATCTCTTTGTAAACAGCCCTGGTGTATTCATCGAACGCGCTTTTGTCGGCAACAGGGACTTCTTTTGTTCCCTTTACAACAACTGCTTTCAATTTCTTGCTTCCCATAACGGCTCCCATTCCCGGTCGGCCGCCTGCGCGCCCCCTTTGAGACATCACAACCGCATACTTGACTTTGTTCTCCCCTGCCGGTCCTATGCACAAAACACCGGAACCTTTCCCGTGAACTTCCTTCAGTCGCCGTTCTGTTTCAAATGTATCAAGTCCCCAGAGTTCTTTGGCATCGAGAATGCTGATTCTATCATCTTCGATGCACAAATACACCGGCTTTTGTGATGATCCTTCAACTACAAGTGCAGTGTATCCCGCCTTTTTCAGTTGTACCGACGCCATTGTCCCGATATTTCCGTCTCCATAACCATTCGTTAAAGGACTCTTGGCAGCTATAACCATTTTTCCCCCACTTGGTGTTCTCAACCCATTGAAAGGTCCAAGCGCAAATACGAGTTTGTTCTCAGGACTTAGAGGATCGACATTCTTGACCTCGTCCCAAAGGATTTTTGACGCAAGACCCCTACCTCCTATGTACTCATAACGGAGATTCTCAGTGAGTTCCTCTTTGACCACACTGCCGCTGGAAAGATTAACCCTCAGAATCATATTGATCCTCCTTCTCTCAGCATTCTGCTTACATTATAACAAGACAAGATCAAAACAATGAAAGGTTCTCAAATAAGTTGGTGTTTCATGTATTGAGTCCGCACTTTGCGGCTGACAAAAAGGGAGTTCCTTTCAGCAACTGATTAGATCACGGTAACTGAATAGATCGAAAGCTTTCCCAATTTTGGTAAAATACCGATCACCCATCTCAGCTATAATGGAAAAAGCAAGACAATTGACAGGAGGTGAGATAATGTACTTGCAGGACATCATAAAAGTCCTTCACAACTACTGGGCAGATCTTGGGTGTATGATAGATCAGCCTTACGACATTGAAATGGGGGCCGGTACTTTTCATCCCTCAACGTTTTTTGGATGCCTCAGAGACAGCGATTGGAAGGTGGCTTTTGTTCAACCGAGTAGGCGTCCAACAGATGGAAGGTATGGTGAGAATCCAAACCGTTTGCAACGTTACTTTCAATACCAGGTTATTATAAAACCTTCTCCTGAAAACTCCCAGGATTTGTATCTGAATTCACTGCAGGCGCTGGGAATCGATCTCAAAAAGCATGACGTTCGTTTCGTCGAGGACAACTGGGAGTCTCCCACACTGGGTGCCTGGGGCGTTGGTTGGGAAGTTTGGCTTGACGGAATGGAAATCACACAGTTCACGTATTTTCAACAGATTGGTGGGCATCAGTTGAGACAGATTCCTCTTGAAATAACTTATGGTCTCGAAAGAATAGCTATGTACCTTCAAAATGTGGACAGCGTGTTTGAAGTGAAATGGAATGAAAATGTCAGCTACGGAGATGTGTACCTGGAAAATGAAAAACAATTCTCAAAATACAATTTTGAGTTCTCAGACACTAACAAACTGTTTAACATGTTTTCAGAATGCGAGGAAGAGTTTTTCAAACAAATAGAAAGAGCGTGTTATCTGGTCGCATATGACTATCTTCTCAAGTGTTCACACACGTTCAATCTGTTAGATGCAAGGAACGCCATAAGTGTTTCACAGCGTCAAGAATATATAAGGCGAATTCGATCAATGTCGAAGAAGTGTGCAGATGTTTTCTTGAAAAGGGGGCATCAAGAGTGACTCAAAAGAACTTTGTTCTCTTCGAAATCGGAACGGAAGAACTACCTGCAAGTGAAATGATGAGCTTGAGGAATCAGATCAAAGAGCTGACATCCTCTTCTCTGGAAAGCCTAAACATAGACTTTGAACAAATTAGAGTTTATGTGACATGTCGCAGGATAGCTTTTCTCATAGAAGGAATTTCTGAAAAGCAAAGAGACAGCGTTGTGCTAAAAAAGGGCCCGTCAGCGAAAATAGCGTATCAGGACGGCAAACCGACAAAAGCTCTGCTTGGTTTCCTGAGATCAAATGGTGCAGATGAATCAGAAATCACAGTCAAGAACGGCTATGTATATTTAGAAAAACAAGTTAAAGGTTCCAGAAGCGAAGACGTTGTCAGAAACGTCTTTATTAGTGTGATCTCAAAACTCAGATTTTCAAAATCCATGAAATGGGGCTCGGGCAAACATGAATTCATAAGACCTGTCAAGTGGATAAACGCAATGTTCAACGACCACATCGTGGAATTCAGTTGTTTTGAAAAGAGCAGCGGCAACACTTTATTTGGTCATCCGCACCACAACAGAACAAGGAAGTTGCAACATGCCAGAGACTATGTGGAACAAATGAAATCGCTCGATGTTCTCGTCGACTTCGATGAAAGAAAGAGAATCATCGTAGATCAGTTGAAGAAAATTGAAGATGAACACGAACTGAAAATTCACAAAGACATGGATCTAATAGCAAAGACAGCCGATATGACAGAATGGCCAGCCGCGGTTGTCGGTAACTTCAAAGACATTTATTTAACACTTCCACAAGAATTGATAACTGTTACCATCAAACATCATTTGAGTGGATTCACCGCTGAAAGGAATGGACAACTGACCAGAACATTTATTATATTCGCTGATAAACCAGAAGCTGATTTGGAAAACTCTGTTGTTCATGGATATGAAAATGTTGTGAACGCAAGGCTCGAAGATGCCCGTTATTATCTGAATCTTGACCTGAAACACACCCTGGAGGAGTTTACAGAGAAACTAAAAGAAATAGTCTTTCAAGAGAGCCTTGGAACTCTGTATGACAAGGTGACGAGAGCTAAAAGAATAGCTACAAACATTGCAAAATCTCTGTCGTTACCTTTGGAAAAGGTATCAAGAGCGGCGGAACTATCTAAAAGCGATATCGCGACACACGTCGTTTATGAATTTCCAGAACTCCAGGGCACTATTGGAAGAATTTACGCTCTGAAATCTGGTGAAGATGCAGACGTAGCTACTGCCTTAGAAGAACAGTACAGCGAGAACCCGCCGGGAATCCTTGGATCTATCGTGGGAATCGCTGATAGAATTGACACAATAGTGGGTAATTTCGCGGTGGGCAACATACCTTCCGGATCAAAAGATCCGTTTGGCTTAAGGTCGAAGGCAGACACAATCTTCAGGATCTGCGTCTTGAAGAAATGGGATTTGGACATATGGAGTTTTATGCAGCAGGATAGCGTTCTTTTGCCGTGCGACACCGATTTATCGGCGGTGTCAGATTTCATGAAAAGCAGATTCTACGCCTTTCTCACAAATGAACAACGTATACCCTTCGATGTCGCAAGAACCGTGCTGCACTTGTGGAATCAACCCTTTCGAGGAATTCACGCAGCGACTTCAATTCTCAAAATAAAAGGCTCAAAGGATTTCCAAGAATTAGTCGTCGGATTCGAACGAGTTCACAACATAACAAAGAGTTTTGAATCAACTGAGTACGATGGGTCGCTATTCCAGAAAGACGCTGAAAAGGATCTTCTGAACCAGTTTGTCTGCACGAAACCTCTGGTCATTGAAGCTTTAGAAAAGCTGGATTACGATCAGGCGCTGCTCAAGTTGATAGAGCTGAAACCCCACATAGATCGATACTTTGATGAAGTCTTTGTTATGGTCAATCAAGAAGACATACGAAGAAACAGACTGGCTTTTCTCAAGGATATAGATTCGCTGTTTATGAAAGTCGGTGATCTGACGCAATTAAGCCAGGAGTATACTTGATATCAACAACGTGCTTTAAGAGCAACAATATTCATAACTACTAACCCATTCTTCACTGATACGGAGACCAGTAATTTGGAGGTTCTCTGGTTATTGTTATGTCATGGGGATGGCTTTCTCTAACACCCGATGGAGTTACTCTCAGAAAGACTGCTTTCTCCCTCAATTCGCATATAGTGGCAGCTCCTAAGTAACCCATTCCAGCCCTCAGACCACCAACGAGTTGATGCACCACATCTTTGACTGTTCCTTTGTATGGAACCATTCCTTCAACACCCTCTGGAACGAATTTCGATGAATCACCGCTTTGGAAGTATCTGTCAAAACTCCCCCTCTTCATCGCTGCTTCACTGCCCATTCCTCTGTAAGCCTTGTATTTTCTTCCCTGATAGAGTATGGAGTCTCCCGGGGCTTCTTCCGTACCGGCGAAAATGCTTCCAATCATTACAGAATCAGCGCCGGCCGCGAGGGCTTTGACTATGTCTCCTGAATACCTGATGCCGCCATCTGCTATTAATGTGACATCGTGCTTTTTTATAACCTCACTGCACTCCAGGATCGCTGTTAGTTGGGGAACGCCTATTCCTGCGACGACCCGTGTCGTGCAGATGGATCCTGGTCCGATTCCGACCTTTATAGAGTGGGCTCCAGATTTTATAAGAGCCTCTGCACCTTCTTTTGTGCCAACATTCCCTGCAATTACCGGAAGCTGTGGGAAATCGCTCGTTATCATTTCAACTGTGCGCAAAACTCTCTTGGAATGACCGTGTGCAGTGTCCACCACAACAAAATCGACATCGGATTGAACCAATCTTTGCACCCGCTCAAGTGCATCTGTTCCTGTCCCGATCGCTGCTCCAACGATAAGTCTGCCCTTTGCGTCTCGGGCTGCGTGGGGATGTTCCACAACGCTCAAGATGTCCTTTATAGTAATCAAACCCACCAAATGTCTCTCATCATCAATAAGAGGGAGCTTCTCAATTTTGTTGGAATGAAGTATCTCTTTTGCTTCCAAAAGAGAAATGTCCGAATGCGCGCATATCAGATTCTCATACGGTGTCATGAGCTTACTAACCAGCTTTTGAAGATTTCTTTCAAATCTGAGATCGCGATTGGTGACCAGTCCGACCAAATGTGCATCGTCGTCGACCACAGGAAGCCCTCCGATCTTGTACTCTGCCATGAGCTTAAGGGCATCACCCACTGTTGTACTCACAGACACCGTTACTGGATCGTATATGATGCCGTTTTCTGTTCTCTTCACAATTGACACATGATGAGCCTGATCTTCAATACTCATATTCTTGTGAATTACCCCAACGCCTCCTTCGCGGGCAAGCGCCTTTGCGAGCTTTGACTCGGTAACCGTATCCATTGCCGCACTGACTACAGGAATATTTAGCCACAGATCACCTACAAGTCTTGTCTTCGTGTCTGTTTCCTTAGGCATAACTTCGCTGTATTGTGGCACAAGGAGCACATCATCAAATGTCAACCCTTCTTTCATATTTACAAGAATCACCCCCGATATTTGTCTTCAATGCGAACACCACTTAGAATACAATATGCTTTACATTATTATCTCTTTTAGTATATCCTATTGTTTAGGACAATTGTATAACTATCGGTTCACTTAC
>Ga0209834_10000444_pt1 | contig 25505 bp, 20 predicted proteins | sample Mar14236cmmetaG_FD_184134 | JGI IMG/M metagenome (GOLD analysis project Ga0209834, IMG submission 184134) | Marine hydrothermal vent microbial communities from Guaymas Basin, Gulf of California to study Microbial Dark Matter (Phase II) - Marker... ...
GATTGCCGCGGTCACTGCGTTCCCTCGCAATGACAGTTGGTGACAATCTCCGCTTATCCGCAGCCCTACCCAGTATCCTCTTATGCTATACTCAATTTCGTGAGAAAAACAACCTGGCTCATCCTGGCTTTCCTTCCTCTGTTGGCACTGACCTGCCTTCGGGCGCCTGACCTTGTCCTGGCTGGTCCCAACCCCCAGGCTACGATCGTGAAATCGATCTTCATCCAGAGCCCGCGGGAAGGACAAGCCCTGCAGGGGGTGGAAATCCTGGAAGGGAAAATACGCGGTGAAGGATTGATCAAAGGAACGATCCACTTCAGCTACAGTGATTCTCATGCTCAGGAACGGACCTGGTTCTTGATAGGAGACATTGAAGGCGAGAATCAAGACAGTTCCCAAACCCCGTTCCAGGTAGAATGGGATACAACCCAGATCACTGATGGGGATTATGATCTGAGGGTGGTTGCGGAATACAGCGGGGGAGCAGCGATTTTTGAGATGGTCCCCAATATACGGATCCGCAATCATACCCCTATTGAAACTGCGACCCCGGCCCCACTTACTGGTGGGAACGGCGCTGAACCATCCCTGCTGCCATCCGCTACACTGAAACCAGAGAAAACACCCACACCGCTGCCGCCTAATCCAGCTGAGGTGCGAGCTGGCGACCTCCAGCGGGTAGTGCTGATCAGTGGATTTGTGGTGGCAGGATCCTTTTTAGTTGGTATGATTTACTGGTATTTAACCAGCAGAACCAGGTGAGTATGTTCTATGTTTCGTAAATCTAAACCATATCTGATCGTAGGCTTGGGCAACCCTGACCGCGAATACCGCGGTAATAGGCATAATGTTGGTTATATGGTGCTTGACCGGCTGGCGGAGCGTATGGAGACTTCCTTTTCCAGGGTGAAGATGAATGCCTTGATGACAGCGGTGCGCCGCGGCGATGAACGCCTGATTTTGATCAAACCCCAGACCTACATGAACCTTTCCGGACAGGCGGTATCTTCATTTGTCCGTTTCTACAAACTGCCCCTGGAGCATATCCTGGTGGTATATGATGATGTGGATCTGCCTTTTGAGACTTTGCGATTGAAGCCAGATGGGGGGGATGCGGGACAGAAAGGAGTCCGCTCCATCATCCAGAAATTAGGCACCCAGGAATTTCCTCGCCTGCGAGTCGGTATAGGCCGGCCGCCCGGCCGCACACCGGTAAGCAATTATGTGCTGCAGGATTTTTCCGGTTCTGACAAAGAGATGCTCCCCTTCGTACTTGATCAGGCGGCCTCAGCTGTGCTTCATTTTGTTGACCACGGCCTGGAGTCAGCCATGACCCTTTACAATCAGCAGCCTACCCGTTAACAACACGCTATGCAGCAGAAAGTGATCGATCTCCTTTCCGGCCAGCCGTCGTTTACAAAACTGGCGGAAGAATTACGCTCTGGAAAGTCTCCTGGCCGGCTGGGCCTGGCCCGGGCTAGCCGTGTGCCTGTCTTGTCTGCCCTTCAGGCACTCTTGAATCGCCCCATACTGGTGATCGCAGACAAGACTGACCGGGCTCTGCTCCTGGAGGATGAATGGAATTTTTGGTCTGCCGGTACCCGGCTGTCTGTTTTTTCTGAACCTGACCCCCTATTTTACGAGGAGGTCCCTTGGAGCAGGAAAACCAGGCATGAGAGGTTGAGATTGCTCGCCGAACTTTCCGACTTGATGCTTCCGGATGCTCAGGAGGGAGGGATTCCTCCCTTGATATTGGCCCCCGTGCGGGGATTGATGACGCGAACGCTTCCCAGAAGATCGTTTTTAAAGGCATCCCGTACCATCCGGGTGGGAAGCAGTCATAACCTGCAAGCCCTGGCAGCGGAATGGGTACGGAGTGGTTACCAACCAGCACCAATCGTAACCCTGCCGGGAGAGTTTGCCCGCCGGGGCGGAATTCTGGATCTCTGGCCCCCAGGCGACCGCTTTCCTGCCCGGCTGGAGTTTTTTGGTGATGAAATTGAAATGCTGCGGCGCTTTGATCCAGAAAACCAACGCACGATCGAACAGGTCGAACAGATCCGGATCACGCCTGCCAGAGAGTTCCTGCTGCCGGAAACCACCTCGGGAGATCTGGAACCTGGCGAGTTGAGCGAATACCATATCCCCCTATTGCATCTGGAAAAATCCAGCCTTCTGAACTATTTACCAGCCGATACGGTGGTATTCATCGATGACGGGGACGCTGTCAAGGAAGCTGCCCTGGAAATTGGGGCCCAGGCTGAGTCACTTAGAAAAGGCTATCAGCGGGATGGACAAATTGAAGCTGATTTCCCCCTCCCTTATCTGCCCTGGGAAGAATTAAAGGGTGCCCTGGCCAAGTTTCAGATTGTGACCTTGGGACCAGCTGGGGAACCGAGCGGGGAGGGGATCAGCGCCCACTTTACCCCCAACCAGCCCTTTGGCGGGGAGCTAAAATCCTTTACAAGCCACGTGGCTGGAATTATCCAGAGGGGTGAAGAAGTAGCCATTGTCTCCCGGCAATCAGCCCGGCTGGAGGAAGTTTGGTCAGAACGCACTCAGATTGGCCAATCTCCCCGGTTTGTAAAAGGCAGTATAGAAGGAGGCTGGATCTTCACCGGCCAAGATGGGAGCCTGTACCACCTGTTTTCTGACAGCGAGATTTTTGGATGGCGTCGAATCCAACCCCGCCGCAGGCCTGTCCGGAGGGCCCAGTCACCGGAAATCAACTACACAGATTTTAAGCTTGGGGATTGGGTCGTCCATATCGATCATGGGATTGGCCGTTTTGCTGGCCTGACCTTTCGAGAACTGGATGGCATAGAGGGTGAATACCTGGCGGTGGAATACGCGGAAGAGGATACGCTCTACGTGCCGGCAAGCCAGGCTGACAGACTGACCCGGTATGTAGGTCCAGACCATCATGATCCCGTTATTAACCGTCTGGGTGGAGAACGCTGGAATAAAGCCAAGACACGTGTTAAGGAAGAGGTGATTGAGGTTGCCCAGGAACTGCTGGCCCTTTACGCCCGGCGGCAAACTGTCACTGGCTATGCGTTTTCTCCTGATACTGCCTGGCAGCAGGAACTGGAGGCAAGTTTCCCCTATATTGAGACCGAGGATCAGCTTCAGGTTCTGTCCCAGGTCAAGATCGATATGGAAAAGCCCAGGCCAATGGATCGTTTGATCTGTGGTGATGTGGGCTACGGCAAGACAGAAATTGCCCTGCGGGCTGCCTTTAAGGCGGTGCAGGATGGGAAGCAGGTGGCTGTCCTGGTCCCGACGACTGTCCTGGCCCAACAGCACTACGATACTTTCCTCCGGCGCATGAGTGGTTTTCCTGTGGAGGTGCGCATGTTATCGCGCTTCCGCACACCCCGACAGCAGCGAATGATATTGTCCGGCTTGATCAAAGGCACAGTGGACATTGTCATTGGCACCCACCGGCTGCTTTCCAGGGATGTGATCTTCAAAGATCTTGGCTTGCTGATCGTTGATGAGGAGCAGCGCTTTGGGGTTGCGCACAAAGAAAAGATCAAGGCCAAGCGGGCTGATATCGACGTGCTCACCCTGACGGCTACGCCCATACCGCGGACCATGTACATGGCCTTGACCGGCGTTCGGGACATATCGCGGATCAACACCCCACCTGAAGAACGGCTCCCGGTAATCACTCATGTGGGAACCTACGATCCTGGTCTGGTTCAGCGGGCGATCTGGAGAGAACTGGAGCGGGGGGGGCAGGTGTTTTTTGTACACAACCGGGTGATGACCATCCAGGCAGTGAGATCCCATCTGGCTAACCTTGTTCCAGAAGCCAGGATTGGTATCGCTCATGGGCAGATGGCGGAAAAGGATCTGGCTGGACGCATGCGGGAGTTCACCCGGGGTGAGATTGATGTCTTACTTTCCACATCGATCATTGAATCCGGCCTTGATATTCCCAATGCCAACACGCTGATCGTTGACCGAGCAGACCGCTTCGGGCTGGCACAACTTTATCAGCTCCGGGGCAGGGTGGGGCGGGGAGCACAGCGAGCATATGCTTATTTCTTTAAAGAGCGTCAGGGTCGATCAACTCTCGAGGGCCGGCTGCGTCTGGAAACCATTGCTGAGCACACGGATCTTGGGGCCGGGTACTCGATTGCCATGCGCGATCTGGAAATTCGCGGGTCAGGGGATATTCTGGGTACGCGCCAATCTGGATATATTGCTGCGGTTGGTTTCCACCTCTATACCCGACTGCTGGCGGATGCAGTTAACCGGATGAAAACGGATCAGGGAGGCCCGGAAAGCAGTCAGGAGCTATCCATTCAGATCCTGCGACCGTTGGTAAAGATTGATCTTCCTCTACCTGTAGGCATACCGGAAGACTATATCCAGGATCAATCTGTGCGTTTGTCCCTCTACCGGCGGGCAGCATCTATCAGCCAGCTGGCTGAGATCGACCAGTTAGAGAGCGAATTCAAAGATCGTTTTGGCCCTTTGCCAGCGATACTTGAGAATCTTCTCCAGCAACTGGAACTGAAATTACTGGCAGAACAGGCGGGAGTGGAGAGCATTTTCATCCAGTATGGTAAACTTGCCCTTGGATATCCGGAGGGGAAAGCGCTCCCTCAGCCCTGGGAATTTGACATGAAGGTCAAATTTGGGGAATCAACCGTCTGGTTGCCATTCGACACGGGGCAGGAGGGTTGGTTGGGTGATCTGAAGGCGGTACTCAAGGGTTTGGTGATGTATTGAGCTGTCCAATTTCATCAATGTCCTTTGACAATCAATCCTGGCAAAGGTATAATTGTGCCTTGTTGAAAAATGAAGTGTACTTGGAGAGTGTTTTATGGCGAACGAAACGTTACAGACGCCAGAAACAATTGAGGACTTAGAACCTAAGATGAAGGTTGCGGGAAAGGTTTTGAAAACTTCCCTGGCAGGTGCGATTGTTGATGTCGGTGTCGGTGTTCCTGGTGTTATCCATATTTCTAAGATTTCGAAGGAGTCTGTGAGCCGCGTTGCAGATGTGCTCACGGAAGGCCAAGAAGTTGAGGTCTGGATTCAGCGTGCTGATCCGGAAAAGAAAAAGATCGAATTGACCATGCTTGAACCCCTGGGTATGGATTGGCGGGAAGTCAAACCCGACATGGAATTGGTTGGTAAAGTAACCCGAATTGAGAAGTATGGTGTTTTTGTGGATATTCAAGCAGAACGCCCTGGGTTAGTGCATATCAGTGAAATGGCTCATGGTTATGTACGCACCCCTACTGACATCGTCCAGAAAGGGGATGAAGTCCATGTGAAGGTGCTCAAGGTAAACCGGCGTAAGAAGCAGATCAAGCTGAGCATGAAAGCCCTTGAGGAACCACCCGTGAGTGAATATGCTATTGAAGAAGATGAGAATGAAAAAAGAGAGGTAACCCCCACAGCTTTTGAAGCGGCCATCCGGAAAGCTATGGATGCCAAGGGTGGGGATTCTGAGTTGGCTGACCTGCTCTCAGAGCTGGAACACTGATTCGGAGAATTATCACAGGAAAAATCCGGGGCTGCTGTATAACGGCAGCCTTGTTTTTTTAATGGGACAGGCAGGTTATTCTCCCGGGGGATGACGCCTCGCGGGTGTGAGATTGTCGCGGTCGCAGTCGAAAAGCGCTGAATGGATAAGATCATCGGGGTATAATTCCAAATGTGTGAAACAGGAGGATAATGATGGCTGGCAAATTGGTGCTCGTAGCAGGGAATATCGGTACGGGAAAGACCTCATTGACTGAACGCCTGGGTGAGCGGCTGGGCTGGAAAACAGCCTATGAGTCAGTGATCGATAATCCCTACCTGGGTGATTTCTACCAGAATATGGATAGCTGGTCTTTTCATCTCCAGATCTATTTTCTGGGCCACCGGGCCCAGCAGCACCTTGAATTGGTCAGAGGGAATTCATCTGCGATTGCTGACCGCAGTATATATGAAGACGTGAAGATCTTTGCCCGGGCGCTCTATCAGCAAGGTAGCCTCTCGGAACGTGATTACCGTTCCTACCAGCGGGTTTTTCAATTGATTGCCGATCACCTCCCGGAACCGGATCTGTTGATCTATCTGATTGCTCCCCCTGAGATCCTTCTCAGGAGAATCGAAGAACGCGGTCGGAAAATGGAAACAAACATCACTCTGGAATACCTCACCTTGCTGGACTCCTTTTATGATGATTGGATGGACACCTTCAATCTCTGCCCTGTGCTGAAGATTCGTTCCGATGACCTGGACTTTGTGCACAAGAAGAATCATCTCGACACAGTTGCCGAACTGGTCCAGCAGAAATTGACAGGGAAAGAGGAGATCGTGTTTTAGCTGATCTAATCGATGTTAACTGTGGGCGGCCCGCTGTTCTATTGCGGGCTGCTTTATTTAACCAGCTCTCAGTTTTCCCTCAAATTCCCAACCCTCTACCTTCAATCTTCAATTTAAATATTTACATGGATTTTACATCCTGCTTGAGTTCTCCTTACAACCATCTTCTATCCTTAAGGCGCAGTAAATCCAAGACTATAAATAATGGGAGGAAAAATGTTTAAGAAAGTAGTATTACCTCTGATCGCAGCGGTTATACTGGCAGTTTCCTTGAGCGGAACCGCACTAGCAGCGGAAGGGGACGAACCAGGACGGATCAAAGCTCGCGGTGAAGTGATCGCTGTAGATCCCGTTGCTGGAAAATTCCGTGTTGAGAACAAAGAAGGGGAGGTTTTCACTTTTTTTGTGAATGAGAACACCTCTTTTCGCGGGTTGGACAGTTTAACTGAGATGCAGGTGGGATGGAAGGCGGGAGTTGCTGCCCGGGAAGTAGGAGGTAAGTTCTGGGCTGTCCTGGTGATCGCCGGAGAACCGCTGGACCTCCACCAGGTTCGCGGAAGGGTGGTTGGGGTCAATACCTCTGCCGGAAAGTTTTCTATCGAGACGCCTTCTGGAGAAGAACTGCGCTTTTTTGTTGATGAAAGAACGCGTTACGGCGGCCAGATCAGCAGCCTGGAGGAACTGGAAGAGGGCATGGGCGCCGGGGTGGTTTATAAGGGACACAGTGAAGGCAAGCTGATTGCTGTGGGCCTGGTAGCGGGTCATGCTCCTGATCTTGTAAAAGCCCGGGGGGAAATCACGGCGGTTGAGCCCCGGCTGGGCAAATTTGAGATCCTGACAGCAGGGGGAGAACGGATGCGCTTCTCTGTGGACGAGAACACCCGCTATCAGGGGCAGCTGACTTCCCTGGATGAGATGCAGGTAGGCTGGAAGGCCGCGGTTGCCGCCCGCGAAGAAGATGGCCAGCTGACAGCCGTTCTGGTCATTGCAGGAATAAGGCCGGAACCAGTCCGTGCTCAGGGCTTGATCGTGGGAGTGGATCCGGCGGCTGGAACATTCCGTCTGGAAAAGGCAGATGGCTCGGTATTGACCTTCTTCGTGAATGAAAGAACCACCTATAAAGGCCAGGCGTCCGGCATCTCTGAGCTCAAGGAAGGAATGCGGGCTGGCGTGGGTGGATTTGAGAACCAGGATGGAAACCTTGTAGCGCGGGTGGTGCTGACTGGAACTCCCCCGGATGAACGGCCTGAGATTATTAGAGCCCGGGGCATAATCAAGACAGTCAATCCCGGCGCTGAAAAATTTCAGCTTGAAAAAAGCGATGGCAGTGTGCTGACGGTTTATGTGGATGGAAGGACCGGGTACCGCGGCCAGGTAAGTGATTTTGACGGCTTGGAAAAGGGCATGCGAGTGGGGTTTGCCGGATATGTGGATAGTGACGGCAAGATCACAGCCCGCCTGGTGATTGCCGGAAATCCCCGCTCTGACCGCCAGAGAGGGGAGGGTCCCGCTCCTGAAATTGACACTCCCCGTGAGGATCGCATCCAAATCCCACTGACCTGAAAAAACTGTCTGTAGAAATCCCTGGAGGGAGTGTCCCTCCAGGGATTTTGGCAGGGATCGCGCTCCTGTTTGGGGTTGTGTGATCCGCTCCTGGCGCCAGTTTTGTCTAAAATTGGCGCCTATTGGACGCATCCTTGCCTCCCGATTTTGAATGATATAATAGCCAGACAATCAGTCAGGATTAACAAAGTGAGGAAAAATGGCAAAACAATGGGATACCCCTCCAGTAATGGCGATTGATACTGGAAAAACCCACCAGATCAAACTGGAAACAACCCGGGGGGAGATCCTTCTGGAACTGTACCCGGAGCATGCTCCTAAAACGGTTAACAACTTCATCTTTTTAATTAAGGAAGACTTTTATGATGGGGTCACCTTCCACAGAGTGATAGAGAATTTTATGGTCCAGGGGGGAGACCCGACAGGAACCGGCAGGGGGGGACCAGGCTACCGCTTTGAGGATGAGCTGGTGAACAACCCCCTGAAACATGGGACTAAAGTAATTTCGATGGCCAACGCTGGCCCCAATACCAACGGCTCTCAATTTTTCATCACCCATCTTCCTCAGCCGCATCTGGATGGCAAACACACGGTTTTCGGCAAGGTCATCCAGGGTGAGGACGTGGTTGACGCCATTCGCCAGGGTGATGTGATTTCCAAAGCCTCGCTAGTGTAGGGAAAGCGTAGCTTGCAGGTTCAGCTGTTCCTTAGTAAGATAACATCCGCGAGGGGATCCTGAATTTGATTCCTTCGCGGAGAAAAGGAGGTTTTTGGAATAAAATCGGGTTGGGAAAATAGCGCAAGGGCTCAGGACAGACAAAAGTCCTGAGTTGACGAGGATGAGGGTTCCTCCTTCTGGGAGGCTAACCGGCCGGGGGTGACAGGGGTCGGGAAAATCGAACCATCAGCGGAAGCCCTCCGGAGATGTCACACTCCGTTTTTCCCTCCAATGGAATGAGGATGATAAAAAACCCGGGCGACCGGAGGGACAAGATCATCCCAGGTGACAAGGTCAAATTCAGGGCGTAATTCCCCAGGAGAATACGGGCAGCTCATTAAGAGTCCCTGCTTGGCGGAAAAGCGCACCAAACCCCTGGGAGGGCAAATCAATGTGTGGAATTGTTGGATATATTGGGCCAAAAAATGCCACGCCCATTATTATGGATGGGCTCAAGAAGCTGGAATATCGAGGTTATGATTCCGCTGGCATTGCGGTCCTGGAGAATGGAAAGATTGAGGTCAGGCGGGATGCTGGAAAGCTGGAGCGTTTATCCCGGCTGGTCCAGGAATCGCCCCTGGAAGGCAATCTGGGCATCGGCCATACCCGCTGGGCTACTCATGGTGAACCCAATACCCGCAATGCCCATCCCCATCTTGGCATGACGGGGGATGTAGTGGTGGTCCACAACGGTATTGTGGAAAATTTTACGGCATTGAGAGAAGAGTTGGAAATTGAGGGAGCACGCTTTCAGTCCGAAACCGATACCGAGGTCATTGTTCATCTGATCGAACGCTACCTGGTAAAAAACTCCCTTACGGACGCGGTGCAGAAAACCCTCTACCATCTCAAGGGCGCTCACGGCATAGTAGTGATGAGCAGAAAAGAACCAGACAAGATCATCGCGGCCCGCATTGGCAACGCAGGGGGTGTAGTGCTGGGATTTGGGGAGGATGAGATGTACATTGCCTCTGATCTGCCAGCTATCCTGGAGCACACCCGGGACATGGTATTCCTGGAATCCCACCAGATGGCCGTGGTGACCCGCCAGGGAGTTTCCGTGATGGGTCTGGACGGCAAAAGAGTAGATCCAGAAATCCACAATGTGCCCTGGGATCCCGTTTCTGCTGAAAAAGGTGAATACCGGCATTTTATGCACAAGGAAATCCATGAGCAGGTCCGATCCCTGACTGACACGATTGCTGGACGGGTGGATTTTGAATCCGCCACTATCCAGCTGCCAACGCTGAACCTGACCCCGCAACTGGTTCGGGGGATCGATAAGATCTTTATCATCGCCTGCGGCACAGCGGCGTATGCCGGGATGGTGGGTAAGGTCCTCATCGAGCGGATTGCCCGCATTCCCGTGGAAGTGGGGATCGGCTCGGAGTTCCGCTATCAGGACCCCATTGTGGATGAGAAAACCGTTGTTCTGGCCATCAGCCAATCTGGTGAGACTGCGGACACCCTGGCAGCCATGGAAGAAGGCCGGCGCAAAGGGGCTACCTTGTGGTCGATCGTCAACGCCATCGGTTCCCAGGCCATGCGAATAGCGGATGGGTATATTTCCATGCAGGTGGGACCTGAAATCGGCGTGGCATCCACCAAAGCCTACACTGCTCCATTGGTGGACCTGTATATGCTGGCTGTGGTGCTCGGTGAGATGCGGGGAACCCTTGATCCCGCCAGACAGCGTCATCTAGTGAACGATCTCCGATTGGTCCCGGATCTGGCTGGCCGCTGCTTGGACCAAGAAAAGGAGATCAGATTGGTGGCTGAAAGCCTGTTGGATGCCCAGAACGCCCTTTACCTGGGGCGGGGTGTCAATATGCCTACAGCCTATGAAGGTGCTTTGAAGCTGAAAGAAATCTCCTACATACATGCGGAGGGATATCCGGCTGGAGAGATGAAACATGGGCCAATAGCCTTGATCGATTCTGGATTACCCGTGGTGGTGATCGCTCCTCGTGATCCCTGGTATGATAAGATGTTCAGCCAGATCGAACAGGCAAAAGCCCGGGGTGGGAGGGTGATTGCGGTGGCTACAGAGGGGGATGAGCAGATCCAATCCCTGGCAGATCAGGTGCTTTTTGTGCCGGAAACCCCCTGGATGTTGAGCCCCGTTACCACGGTGATACCGCTTCAATTGCTGGCTTACCACATAGCAGCCCAGCGGGGTTTGGATGTGGATCAACCTCGCAATCTGGCGAAATCCGTGACTGTGGAATAACAAGAACTCCGCGGTCCGCAAATCCTCGGAATTTTTTGTATGACCAGCCTGCCGAAAATTACCGAAATTACTGTCCAGTAAGGGAGATAATTATCACTAATCTCCTGCTATCCAGATGGCTGACAGTACTGAGCGGTAAAAGGGCCAGGCTTCCCGGCGGTGCCTGTCCAGGCGGGTATTCAATCTTCAGGTTCTTTGTTCTGCATTTGGGTTTGATTCTTCTCAAGCCAGTAGCGAGCCACTTCATCCATAGAGAGGATGAAGTCCGATTTTGCGGCAGTGTAGTCGCCGCTTTGCTTCGGGAACCGTTTCGCGAGTTTTTCCTTGAGTTTTTCATATTCCCGGGCTGCATCAGGATTGGCCCGTAAGAAATCCCGGAATATGGTATGCCTTTCGATATCTGGATGTCCTTTCTGGAAGACATGCAGGTGATGCGAGCGTTCTCCATTTGTGTCGCGGGTGAAAAACTGCCGACCGGGGATGCCGAATTCGCCCTTGTTTTGATAACCAAGCGCTTCGAATTCCGCCAATGTGTTGAACACATCCTCAAGGTTTTCCACTTCCATTACAAAATCCAGGATGGGTTTGGCCTTGATCCCGGGGATGGATGTGCTTCCGATGTGATAAATGCCAATAATAGAGAAGGACAGGCTCTCCAGCAAGCGTTTAATTTCCTCATCCGCCTGAAGGGACCATTCCGGGTTATGGGGAACGAGCTCTACCTCTCGCTGTTCTTGGGATAGGGGTTGATTATCTGTCATAGCCTTCCCTTTTGTCCTAAGGCACAATCGTATACATTATATTGCATCTTGTGTTCCTTGTCTAACAACCTCGGAGGTTGAAGATCAATTTTTCCTGGCTCCACCGAGAGAAAATCGTTTTTAACCTCGGAGGTCTCCTTCGATGGTAGGGGAATTATTATACGCCTGTTCTAATACAAATTTGAGATTCTGGGTTGGTATTCATGTTAAAATGAGGTCTGCATAATTGGCTAAAATTTACCAGGAAGGTTATTTATGGCAGGAGAGCAATTAAACCAAGAAGCAGTATTAAAAACCTTGGGGAAGGTTCTGGATCCCGAACTTGGCAAGGATCTGGTCACGCTGGGCATGATCGAGAATGTCGAGGTCAAAGATAGTGTGGTGAGCTTCACCCTGAACCTGACCACCCCGGCGTGTCCCTTGAAGGATGAGATCAGGAGCAGTGCCCTGGCTGCTGTTCAGGCTTTGGACGGCGTCAAGGATGTCCAGATCAAGATGGACGCCAAAGTGCCAGTGGGCCAGAAAAAATCAGAGTATAAGAATATCAAAAATGTGATTGCAATTGCTTCAGGAAAGGGCGGCGTGGGAAAAAGCACTGTGGCGGTCAACCTGGCTGTCACCCTGGCGAAAAAAGGGGCCAAGGTTGGATTGCTGGATGCTGATATTTACGGTCCCAACATTCCCACCATGATGGGAGTGGATCGTCTGGGTGGAACAACTGAAAACAAGAAGATCCTCCCCGGTGAAGGCCATGGCGTAAAAGTGATTTCGATTGGTTTTATGGTCAGACCTGACCAGGCCTTGATCTGGCGGGGGCCAATGCTGCACTCTGCCATCAAGCAGTTTATCTCTGACGTGGACTGGGGGGAACTGGATTACCTGGTGGTTGACCTTCCTCCGGGCACGGGTGATGTCCAGCTCAGTTTAAGCCAAACCCTGGAGCTGCAGGGAGGATTGATCGTCACGCTTCCGCAGCAGGTCTCCCTGGATGATGCCCTGCGCGGGATCAACATGTTCCAGGAATTGAAAGTTCCAATCTTCGGTGTGGTGGAGAATATGAGCTATCTGGAAACCCCGAATGGGGAACGCATGGATATTTTTGGGTCCGGTGGAGGAGAAAAGCTGGCCCAGATGACAGGTGTGCCGTATATCGGCTCTATTCCGATAGATCCCCAGGTCAGGATCGGCGGGGACGGGGGTATGCCAGTTGTTTTGTCCCATCCCGATTCCCCTGTCTCCAAAGCCATGGTCGAGATTGCTGAGAAAATTGCCGGCCAGGTCAGCATACAGGCTCTTCAAGGATAACTTAACTTAATTTTAGACAGGACCAGACAGGATACGGTTTCAGCTTAAGACCGTATCCTATATATTTAAGCCAAATAAGGTAAAATAGGCTCATGATGGCGCTTATTGTTGGAATTCGATTCCAGACAGGTGGAAAAACATATCATTTCGATGCCACTTCGGTAGCTGATGTTCACTTGGGTGATTATGTGATTGTCGAGACCAGTCGTGGGAAACAGCTGGGCAGGGTGGTTTCTTTTTTGGAAAAGGCAGACCAAGAGAATCGCAATTGGAAGTCAATTTTGAGAGCCGCTACACCCCGAGACTTGGTGTTAAGGCAAATCTGGGAGAATAAAGAGACAAAAATCCTTGAAAAATGCCGGGAGATCGCAAGGGAGGACAAAGGATTAGAGGAAGTGAAATTTGTTTCGGCGGAATTCAGCCTGGAAGGAGAAAACCTGGTAATCCTGTATTGCTATGAAGGTGAGGATGACCCCAAGTTGAACGGCCTGGTAAAAAAACTAAAAAAAGCCAATCCAGATACCAATCTGGAGATGCGCCGAATCGGCCCCAGGGATACCGCCAAGATTCTCGGTGGTATGGGGGCTTGCGGGCGGGAAATCCGCTGCTGCACTGAGTTTATGACCGAGTTTATTCCCATTTCCATCAAAATGGCGAAAGAACAGGGAATATCCCTGGCACCTTCCGAGATCACTGGCATGTGCGGCCGGCTGCGGTGCTGTTTAATGCATGAACATGAACAGTATCTGCAGGCGAAAAAGAATATGCCCAAACGGGGCAAGCGAGTGATCACACCCCAGGGGGAAGGAAAAGTAGTCCGCTTGAACCCGCTCAGCCAGATCGTCTCGGTGGACCTGGGCGAAGAGGGGATCATCGATTTTGATGTTGTAGAAATCGAACGGAAGAAATAATGAACCCGATCCTTGACCGAGTGAGTGCTATTTTCCCGTACACCAGCGCTTTGCGGCGAGAATTTCACAGGCATCCCGAGCTCGGTTTCCAGGAATTCCAGACAGCGGAAAAGATCTTGTCAGAACTATCCCAATGGGACGGTTTCTCAATTCATAGCGGGATCGCTGAGACCGGGATCTTGGCGACTTTGACTGGCGGTCAACCCGGGAAAACTGTCCTGGTCAGGTTTGATATGGATGCCCTGCCTGTCAGCGAGGCGACAGGAGCAGAATACAGTTCCCAGAACGAAGGAGTGATGCATGCTTGCGGGCATGATGGCCATATGGCCATCGGATTGACGGCTGCCCGGCTGCTTTCAGAAAGCCGCCAGGACCTTGCCGGACAGGTGGTTTTTCTTTTTCAGCCGGCTGAGGAAGGATTGGGAGGCGCCCTGAGGACAATAAAAGAAGGAGTCCTTGAAATGGCGCACCCGGATTTCGCATTTGGGTTGCACCTTTGGAATGAAAAGCCGCTGGGATGGCTGGGAATCAGCGATGGCCCGGTGATGTCCGCCTCGGAAACGTTTCGAATCCTGATCCGGGGCAAAGGTGGTCACGGCGGCAAGCCCCATGAGTCAGTGGATCCCATCGTGGCCTCTGCAGGAGTGATCAACGCCCTGCAGTCATTAACCGCCCGGGAAGTTCATCCGCTGGACAGTTCAGTGGTTTCTGTTTGCACCATCCACGCTGGAGATGCCCATAATGTCATTCCGGGAGAAGTCTCCCTGGGAGGCACCATTAGGACTTTCACCCAGGAAACCAGGGAACTGGTCCTGAAGCGCTTCCGGGAGATCGTCAGTGGAATCGCGGGAGCCCACAATTGTCAGGCTGAGGTGGACCTGAAAGAGATATCACCGGCGGTTCAGAACCATCCTGAGATCGCTGCGGTTGTGCGGCAATCTGCCCGGCATCTATTCCCAGAGGTCACCCTGGATGAAGGGTACCAGACTATGGCGTCCGAGGATATAGCCTTTTTCCTGCAGCGTATCCCGGGTTGTTTCAGCTTTATCGGTTCTGCCAATCCGGGTCAAGGACTGGATGCCAAGCACCACCAGCCGGATTTTGATTTTGATGAGGAAGCCTTAAAAACGGGTACAGCCTTAACTATCGCGTCGGTGTGGAATCTGCTCAAGAACTGATTTCCGGATGGGGGAATGGCGAACGGAAAGTCTAGGTTCTCGACAACAAGAAGAACTGAACTCCAAAATATACAATGATCCCTATCGGCAAGACAATGGGCCTTGTTTCTGCGTTGAGAAACCAGTTGGAAAGGTAGGGGGAAATCACAAACAACGTTGTTCCACACACCAGGGCAGCGATGAGCGCTTTTCTCTGAATTTCCCTGGCCCGAGGATCTCTCCTCAGGGGAGTGAAAGGTGTGGCAGGGTTGACATCAAACCATCCGCTGTGTAAATAGAGCAAAAACAGACCGAACAGAACGGCGGCGAAGACCCCGGCTACCCATGACAGGCCAAAAACCAAAGCAGAAAACAGGATGCTGATAATGGCCCGGGTTAGATAATAAGGAAGATATCCCTTTTTCATAATTGATCATCCTTCAACCAGAATAACTCTTCGAGAGAGGCTTCCAGCGCTTTTTGAAGCCGCAGCGCGGTTTCGATGGTGGGGATGTGGCGTCCCTTTTCGATGGCGAGAATGGATACCCTGGCAATCCCTACCAATTCGGCCAATTGGGCCTGGGTGATGCCCTTTCTGAGGCGGTACTCTCGCACGCTGTTGCCAACTATGGTGTGGGCCATGTTGTTAAGTATACTTAACAAATCCACAAATGTCAAGTTAACTTAACATATCGTGCCGGATGCCTGGGGTGGCTGGCATTATCCGCTCCTCCTCAGGTGAATTAAATTCTTGTTGACGGATAAAAATGATAATGCTACAATTAATTAGGATTAATCTTATTCATCACATTAATCAGATCAGGATGAATGATGAGCAACTCCGAATTCTTGGATTATTTAATGCAATTCCCCGTCGATGATGTTGATCAATTACCTTCTATCAAAGTTCTCAGCCAGGAGTTGGGCATCAGCATTTCCACACTGCGGGAACAGCTTCAGGTTGCTAAGGCCCTGGGGTTGGTGGAGGTGCGGCCCCGCTTAGGGATCCGCCCCCAGCCTTATTCTTTTACGCCGGCTGTGGACGCCTCTTTGTGTTATGCCATTGAACAAGACCGAAATCATTTTGAAGATTTTGTGGACCTGCGCAGACATCTAGAGTTAGCCTATTTTCCCCAGGCGGTTGATTTATTGAGGGAGGAAGACCACCAGGAGCTGCGCCGACTAGTTGCCAGAGCCTGGGAGAAGCTGCGTGGCAAACCCGCCAGGATACCTCACCAGGAACACCGTCAGCTGCACCTTGCCTTTTACAGGCGTTTGGAGAATGTCTTTGTGACCGGCTTGTTAGAAGCCTACTGGGATGCCTATGAGGCAGTGGGTTTAAACGTATACACCGATTTTGAGTATCTGGAGCAGGTCTGGGTCTACCATGAACAGTTGGTAGAGATTGCCATCGCGAAAGACAAGGCTCGCGGCCGGGAAATATTGCAGGAGCATTTTGATTTAATGGACCGGATGGTCCGATAAAATTACTGCGTTACGATTATCTTTTACAGTGCCCATCCCAGGTTGGGTGGGGTTACAGGAGAATGAATGGCGGAAACAATCAAAACAGTCAAGCCAGCTCAGCGCAGGCTGAGCGGCGTCAATGAATTTTCGATCAATATTGGCACAGCCAATGGATCAGGCAGCCAGACTGCCAACCTGACCCTTTTACGCGCCATCTTTAAGATGGGCATCCCGGTTTCCGGGAAAAACATCTTCCCTTCCAATATCCAGGGGCTTCCTACCTGGTACAAGATTCGGGTCAGCCAGGCAGGCTACGCCGGACGCCGTCAGGAAGCGGACATCGTTGTGGCTATGAATCCTGATACCTTTACTGAGGATCAGAATGACCTGGTTGAAGGGGGTTTGTTCCTCTACGATGAGGATATCAAAGACCCCTTCGACCGGGACGACATGATCCTGGTGGCTATGCCAATCAAGAAGCTTCTCCGGGAAGCGCAACCTCACAAGGATTTGCGGAAGTTTGTCGCCAACATGGTTTATGTGGGGGTGTTGGCCAATTTGCTGGGGATTGAAATGGAACCGATCGAACAGGCCTTGGAGTTCCATTTTAAAGGCAAAAGAAGTCCAATCGAATTTAACCTCAAGGTCATCCAACTGGCTGCCCAATGGGCAGAGGAAAATCTGGATCTGGACACCCCTTTTAGAATTGAACCTAGAGACTTGACAGATAATGCCATTTTGGTGGACGGCAACACGGCCGGGGCGCTGGGGAGTATTTACGGGGGGATGCATTTTGTGTCCTGGTATCCGATCACACCAGCAACCAGCCTGCCGGAAGCAATGCTGGAGTATGCTCCAAAACTCCGGGTTGACCCGGAAACGGGCAAGCAAACCTATGTCATTATCCAGGCCGAGGATGAGCTGGCTGCGTTGGGAATGGTAGTTGGAGCCGGCTGGGCCGGACTGAGGGCGATGACAGCGACTTCCGGGCCGGGTTTAAGCTTGATGGCTGAATATACCAGCCTGGCATATTTTGCGGAGATTCCCCTAGTCATCTGGGTTGTTCAGCGGGTGGGTCCCAGCACAGGGCTCCCAACGAGGACAGCCCAGGGAGACATCAATTTGAGCTATTACCTGGGACAGGGGGATGCCCAGCATATCCTGCTGATCCCAGGCACAGTCGGCGAATGTTTCGAATTTGGTTGGAAAGCCCTGGATCTGGCTGAAAAATATCAAACGCCTGTATTTGTGCTTTCGGATCTTGATCTGGGCAAAAACCAGTGGATGGCAGAGCCTTTTGAGTATCCTGACCAGCCAATTGAACGGGGCAAGATCCTCTGGGAAGAGGACCTTGAAAAGATCAAGGAAGATTGGGGCCGCTACAAGGATATCGATGGGGACTTCATCCCTTACCGCACGGTACCCGGCAACAGGCATCCCAACGGCGCTTATTTTACCCGAGGTACAGGCCACGATGAGTACGCCAATTACAGCGAACATCCTCAGGAGTGGGAGAAAAATCTTTGCAGGATCAAGAATAAAGTGGACTCTTCCAGCACTGAAACCCCCAAGCCGGTGGTCAAAAAACAGCGGGGAGCAAAAAACGGGTTGATTGCCTTTGGCTCTACCGATTCAGCGGTGACCGAAGCTCTGGACTACCTGAAACAAGATGGTGTTAAACTCGATTATCTGCGCTTGCGGGCTATGCCCCCAGCACCGGAGGTGCTGGACTTCATCCGCAAACATAAAAAAGTGTATGTCGTGGAAAACAATCGGGACGGCCAGATGCACAGCATCCTATCCCTTGAACTGCCCGAAAAGGCTGCGGACATGACATCCCTGGCCCACATTGACGGACTGCCTCTCAACGCTGAATGGATCAGGGAGTCAATCCTGCAGGAGGAAAACCTTTAATGGCTGAGAATAATCAAAAACTGAACGAAATTGGGCTTTCCAAATCGGATTATAAGGGAAAACCATCCACTCTGTGCCTGGGCTGCGGTCATAACGCAATTGTGGCTCAGGTTATCGCTGCCTGCTATGAGATGAATATTCCCCCGGAAAGCCTTGTCAAGGTTAGCGGGATTGGCTGCTCCAGCAAGGCGCCGACTTATTTTATGGAGCGCTCATTTGGATTTAACGGCCTGCACGGCCGCATGCCTTCCCTGGCTACTGGTGCGTTATTCGGGGATACATCCTTGATCGGTATCGGCATCAGCGGTGATGGCGATACGGCAAGTATTGGTATGGGCCAGTTTAAGCATGTCACCCGCCGGAATCTGCCCATGCTTTACATTGTGGCCAATAATGGTGTGTATGGGTTAACCAAAGGTCAGTTTTCTGCGACAGCTGAGGAGGGACTGGCTTTGAAAAAACAGGGCCAGAACCGTTATGTCCCGGTGGATATCGTCTGGGAAGCAATAGCTGGCCGGGCTTCTTTCGTCGCCCGCTCCTTCTCAGGGGATCCCCAGCAGTTGAAATCCCTTATCAAGGCCGGGATTCACCACAAGGGAATTGCCGTGATTGACGTCATCAGCCCCTGTGTGACCTTCAACAACCAGGATGAATCCTTCCATTCCTATGCCTGGGGAAAATCGCATGAAGTGGCCTTGCACGAGCTGTCCTTTGTGCCGCCCGTGCGGGCAATTAAGGTGCAGTACGCCCAGGGCGAAACCCTGGAAGTGCCCTTGTATGATGGCACCCATATCATCCTTAAAAAACTAGCCCAGGATTACGAGCCCACGAACAGGGCCAAAGCGCTGCAGATGCTTGAGGAAGCCAACGATAGGAATGAGTTGATTACAGGGTTGATCTACATCAATCCTAAACAAAAATCACTTTTCGACCTTTATGATCTGCCGGAAACACCCCTCAACCGTCTTGCTGCGGACCAGCTCAGGCCGAGTCCGGAATCTTTGGAAGAGATCAACCAGCTTATGTATTAAACACAAGGCAGTCGGTATCACTAAAAGAAGGAGAAACAATCAAATCCTGCCCGTGATCTAGGTCACGGTTACAGAGTAATACGAGTTCATTCCATTGTAGGCACTTGTTCTTTTGAAGGAGGAAACATGCCGCTTTGGAGGCAACCGCTTGACAAGGACCGCATCCTGATTTCGCGGGGCATCGTGCATATCATCGATGACCGCTGTAAAGGCTGTGGTTTTTGTATTGAGTTTTGCCCTCAGGGTGCGCTGGAATTATCCAGCCGGACCAATGCCAAGGGCTACCATCCCCCCCAGGTGATCTCAGATGGAAAGTGTGTGAATTGTGGGCTGTGTGCTTTGCTATGCCCCGATTTTGCGATCTATATTGAAGATGGGGGAAAACAAAACCCGGATCACATTCGCCCGATCCAGCGCGACGAGGTGAGAAATGGCTCAAGATAAAGGATATCTGACGGGCGAACATTTTATGCTTGGGGATCATGCCTGTGCTGAGGGCGCCATCCTGGCTGGCTGCCGGTTTTTTGCCGGTTATCCGATAACACCTGCCACAGAGATAGCTGAACGGATGTCGGTCCGTTTGCCGCAGGTTTCGGGAAACTACCTCCAGATGGAAGATGAGCTTGCTTCCATGAACGCTGTGCTGGGGGCTTCCTGGGCCGGGGTGAAATCCATGACCGCCACCAGTGGCCCGGGGTTTTCCCTGATGATGGAGAATCTGGGGCTGGGTGTCATGCTGGAAACTCCCTGTGTGCTGGTAAACGTGCAGCGGGGAGGGCCATCCACCGGGCTGCCAACCCTGGTTGGCCAGCAGGATATGATGCAGGCCCGCTGGGGCTCTCACGGGGATTATGAGATCATCGCCCTCAGTCCGGGCTCACCCCAGGAGCTTTTTGACCTGACGATACGTGCCTTTAACCTCTCCGAGCAGTTCCGGACACCTGTCTTGGTGATGACCGATGCGGAAGTGGGGCACATGACAGAAAAGGTGGTCATTCCTCCGCTGGAGGAGGTAGAAATTATCAACCGCCCCCAGATCAAAAGGGGAGATCTGGAGCCGGACCATTTCAGGATTTACCGCTCCAACCCCCGGGGGCATCCGGGTTACGTATCTCCCATGGTAAAAGCGGGTGAGGGCTACCGTATTCACGTAACTGGCTTGACCCATGATGAGCGGGGGTATCCTTCCATGAACGCGGAAGCCAACCAGTGGAATGTTTCCAGGATCATGGAAAAAATCAATGCCAATCGTAAAGAGATCATCCAGGTTGAAAAGGGCAAACTCCGGGGGGCGCAGGTTGTCGTAGTCTCCTATGGGATTTCTGCCCGAACTTCCCTGTGGCCAATCGAACAAGCCCGCCGGGAGGGGATTAAAGTAGGCTACCTGCGCCTGATCACAGTCTGGCCGTTCCCGGATGAGATCATCGCAAAACTGGCGGAGAAAGTAGATGCTTTCATTGTCCCCGAGATCAATATGGGGCAAATGAGCCGGGAAGTGGAACGCTGTGCCCAGGGTATGGCTAAGGTGATAGGGGTGAACAAACCAGGGGGGGATATTTTGGATCCGGAAGATGTTCTGCATGCGATCCGGAAGGGGGCTGGCGTGCTGGAAAAGGCTTGAGCAGTTAAGGTGACGGGGGGAGGGTAGAGTATGACGACAAAGGGATTAAAAGGAAAAAGCAAACCCCGGATCATGACCTATGAAGCAGCCCCGGAAGGAGACTGGGTTACCGGACTTCACCCCATGGATGATCTGCTGCGCGGAGAAAGGCTGCCGCATATCTGGTGCCAGGGATGCGGCCTGGGCACAGCCCTGACCTCCTTTATCAGCTCATTGAAATGGCTGGAAAAAAATCAAGGATGGGACCTGGACAAAGTAGCGGTTGTATCAGGTATCGGCTGCACCGGCAGGATTGCTGGTTATGTGCGCCTGGATTCCTTTCACACCACCCATGGGCGTGCCATACCCTTCGCAACCGGTCTGAAGATAGCCAATCCTGAACTCAAGGTGATCGTTATATCCGGGGATGGGGATATCGCCGGGATTGGGGGCAACCATTTCATCCACGCAGCCCGCCGGAACCTGGGAATCACCGTGGTCTGCGTCAATAATTTTAACTACGGCATGACCGGTGGCCAGGTGGGACCGACAACGCCCCATGAGGCGAGGGCGGTGACTGCCCAGTACGGCAATTATGAATATCCTTTCAATCTACCCTATCTAGCTGCGGCCAGCGGGGCGTCCTTCGTGGCCCGCTGGACTGTTCTGCATGCTCGCCAGCTGGATTGGACGCTGAGAAAAGCCCTGCCCAGAGCAGGGTTCAGCTTTGTAGAGATCATTGCGCCTTGCTCGACTGCCTATTCGCGCTGGAACCCGGATGGAAAGGGGTTGGATCCGGAAAACCTGCGCCGCCGCGGCCTGGAGGTGATGAAACATTACCAGCTAGTTGGCAGAACTGAACATGGCATACATCCCAAGGACGCCGATGTCAAGGTGAATGAACGCGGAGAAGTGCTCGAGATTATCGAAGGTGAATTTCTCATTGAGGATAAACCCGATTTTGAGGAAGCCATGGCCCAGCGCGTTGATTTGGCGGAAAAATTCTGGCTGCGTGAAAAAGAAACCCTTGATAGCCGAGTGGAACTGTCCTTAAAAGAGCGTCAGGTGCCCCGGAAAGAAATTCAACTGGGAGGATTTGGTGGTCAGGGCATCATGAGCGCAGGCAAAATTATCGGCATGGCTGCCTCGGTCTATAACAAACTCGAAGCCTGTTTTACACAGAGTTATGGTCCAGAGGCCAGGGGAGGCGCTGCGGGGTCGCAGGTGGTCATCTCCAGCAAACCCATTCACCACCCACACCTAACTAAGCCTACCAGCATGATCATTATGTCCCAGGGAGCCTATGAAAAATATGTACAGGCCCTCGCGCCTGGCGGAATCTTGTTACTTGACAGCGAGTTGGTTTCCCTGCCGGAAGACCACCGGGAGGATATCCGCACATTTGGGATCCCGGCTACCAAGATCGCCGAAGAGAACGGCAATAACAGAGCAGCCAACACGGCTATGCTGGGATTCTGGTCGGCTGTGGAGGGGATTCTCGAAAAACAAGCCCTGGAACAGGCTATCGCGGAATCCGTGCCCCCTAAAACAGTGGCCTTGAACCTGGAAGTATTCCAGCAGGGGTATGAGCAGGGGTTGGAAGCAATCCAACAGGAAGGGTCTGAGTAGTCCATGGGCAAAGAAGTTTTAATTCAGGGCAGCACACCAGGAGCGCTGCGTGCCGCGGAAAATCTAGCGGACTGCGGGCTGACCGTACACCTGGTTGAATCAAGCCCGTTCATCGGAGAAATGGAATCCGCACAGGGACCAGTATATTTGTGGAATACACGGCTGCTGGAAATCCTCAAAGATCCCCAGATAAAGACCTGGACAAATACTGAGATCAAGGATATCGAATGGAATGCTGATCACTGCCAGGTCGGGTTGATCCAATCGCCCCGCTATATTGATCTTGCCCGCTGCACAGCCTGCGGCAAGTGTGTGGAGATTTGCCCGGTTACCATTCCCGGCACCTCGTTAAAGGCGATCCATCTGGGTGGCCAACCGGATTGTGCAGTCATCACCAAGGAAGGCCTGGCACCCTGTTCAAGCGCCTGTCCAGCGGGAATCCATGTCCAGGGATATGTGGCCTTGATTGCGGACGGGCGCTATCAAGAAGCCTATCAACTCATTCATGACGCATTGCCATTCCCATCCGTGTGCGGGAGGGTATGTAATCACTACTGTGAGGCATCCTGCTCCCGTCTTGAAATTGATGAAGCTGTCAATATCATGGCATTAAAGAGGTTTGTCAGCGACCGGGTCCTGGAGGAAGGAGTACGGGATCTTCAAAATCAACCGCGGGAAAAAATACCCAGAGAGGAAAATTCTGCAGCGAAAAGGGTCGCAATTATCGGGGCTGGCCCAGCAGGGCTGACAGCTGCCCGGGATCTGGTCCGGGCAGGTTACAGCGCGATGGTGTTCGACGCCAATCCCAAAGCAGGTGGTATGATGCGGGTGGGCATTCCACCCCACCGCCTGCCTTATGATCATCTGGAATGGGAAATTCAGCAGATCCTCACTGAAGGCGTGGAGCTGAAGCTGAACACCTGGGTAGATGACATCCCTGGTCTGCTGGAGGATGGTTTTGCGGCTGTGTTGATTGCCACGGGTGCCCACAAAGCCTTGAAAGTACCCCTGGAAAATGCCGATCACCCGGATAACTGGCTCAGTTTGGACTTTTTGAAGAAAGTATGCCTGGGTAAGAAGATCAATCTCAAAGGCAGAAAAGTGATTGTCCTTGGGGGAGGGGATGTGGCGGTGGACGCTGCCCGCTCCGCGATCCGACTGGGGAAACCGGAAGTCAGGATTGTCTGCCGGGGACTGCGGGCTTCCTTCAATGAGATCAAGGAAGCTGAAGAAGAGGGGATTCAATTCATTCGCAATCGGGTCTTCAAGAAAGTCATTCTTGAAGAGGGGAAGATTGCCGGTGTGGAGTGCCTGGAAGCGGAAGTGGGGGATGTTGTGGATGGCAAACGCCAATTCACTGAACTACCCGGCACTGAACATCTCATCCCAGGGGATCTGGTCATCTGGGCGATAGGTCAGCGGCCGGATTTCAGCTTCTTACCTGAAGGTGATCAGCCTATCCATCATTCCTCAGGAGGGATTCAAGCGGATTCCCGGATGATGACCAGTCTGGAGGGTGTGTTTACGGCGGGGGATGTCCGGCGGGGGACGACCTTCTTTGTTGTGGATGCTGTCGGGGAAGGCCATCAAGCTGCCCGATCGATCATGGATTACCTGGAGGGGAATCAATCCCCAGAGAGGGTAAGAGAGCGGGAGCAAGTTAGCCTCAGTCAGGAAGAAGTTCAATTAAGGATGGAGCTGCGGAGTGAAGCGCGCGCAAAAAGGATTCCTGTCCAGTGCATCCCGGTCCAGGACCGGGAGAATAATTTTGCGGAAGTCGAACTCACTCTGGGCGAAAAGGAAGCCAGGCAAGAAGCCGGGCGCTGTCTTTCCTGTGGTCCTTGCAGTGAATGTATGGCCTGTGTGGAAGTATGTGAGCCAGGGGCAGTGATTCACCACCAGCAGGAGAGCACTACCACCCTGGAGTTAATCGGGTTGATTTCTCCTGATTTGGCCCTTCCCGCATCCGGAGATAGTTGTCTGATACCCCTGCAGGGATTGGAGCCGATGGCTGGCGCGGCGGCCGCATTTGAGGTGTTGAGAGCTAAACCGGGACCGATTTTCAGCTATCTGAAGAGCTCTCAGAGAAGTGGCAGTCTTGGAAGAGGGACTGGCCTGGTTGTCTGTCAATGTGGCGGGGAGATCTCCCGTCATATCGATACCGCTGGGCTTTGTGAAGAGGCTGGAAAGTGGCCTGAAATCACCCATGTCCTGGAGATTCCCTCCGCCTGCAGTCCCGAAGGCGCTGCACACATTAAGGATCTCATCCGGGAGAACAAGCTGGGCAAACTGATCCTGGCTGCCTGCAGCTGCTGCTCCCTGGACCAGGTTTGCTACAGCTGTACCTATCAGCGCATCCGCTGTAAGGGGAACCTGGGTGTCTTTTCAGATCTGCACGAGAGGGAGGAAATTGAGTTTGTGAACATCCGGGAGGGCTGCGCTTATATCCACCCCCGCAGTCGGAAAAAAGCCACCCGGGCAGCCCGGACCTTGATCAAGGCTGCCCTGGGCAGCAACCCTGCCTTTTATCCACAGAGCGGGGAGATGGCAGGTTTTCCTCCAGTTACCCTGGTGGTTGGGGAAGGAAAATCTGCGGAGGAATGCCAGTCTGCCCTGTCGGAACTGGAATTTGAGACCCTAAGACTGGAGGTCATCTCCGGCCAGATCATCCGTACTGGGGGGAGGTTTATCACATCCGGACCTGAAGAGGATCTGCGGGCAGACTGCCTGGTGCTGGCGCCGTCCAGCGGAGCGGAATTGGACTTCATTTCCAGGTCGCTCCTGGTCGCCAATCAAAAGCCCTTGTTGGAAGGAAAGGATGACGAGGATCTTCGACGGCTGGGGATATTTGTCTGTCCCCCGTCAATGGACTCCCTGATCAGC
>Ga0209834_10000446_pt1 | contig 25484 bp, 17 predicted proteins | sample Mar14236cmmetaG_FD_184134 | JGI IMG/M metagenome (GOLD analysis project Ga0209834, IMG submission 184134) | Marine hydrothermal vent microbial communities from Guaymas Basin, Gulf of California to study Microbial Dark Matter (Phase II) - Marker... ...
TTCTTGACCTGTGTTCGCGTCTTCCCGTCCACATCCGTTTTAAATACGAGATAATGTTCTTTGCCCTTGCTGGCGATCTGGGGGAGGTGAGTGATGTTTACCACCTGCATCTTTTCGCCCATACGGGCAATGATCTGGCCTACCCTGTCGGCGATATCTCCGGATACGCCCGTATCTATTTCGTCGAAGATGATTGTAGGTAATCCCACACTCTCGGTCAGGAGGGATTTAAGGCTCAGCATCAGGCGTGACAGTTCCCCTCCGGAAGCGATCTTCCCAATCTCTTGTACGGAAGCCTGTGTATTGGCCGAAAACAGGAATGACACCTGATCGAAACCATAGGGCCCCGGCTCAGGATTTTCTTTGATCTCAATAAAAAAACGGGCTGCAGGAATACCCAGTTCCTGTAACAATCCGACCACAGCTTTCTCTATCTCCTTCCGCGCCGATCTGCGGATTTTCGTAAGTTCTTTACCCAGGGCCCATATTTTTTCACGTGCAGCAGTCAGCTGACTTTCAGCCCTGGCCAGCTCCTCATCATACGACCCGATACGGGCTATTTTTTCACCTAGTTCATTCCGGATCGTAAGCAAATCAGTAATCGTTTTCACCCGGTGTTTATCTTCAAGATGATAGATCAGGTTTAAACGTTCCCTGACCTGCTCCATGCGGCCGGGGTCATATTCTATGTCGTTGCCTTTCACCTCAAGTTCTCCGGCCAGATCCTTCAGGTCAATATATGCTGTTTCCAGTCTTTCCACATAATCTCCCACCTCCGGCAGATAATTCCGGATGCGTTGCAACGTGTTCACCACATCCTTCAATTTCACCACCACCGCCTGTTCGTCTTCCTGTAAAACAGTCCAGGCATAAAGCAAGGCATTCTTAATTTCTTCGGCGTGGGATAAGATTTTCATCTCACCCTCCAGCCGTTCCTGCTCATCGTCCAGCAGATTTGCTTTATCCAGTTCCTCAAACTGAAATTGAAGATAATCCAGGTCGGCACCCGCCTGACGGGCCAACTCCCGGAGTTCGGAAAATATTTGTTTGTTGTGCTGATAATCTTTATAGGCCCGTTGATATGTCCCGATAAGATCCTGCCTGCGTGTGAAGGCATCAAGTACCTGCAACTGAAAGACATTGGACCCCAGCAGGATGTTTTGATGCTGCGAATGAATATCTATAAGACTCCTTCCCAAACTCTGTAATACCGGAAGGTTCACAGGCGTATCATTGATAAATGCCCTTGACCTCCCCGACGGGCTCATCTCTCTCCGGACAGTGGTCAAAGCTTCGTAATCCAGATCATGACCGGCAAAAAAATCCTCCAAGTGATAATTACTCACATCAAAAACCGCTTCAACAATACACTTCTTATCTTTGTTCATCAACACGGAGGTATCCGCTCTCTTTCCGGTGATCAGGTCAATAGCCCCTAAAATGATTGATTTGCCTGCGCCTGTTTCTCCGGATATAGTAGTCAACCCCGGGCCGAAATCCATTTCCAGCTCCTCTATCAATGCATAATTCCGGATCAATAATGACTTTAACATACGCCTTGCAGGAAATTGGGACAGGTAAAACTAATGAAAATATTCCGGAATAGAAAGGTTACTGGCCTTTTAGCATATTGTCGTATTTCTGGCTGTTGGCAGGGTCTATTTCTTTCATGATTACGGAAACCCGCGTTTTTTCATCCGGAAAGGACTTGGAAAAGATATTGACGATCTCATCCCGTTTTGCATCCAGCACCAGCGTCAGGAACAGCATATACGGATCGGGTTTTGCCCGGTACACTTTCTGCAACAATTTAAGACTGTTGGCAATCTCGGCGCGGCCCATATTCAGTTCACGCTCCATCACATCCAAGCCCAGACGATGGTATCTGTAGGTAAATTCCCGCACTGGTGCATACTTGCTGTCCAGAATATTCTGGATCAGCCAATACCGGTTTTTATTCCGGGATCCGGAAAAAGGTTTCCACCCGGGTTCCACCGCATTCTGCGCATTATTAACGATCTGTTCCGCTTTCTGAAAATACGGAGTGCCTCCGTTCAAAGAAAACGAATCATAATCAAGCCCTATGATGATATAGGCATAAAAAGCCAGCACGGAGGTCAGGTTGTTGAGAAATGTAGCCTCATTGAATTCCAACGGCTGAAATTCGACATAGGTGAACATGAAATCGTTATCCAGAAAATTGAACATGGTCGTGTTATAGGTTGTATTAAAGACCGGCCTTCTGGATTGTATCTGAATGGTTCCCTTGAACTGATCAGATGATATCTGTTCCGTGAGATTTATCAGCATGGTACATTCGATACGTTCATTCACATCAAATACATTGTTGGTCCATACTGTATTATTCATGAATTCATAGACCGCCTGTTGGAGGGTTTTGAATTTCTCCTGATAAGATCCTTGTATTTTCTGTGAGGAGATGGACACGTTGCAGTGGAGTTCCTGTCCATAGGTACAGGTAGATCTCAGGAAAGATATTATGACCAAGACGGCCGGGAAAAACCACTGTCGTATTCCTTTTTGTAGAGAGTGGTTATCCATCAGAGGAACTTTTGCTGAATAAAGTTAAGTATGTCCTGCGCTACCTCGGTTTTCGACTTCAGCGGATATTCCTTTTGATTTCCGGATTTGCCAATGATGGTAATTCTGTTGGTATCATACCCGAAGCCGGCACCTTCATCGCGCAGGGAGTTTAAAACAATATAGTCCAGATTTTTCTTTCTTATTTTCGACAAGGCATTTTCCACCTCATTCTCCGACTCCAAAGCAAAGCCTACCAACATCTGATCGTTGGTTTTTATTCTACCCAGTTCGGCAGCAATATCCATAGTCGGTTTCAGCTGTATAACCAGTTTATCCTTGTCTCTTTTTATTTTCTGATCAAACCTTTCGACAGGGGTAAAATCCGCAACAGCAGCCGCCAAGATCGCAACTTTACTGTCTGGGAAAGCTTTGAGGGTTGCCTTGTACATATCTTCGGCTGAAACAACCGGAATGACTTTTATTTTATGCGGTATCCTGCCATAGGTCCCCGGTCCCAGAATAAGGGTTACTTCTGCTCCCATCTGCACAGCTTTTTCGGCCAGGGCTATACCCATCTTTCCCGAAGAGTGATTCCCGATAAATCTAACCGGATCGATGGCTTCATATGTAGGACCAGCGGTAATCAGGATCTTTTTTCCTGCCAGTTTGGTTTTTTTCTTCGGATGAAGAGCAAGAAAGCTTTTCAGTTCTAGAATGATCTCTTCGGGTTCCATCATCCTCCCGGCACCTTCCAGGCCGCTGGCCAGCTCGCCTTCGGGAGACTCCAGAATGTGCACTCCTCTTTTCTTCAGGGTATCCAGATTTTCCCGGGTAGACGCATGGTTATACATATCCGTGTCCATCGCCGGACAGATCATCATCGGACAACGGGCCGAAAGACAAGTAGTCAGTAAAAGATTATCAGCGATGCCGTGTGCCATTTTGGCAATGGTGTTAGCCGAAGCGGGTGCGATCAGAAACAGATCCGCCCATAAACCGAAATCAATATGGCTAAACCATTTCCCGGTTTCCGGATTGAACGGATCACAATAGATACGATTGCGTGACAACACAGCCAGGGTAAGAGGAGTAATAAAATCCCTGGAAGAAGGGGTCATGATTACTTTTACATCTGCTCTCTCCTTTTTCATCAAGCGAACCAGATAAGCAGTCTTGTAAGCGGCAATGCTACCCGTAACACCCAAAATGATCTTTTTCCCCTTCAACATAATTAAAGATATTAATTATGATTTGTTCGGAAGCTTATCGGCATACCGGTAATAGATCTTTCCTTCCTTAAATTCCTCAAGAGCAATAGAAGTGGGCTTCGGAAGACGTTCATAAAATTTCGAGATCTCGATTTGTTCCTTGTTTTCCATCACCTCTTCCAGGTTGTCCGTATAAAAAGAGAACTCTTCCAGTTTCTTGTTTAGTTCCTGTTTCAGGTCCAAAGCAATCTGATTGGCTCGGCGGGAACAGATAACCACGGTTTCATAAATATTCCCCGTTTCCTGGTCAAGGTTGTTAATGTCTTGGGTGACCGTTGTTACCGGTGCTTTGATTTTTTTGTGATCCATCCTATTTTAGTTTTACGTTTTTCCGTATTATTTAATACTCAAATAATTATTGCAATTATTGTATATTTTATTGGCTTCCTTAATAAACCGGCTTTTGGGAAACTCATCTATAAAAGAATAATAGTCATCTACCGTTTCCTGGAATCTCTCCGGCTGTTTAGCCCGCACGCTGTTCTGAGCATAAAGATATTTCGATTTCAGTCTAAGGAACATAAGCTCTTCCCGAAATTTTGTATCCGGAAAATCCTCAAGGCTGTTACCTATGGCTATTATGGCTGCCTTATATTGTTCCAGTCTGAAATATAATTTGGCTGATAGAAAAGATTTTTCCGCCAGTTTTTCCTGTAGCTCTTTCGACAGCTTATCACACTGTTCATTGTATTTGCTATTGGGGAACTTAGTCTTATGCAAGGCAAAATCATTCAGTGCATTATAGGTATTAGTCTGATCCAGTTCGGGCCTCGGAGACAGTTTATAATAACAAAATCCCATCAGAAAATCAGCATCATCCGCATGGTCACTGTTAATATATGTTCCGACAAATGTCTCAAAATAATGACTGGCCATCACATAATCACCCATTTCATAATAACACTTTGCATGAAGATAATCCAGTTCTTCCGACTTGGTGGTACCCCGGTAATGCGGAAGTATCTTTTCTATCATGCTGGCTGCCTGAGAATATTTACCGTTGGCATAATACTCTTTTACCTTGCTATAGATCAGCTCATAATCCTGACTTTTCATGAGCTTGTCAAACTCACCACATGATGATAACAGCAGAAACGAACTGATAATAAAAAGTGAAAGGTAAATTCTGATATATCGTACCGCCATTTTCCCCTTTGTCGTTTTAGTCCTGCTTTTGGTCCAGAGATTTTCTGAAAAAATAAACGTGCAAAATTAATGATTATTTTTTAACTACCATGTTTTTTAATCGCAAATAACATACCAAAAGATTTTTCTTTTTTTATCTAATAAAAAAATTACATTTGCAAAAATTTTCAAATCTAAAAAATTATTGTCGTGGATCTTTTTGACAAATTGAACATTCACAACACATCTCTCGGCCAGTACCATGAAATTGCTGACGGGTACCAGATGTTTCCTAAGCTGGAAGGAGAAATACACCCCTGGATGAAATTCAGGGGAAAGGATGTACTTACCTGGAGCCTCAATAATTACTTAGGCCTGGCTAACCACCCGGAAGTACGTCAAGCCGATACCAAAGCTGCCAAAGAATGGGGGCTGGCTTATCCCATGGGTGCACGTATGATGTCGGGACACACAACAATGCACGAGAAACTGGAAGAACAACTGGCTGCTTTCGTAAATAAGGAAAGTGCTTATCTTCTTAATTACGGGTACCAGGGGATGCTCTCTATCATTGATTCTATGGTGGACCGGAAAGATGTGATTGTTTATGATTCCGAGTCGCATGCCTGTATCCTTGACGGGCTGCGCCTGCATATGGGAAAACGTTTTGTTTTCCAGCACAATGACATGGAAAACCTGGAAAGACAATTAAAACGTGCTACCCGGCTTACCAAGATTTCCGGAGGCGGCATCCTTGTAATCACCGAGGGAGTCTTCGGCATGGCAGGCGACCTGGGCCATGTCCATGAAATCGTCAAACTGAAAAAAGATTATCATTTCCGCCTGCTGGTGGATGATGCCCACGGTTTCGGTACCATGGGACCGGAAGGGGCCGGTACGGGAACACATTACGGAGTTCAGGATGAGATAGATGTTTACTTTGCCACTTTCGCCAAGGCAATGGCCGGTATCGGCGGATTTGTAGCCGGCAGAAAAGATGTGATCACCTACCTGCGTTTTAATATGCGCTCCCAGATCTTTGCCAAGTCTCTGCCCATGCCAATGGTTGTAGGGGCTATGAAAAGGCTTGAGCTCCTGCAGACCCATCCAGAGCTGCGGGAAAACCTGTGGAAGATTGTACGTCTTCTGCAAAACGGGCTGAAAAACAATGGACTGAACATAGGTCATACAGAATCTCCGGTTACACCCGTATTTCTGGAAGGCACTCCCATTGAAGCTGCCAACCTAATCGTCGATCTGCGCGAGAACCACAGCATTTTCTGCTCTATGGTTGTTTATCCGGTAGTTCCCAAAGGAGTAATCATGCTGCGACTAATACCTACCGCCGTTCATAAGGAAAAAGATGTTGAAATAACGCTGCAGGCTTTCAGGGAAATCAAAAATAAACTGGACGGAAGGAAATATAACCGGGAGAAAATCGAGTTTAATCTGAAATAGTAAGATAAACATTTATAAAAAAGGAGTTATGCACGCATAGCTCTTTTTTTGTCCCAAAATTCTATGTATCCACCTGAGTTTGATATAAGGAAAGTAAAAATTATTACAAAATTGATGAATTTAAATTTGCAATTTAAAAGTTCTTTGAATCTTAATCCCGGATGATCGAAGAAACTGACATAATCCTGTGGCGAGCTGTCAGGGTTTGAATGATTATGGACACTGAGAACGCTCCGGGTTGTTTTTAGGATGCTTTCCAATACAATCTCAAAAGGAGGTTGAAGAATGATAATCAGCAAAAAATAATTGTTTAAAGATGTTTAAGTCAGGCAATAATTTGATCATCCGGGCAACCGAAAGAGAAAGGATTAGATGCTATAATTGTCAGGAATTTTTTTTCCGGCCGGATTGTTTTTTTATCATTGCTTCTGTTACGGAGAGAAGCAGGTGAATGTCTGTTTCTTTTGTCAGGGCCAGGCGCTCGAAGATCCGATGGTAAATGGGCCGTGCTTCGTGAATACCCAGCAAAGACAGAAGTTCTTTTGTTTTATCTTTCAGGATCTTATAGGAAGATTCCTTTGCCGGCTGGCTATGTATCTGTGGCTGGGTGTGCAGGCCGGACAACTCATAGGCAAACAACATGACCGCCTGGGCCAGATTAAGGGAAGGAAAAGAGGTTGCAAGAGGAATGTATGACAAGATGTCACACCGTTGTATTTCTTCATTGCTTAACCCCGATTCTTCACTCCCGAAAAGAATTCCTACGGTAGTGACCGTGCCGGATTTATTTTGCAGAAAAGCAGAGAGCTCCCGGACCGGAATATATTCCTGCCGGATGTTTCGCTTTTTGGAAGTGGTGCCAATAATGAAATCCAGATCGGCAATGGCTTCGGCAGTGGTGTCATAAACCCTTGCCTTTTCCAGGATGTCATTGGATCCGTGGGCCAGCTTTCGGGCATCCGTGCTCAGATGACTGGCGGGTGATACCAGTCGTAGTGAACTGAACCCCATGGTCTTAAGAGCACGGGCGGCGGCACCGATATTTTCCGCAACAGCCGGATGTGAAAGAATAAAATGAAACTCCATAAATATTCTGTTTTGAATAAATCCGGATTGCACAACAGGAGTTCCTGGGAATGTTGGATAAATTTACTGTTTTTTATCCAAAGGAATGATATTTGTTAAGGGGTTTTGTTACTTTCGTGCATATATCAAACTAAAACGGAATAAAATGGATTTGAATATTAATGAAAAAGACCTGAATAAATTCATTGTGGTTGGAGACCGGGTTTTGATCAAGCCCAAATCGGAGGAGACCATGACCCGGTCGGGGTTGTATCTTCCCCCGGGGGTGCAGGAAAGAGAGAAGATTTACAGCGGGTATGTGCTGAAGGTGGGGCCCGGGTATCCCATTCCGGCCATTGTGGATGAGGACGAGCCTTGGAAAGATAAACAGGATAAGGTAAAGTATGTTCCCTTGCAGGCACAAGAAGGCGATCTGGCTATATACCTGCAGAATAGCGCTTTCGAAATCGAGTTTAACCAGCAAAAATATGTTATTGTCCCGCAATCGGCAATCTTGTTATTGATACGGGATGAAGAACTTTTTAATTAAAAAAAAACCATTGTCCCGTGGCAAATGGTTTTTTCTTGTAGTCGGGATGGCGAGACTTGAACTCGCGACCCCACGCCCCCCAGACGTGTACTCTACCTGACTGAGCTACATCCCGTTTTGCAACATACAGGGTGATTTTTATGTATCCCCGGTTTATTGCGACTACAAAAATAGTCAACCCTTTGGAATCTGCAAAAGTTTCAAGAAGTAAAATATGGTATGATTATTGTAAACATTGGAACAATTTATCTGTAAAAAGATTGTACTATTGTGGTAATAATGATAAGTATGAAATGTTAAATATAAAAACACAAGATTATGAGCTTATTCAAAACATTGGATAACCTGCATGATAAATCAGAAGAAAAAAATAAAGAAGCAGAAGAAAGGGAACATGTAAAATGTTTGATCATCGGGTCAGGTCCTGCCGGCTATACGGCTGCCATCTATTCGGCCCGTGCCAATATGGAGCCGGTGTTATATCAAGGTATGGAACCCGGTGGGCAATTGACCATTACGACAGATGTGGAAAACTTTCCGGGGTATCCCGATGGTGTCAGCGGACCGGAGCTGATGGAAGATATGAAAAAACAAGCCGAACGCTTTGGCACGGATATCCGCTGGGGGTCGGCCACGGCTGTGGATTTTTCCCGCATACCGTACAAGGTGACCATTGATGATAAAAAGGTGATCGAGGCAGATACGGTCATCATTGCTACAGGGGCCTCTGCCAAATATCTGGGGATACCTGCCGAAAAGAAATATGCCGGCAGCGGCGTATCCGCCTGTGCTACCTGCGACGGGTTTTTCTATAAAGGCAAAGATGTGGCCGTAGTCGGAGGAGGAGATACCGCTTGTGAAGAAGCACTCTACTTGTCCGGTTTGGCCCGGAAAGTATATATGATTGTACGAAAACCCTATCTGCGTGCCTCCAAAATCATGCAACATCGTGTAATGAACACCCCTAATATTGAGATCCTCTTTGAACATAATACAAAAGACCTCTTTGGGGAAAGTGTTGTGGAGGGAGCTGTGCTGATAAAGAAAAAAGGAACTCCCGAGGAGGAAGAAGTTAGAATCAGGATAGATGGTTTCTTCCTGGCGATCGGCCACAAGCCCAACTCGGACATTTTCCAAGAGTATATTGAAACCGATGATATCGGGTATATCAAAACCATCCCCGGCACAGCACGTACCAATGTAGAAGGAGTTTTTGCCTGCGGCGATGTTCAGGACAGGGTGTTCCGACAGGCTGTTACCGCAGCCGGTTCGGGTTGCATGGCCGCTATCGAAGCTGAACGTTATTGGGCTGAAAAATTCGCCCAAACGAAATAATAATCCGGGCTCGACATAAGAGCAATATGCTAAAAGAGTGGAAGTTGAGCTAAAGTTTCTTGTGTTTCGTATTTTATTCCGGGTTTTTTAGGCAATAATGAGTATCCCAACAGTCCTGAAATAAGATTTGAAATATAATTCACTACGTTTCTGTGCCTGGGGTGTTCGATCTGACAGATCTTTTTCAATTTATCTTAACCCAAGTTGAAAATTTCAGATCAAAAATTCATAAAAAAACATCAATTTTAGGCAATATTTCATTTTATGGAAATCCTTATGATCTGACACACAGATATATAGTATTTTTGAAGTCTTTATGTGGTGACCCGATTGTAAATTTTTAAAATATACACTATTAAGAATGAATACTTTACACTTGTGTATTTTCAACTTGGATTAACAAACAGTGAGTAATTGCAAATGTTCTGATTTATGCTGTGGTATATCCTTTGCACGGGGAGATTCCTTCCCCTAACCCTCTGGGTCGGAAACAAATAATTCCTTGTGATACCTCGGGGCTTTCCCCGCCCGGACGACATTGGTCGGACGGGCCAGCCCGCATGACTTTGATTCCGAACTGCCGATACGGGCAGGTAAGTGTGCCTTATTGGGTGAGAGTCTGTTTATGTCTTTTTCAATCAGACTGTGTATATTTACATGAAAATTTATATAGTTTTGGAATAAATATTTAAGGTATGGTATTATGAGACGATTTTTCACATCGCTTATTTTCCTAACTTTGGTTGAGTTATTTACAGTTACGTTTGGATATGCCCAACAAACAAACAGAAAACAATTGTATCTTATTCCGCAACCGCAAATACTCGTCAGGGGTGATGCGACATTTGCCCTTACACCGGAGAAACTTGTTTATATCGTGAATCCTGACGATACTGCCTTGTTGTTTGACGTAAATGAATTTTTCCGGGAGGTTAAGCAGGATCTGGGGTTTGATATGAATTACGGGCAAACGGTTAAGAAAGCATCTCTTTTAGTAGGGTATCCCGGACAGGATAAAAAGTTTGATAAGATTGCAGAACCCTATATCCGGAAGCTCGATCAATGTGGAAAAGAAGGTTATGTTCTGCACATTGACCAGGAGCGTCTTATCCTGGTTGCCAACAATGATACCGGGCTTTTTTACGGAGTTCAGACATTGCGCCAACTGGTACGGGGCAACCGCTCGGGAGACCGGATTCCTGCACTGGATATTACCGACTGGCCCGCACTGAAATACCGCGGCTGGCAGGATGATATAAGCCGCGGACCTATCCCGACTATGGAGTTTCTGAAGGCGGAGATACGCAGGATGTCTTATTTTAAAATGAATATTTTCACACTTTATACCGAAAATGTTTTCAAACTGAAATCCCATCCCCGTATTGCTCCTCCGGATGGTATTACGGCTGCTCAGGTAAAGGAACTGTCTGCTTATGCCAGGAAATACCATATAGATTTAGTGGGGAACTTTCAGGCTTTCGGTCATTTCGGAAAAATTCTCCAAAAACCTTATTATGCCCATCTGGCTGAGACTCCTTCCGTGATTTCTCCCGCTTTCCCGGAGACCTATGATTTGTTGGGAGATATCCTGCGCGAAATAGCTTCTGCTTACGACAGCAGGTTTTTTATGATCAACTGTGACGAAGTGTTCGGCCTGGGAAGCGGACCGGCCAAAACAATGGTGGACACCATGGGAATTGCCGGGGTGTATGCTTATCATATAAATAAGCTTGTGCAGATACTGAAACCCTTCCACAAAACTATCCTGATGTGGGGGGATATTGCCGGCGATTATCCGGAGATCATCTCTAAATTACCGGATGATATCGTTTTTCTGCCCTGGGTTTATCAGTCTGCACCTTCTTATAAATTTATGATTGAACCCTTCAAAAAGGCAGGCATGAATTTTTGGGTTTGCCCTGGGGTAAGTTGCTGGAGGCGTATTTTTCCGGGGCTGTCCACGGCCGAGGTGAATATCTCTCATTTTGTCAGGGATGGTGTGACTATGGGTGCAGAAGGAATGCTGAATACTACCTGGGATGACGACGGAGAGAATTTTTTCTCATATAACTGGCTTCCGCTTGCCTGGGGTGCAGCATGTGCCTGGAAACCTGTTCTGGGAGAAAACGACTCTCTGATGAACCGGCGGTATAAGTCATTCACTATGGCTTTTGATCCGGTTTATTATGGTGCAAATGCAGGTATAGCTATTAATATGCTGGGTCTGGACGGACTGAAAAAGCATATTTCTGCAGGTAATCTCGCGGACAGGGATTTCTGGAGCCCTATGATCGAATCTATTCCCGAATTTCATATTGTTGATTTCTTGTCCGATGCCATGTCCCTGGAAAAAGAATCCTCAGCAGTGATAAGAGCATTTCTGAATGCCCGCGAAATCATTCCCCGAAACCGGAATGATCTGGATTATCTGATCTTTGCCGCCCGGAGAGTTCAGCTTATGGCCAGAAAAAATAAACTAAAATACCGGCTGAACGACCCACAGGAAATGAAGCATATTAGAAAAACAGAGCTGCAGAGGAGTTTGAAGGGATTGGAGAATCAGCTTGCTGTTATGAAGAAAGACTATGCAAGATTGTGGAATATGGAAAACCGGCCGTGGTGGCTGGATCATATCCTCGCGAAATTTGACCGGATGGAAAGAGACCTGAAGGAGGTACCCTGTCATGTTTTTATTGAAACAGATACTGCCTTCTTCGCCCCGGAACGTACAGTCACTCTTCGGAGTCTGTTTGCAGATAATATCTATTATACCCTGGACGGAACCCCTCCTGATACTTCCTCCACGCTGTATAAGGAACCTTTTAAGGTGGATCATACCACCAGAATCAGGGCAACGGTTTATGACGGTAAATGCGGAAATCCTGTATTTGAGAGGATTGTCCGGGTCTATCATGGTCCGGTAGCTGAAATCAAACTTAAATATCCCTTTTCGGAAGAATACAGTGCCCGGGGCCTAATCAGCCTGGTTGACAGCATAAAGGGATCGAAAAACTTCCATGATGGTAACTGGCTGGGGTTTGAAGGGAGAGACCTGATCGCGGACATCCGGTTCAAAAAACCTGTTAATCTCGATACGGTTACCGTTACTTTCCTGCAAAACATGCAGTCAGAGATACTTTTTCCCGAATGGGTAAGCTGTGTTGTCTCTGAAAACGGAATGGTCTTCTCAGCAGAAAAAAAGATCGTAAATTCTATCGATTGGCATAGGGCAGGAGCATGGATACAACCATTCTCATTTGCCATAAACCGGGAAAATATCCGCTTCATCCGGATTCATGCTAAAAATGTAGGAATATTGCCCCCCTGGCATAACAAAGCCGGTGGCAAAGCCTGGATCTTTACTGATGAAATAGGAATAGGAATAAATGGCAAAAAATTAAAGTAAAAAGATAAAATGGACCCGGATATTCTTAAAAATATAATACCAAATATTAAACTTTAAATCAACAATATCATGAAAACAAAAACCTTTCTCCCCGTCATTATCATCTTTATTCTAATGCTTCTGGTACCTGACTGCCAGACAACTCATTACAAATATCCTTTCCTGAATTCTGACCTGCCCTTAGATAAAAGGGTTGATGATCTTGTTGGACGGATGACACTGAAAGAAAAAATCAGCCAGATGCAGAGTCATGCTGCGGCTATACCCCGTCTGGGTATTCCGGAATATCATTGGTGGAACGAATGTTTGCATGGCGTAGCCCGTAACGGAGTAGCTACAGTCTTTCCACAGGCCATTGCCATGGCTGCCACTTGGGATCCGGAACTTATCCGCAGAGAAGCAGATGTGATATCCACTGAAGCCAGGGCCAAACATCACGAAGATGTGCGTAATGGCAAGCATGGCCGTTATCAGGGGCTGACATTCTGGTCGCCTAATGTTAACCTGTTCCGTGATCCCCGCTGGGGCAGGGGACAGGAGACATACGGGGAAGATCCATTCCTCGAATCAAAGATTGGAGTGGCTTTTGTGAAAGGTCTGCAGGGGAATGACCCAAAATATTTTAAGGTAATTGCCACCCCTAAACATTATGTAGTACACTCCGGCCCTGAGCCTTTGCGACACGGTTTTAATGCTGTAACCTCAGAGCGGGATTTCTTCGAGTCATATTTGCCAGCCTTCCGTGCCACGGTCGGAGAAGGAGGCGCCTATTCGGTAATGGGTGCTTACAGTGCTTATAAAGGTATGCCCTGTAATGCAAGCCATTATCTGCTCGATACTATCCTTCGGAAACAATTGGGCTTCAAAGGATATGTGGTCTCCGACTGCGGAGCTATCCGTGATATTATGTCCGGTCATAAAAAGGCAAAATCCCTGGAGGAGGCTTCGGCCCTGGCCGTGAAAGCAGGCTGCGACCTGGATTGCGGAACCGAATACCGTTCACTGAAAAAGGCTGTGGAACAAAATCTTATAAGTGAAAAAGAAATTGATGTGGCAGTAAAAAGATTGATGAAAGCCCGCTTCCTTCTGGGAATGTTTGATTCGCCCGAAGAAGTAAAATATACACAAATTCCTTATTCGATGAATGATACGCCGGAACATAGGAAGTTGGCGGCGGAGGTAGCCCGGAAAAGTATGGTGCTGCTGAAAAACGAAGATCATTTTCTGCCGCTGTCAAAAAAGATTCATTCCCTTGCGGTTGTAGGTCCTTATGCCGATAATATGGATGTGTTACTGGGTAATTACCATGGCACTCCTTCTCATGCGGTAAGTCTTTTGGAAGGGATAAAAAAGGAAGCCCAATCCAGAGGACTGAAGGTGCTTTGGGCCAAAGGGGTAGAACCCATAGAAAAGTTTGCCAAAAAGAAGAAAAACAAAGACTCGAAGATGTCAGCGGCTGAAATAGAAAAAAACCAGGAAATTTTGGTACATCAGGCAGTGAATGAAGTCCGTAAAGCAGATGTGGCAGTCGTCATTGTGGGCATTTCTCCCAGACTGGAAGGGGAAGAGATGTCTGTTCATCTGGATGGATTTAGTGGAGGCGACCGGACCAGTCTGAAACTTCCTGCTCCTTATGAAAAGCTGCTTAAGGCCGTTTATGCCACAGGCAAACCTGTTGTGCTCGTGCTCACAGGCGGCAGTGCCTTGGCTGTCAACTGGGCCGAAGAACATGTTCCGGCCATCCTGATGGCTTGGTATCCGGGAGAGGAGGGAGGCACTGCCCTTGCAGATATTCTCTTCGGTAAATACAACCCTGCCGGCAGACTGCCTGTCACGTTCTATCGTTCAGTGAAAGACCTGCCACCTTTTACGGACTATTTCATGAAAGGACGAACATATCGCTTCTTCGAAGGAAAACCCTTATATCCTTTTGGATATGGATTAAGTTACACCTCTTTTGATTATAGCGGTCTCTCCCTCTCCAAAACAGAAGCCATCACCGGCGATACCATAAACGTGCAGGTAGCTGTTAAAAATATCGGTAATTATGACGGGGAAGAGGTAGTTCAGCTCTATGTCAGAAATCCGGCAGACAAAGATGGCCCCCGACGCTCTCTGAAAGGTTTCAAACGCATCTTTTTGAAAAAAGGAGAAGACAAGGTTGTGAATATACCTCTGGCAATAAACGACCTGGCCATTTATCATCCCGGAGAAAAAAGCTTCAGAACAGATCCTGGAAATTATGAATTGCTGGTGGGGAGTTCTTCGGAGGATATAAGATTGAAGAAGGTTATATCTGTCAAGTAATAAGAAGTAAAGAAAAAAGACTGTATATGGAAAATTTATTGTAATTTGTTTGCTGGCGCTCACGACATTAGTTGGCTTCAAGTGTGTAATTTATGGTAAGTGACAATCAATTTCGTCCTGAATAAAGTGAAGAACCAATTGCGTTTACTAAGCGAACAAATTACACGGCTTCAACCGGAAATTTCCATTTCACGTTTTATTGTTGTAATATTGCATTCTTATATTTATTTACTTATTAAAAGAAATCATTATGCTTAAGAAAAGTTTTATTTTGTTTGTGGCAGCCGGAAGTCTGCTGCTATTTTCATGTAATAAATCCATGAAAAGAACCAAGCTGGATACTGAAATAAAAAAGGTCAGTTATAGTTTGGGTATTAGTGCCGGGACATATTATGCCAAACAGGGTCTTGACAGTCTCGATGTAAATGCTTTTGCAATGGGATTGAAGGATGCCATCACGCAGGATACTTCCAATATGAAAATGTCAGAAATGGAAGCCAATGTTGTTCTACAAAAGTTTTTTACACAACTTTCACAAAAGAAAAGTGAAGCAGCTATAAAAGAGGGGAAGGATTTTTTAGCTGAGAATGCCAAAAAGGACAACGTGGTTACGCTCGCCGACGGATTACAATACAAGATCCTGAAAGAAGGCAGTGGTCCGAAACCAAGTGCTACCGATAAAGTGAAGGTGCATTATACCGGCAAACTGCTTGACGGTACCGTCTTCGACAGCTCTGTAGAAAGAGGTGAACCTATTACTTTCCAATTGAACCGTGTCATTCCTGGATGGACGGAAGCCCTTCAGTTGATGCCCGTTGGTTCAAAATGGCGTTTGTTCATTCCCTCTGATCTTGCTTATGGCGAACGGGGTGCCGGACAAACGATTCCGCCTAATTCCACACTTATCTTTGATGTGGAACTGCTGGGTATTGAAAAATAATTCTTGGAATTTTTATTGTATAAAGCCCGCCCTCAGGCGGGCTTTTCTGTTTAGGTCAAAACCTGATAAGTGTACAGGAACCGCTGCCGTCGGTATTCCACCGGGCGGATATAAGCACTTCTCCGTTCAGGTAATAATTTAAAAGGCCCGAACCGTCAGCATTTTCAGTGGCTGAGATTTTTATATTTCCTTCCGTACTCTGGTACGTGACCTCAATGGAGAAATTGTTGTTTGCATCATAGCCCCACTTACCCTGAATGGCCGGATGCTGTGGTATGTACAGATCAAATGTTCCGTTTTTTTCGTCTTTGTTTTCTTCCACATAGGCATATTTGTCCCTTTCTGATCCGAAATCGGCATCCAGCTGCCAAATGTATTTGTTGTTCGTTTCATCTGTTTTGGCTTTTCACTAAAACAGTGAATTCCTAAGTCAGGGTTTATCCAGTACGGCCTAAGGCCGGTGCGTAATAGAAGATTTATTCGAAATCTCTATTGCGCAAACTGGGTTTATTTTTTTCTCACACTCTTTCGGAAAGTGTTCCTGAGCCAGTTGATTGAACAATTGTCTGAGCCTTTAATGGCACGGAAAACAGAACCAGAACAAACAATGAGAGAAAAACACTTTTTATTAAAACAACCGGTTTCATGATTTCACCAATTAAAAGTTAATTGTAAGTGTTTTTGTGTCTTTTTCTTTTGTTGGGGCCAGGCCTTCATATTTTTTGAAAGTTCCGTTATCTCCGACGAGCAAGGTGTATCTGCCGGCTGCAAAAACCCGGGGGGAGAAGCTGTTGCCCGTGATGCGCAGGGCATAAACGAGCTCATTTTTCTTTCCCTCCTTGTAAACTTTGACTACAGGTTGCGTAAGGCCGGTAACCATGATCTTGGGCAGCCATCCCCAGGCTTTCCGGTTGTAATTATCCTTTTGATTTATGATAACAGGCCACCCCGGGTACTGTCTGGCATCCGGGACCGTGGGATCTACACCCCGTGGCCAGCATTCGATGTCTATCTGCCGGGTGTCCCTGTGGAACCTCACCACACCAAAGCCTGCTGACCGGTCATACAGGTTGGAGGGTTTTTTGCCGGTAAATACGGGATTGGCTACAGCATATACGGTCATCCTGTTGCCGAAGCCATCGAAGAAATCACCCGTATATTTCGGAGCACCGGGCTTTCTGTTTTTTCCGGGTGTGGAAGGAAACCAGCGACGTGGAAAGTAGTTGGATATCGAAGGGACACATAAAGCATAGGAAGCATCCTTCCAGGTATCCACACCATACTGTGTGGTGCTGCCCAGGTGCTGGTCGCCGGCAATATGGATGGCAAAAGCCTTACGAATAGTCTCTACAGCCTTGCGGCGGCCCGTCTGGGGCCATCCGTCAGAATCAAAGTCAGACACTTTCACATCATCCGGAGGATATTTCCCTTTTTCCATGATGCGCAAACGAGGCACCACCGCATCGCTTTTATCGTTTTTGGGAAGAGTTGCCAGATTCTCAAAGATGGTCTGTGACAGTAAAGCTTTCATCCAGGTACCATCACTCCAATCCTGGGCCCAGGCATCCAGGAAATCAAGTTGTCGTTTCCCCAATAAGGTAGCACCGGGAACATCTGCCTCTTTGGCTGCATTGAAATTTGGATTCTGGGGCCAGCCGTTTATGATTTCCGCTTCCGGTAACAGCGGTTTGGGTGCTGACTTGAACTTACGATCTTCGACAATAGCAAAACTAACACCCCCCAGGTTTAAGGCTGTGTAGTAAACCGTAATGCCCTGTTCGACAGGGGTAGGGTCATAGGGGTCGGGCAAATGGCTGGTCTGGGTGCGTTGAACCATATTGACCCAGCGTGCGGGCATCTTATACCCGCCTGCATCCTGGGCAGTCGAACCGGTAAGGCCCGGAGGAGTAGCTTTGCCTCCGGCACCCCATAGGTTGCCATGGTAAACATCATGATCATCCGGAATGGCTATGGAAGGAATGTTACGCAATAACTCTCCGTATTCCCACCCGTACAGATACCATTTCCTCAGATAATCCAGAATGGATTTATCCAGAGGAGCCCTCTGCACCCTATAGCCTCCTACGGGTTCATAGATCTGATCACCGGAGAAAAACAAAATATCGGGATGGATTTTTTTCACTGCTTCGGTGATCTCCGTATTGGGAAACCCCAGGTCATTGTTGCCGGTGAAAGCAGCCATAACGATCTCTTTCTTATTCCGGGGGTCTTTCCGTATGGTTCCGGTATAAAAATATTTTCGTTTTTTCCCCTTGCCTACAGCCATTTCATAGGTCAGCCGGTAAGGAGTGTCCATGCTGTCATTCCAGTCCTTAATGCGGAAAGTCGCCGTACGGGCATCCGGGTCAATATCCTCTGTGGCAATAGTTTTCCAATTACCGTTTTCTTTAACCTGGAGACCTACAGTTTTCCCGTCCTGTGCTCCGACAGGAGGCATCTGGGCTGTAAGTTTCAGTATCTTCCGGCTTAGAGTGTATTGTGAAAAAAGAATGGGACCAAAAGCGTGGTCCGGATAAGCTGTGACGGCCGAGCCTGTCAGGGTGAGATCGTCGAACCAGCCGGTGGGAATATCCCGTTTTTTTGCAGTTTCTCCGAAATGACTAACCAGGGCCAAACTACCTGTGAGATTTTGGGCCGGTACATTTTCCTGTTCGACAGTGGCCAGAACTTTCCCGGAGACAGGATCTTTTGCGGAAACGGTCATGTGATATTTTCCGTCCTCTTTTTTCAGGTTCGTTACCAGAAGGATCTCTTTTTTCAGATAAGGTACAAGGAGGATGGCATTTTTGTCTTCTTTCACAGGCGGTTCTCCGATAAACATTTCTCCTTTGGTCGTGATCCCTATGTTGAGGCCTTTTCCGTAAATAGCATCATCCCGGTAATCATGAAACTGTCCTTTTGAGCCGATGCGTATCCCTAACCAGTTGTTTTTGCTGGGAGGCAGGGTGTCGGAAAGCAACCCCATCTTTATAGAAAACATAAAACCGTTTTTTACGTCATCTATCCGGTACGTCAGGATGTTTACATTACGGTTCCGGGCGGAAGCCAGGCATTCAATATGCCCGTTGTTCAGTTGCCAGTCCTGCATGGGATTGCTCCAGTAATCCGGCCCCAGCCAGGTTCGTTGAACACCGTCGGGAAAATGGTCCGTGAAAACTCCGTTCTTTCCGTCTTCATGAGAACAGGAAAATAAAACTAACCAGAAAATGGTTATAATTGCGAATGAGTAAAAAGAAAAATTATTTTTTGTCATAGGTCTGAACTTTTATTTGTTTAAGCCTTTGCTGATATTTTTCCGGATCGAATGCCGGATTCTTCTGTGTGGGGATGAAGGCATGTGTTTTCCTGAGCCATCTGTCCATCATTTTTTCCAGTTTGGCTTTTTCTTTCGGATTTTGTAAAGATAAATCATTTTGTTCGCCAATATCTTCAGCCAGGTTGTATAATTCTGTTTTCCTCGTTTCATAAAACCGGATCAGCTTCCAGTTTCCGTAACGAATTGCAGAGGCAGGTGTTGTGCGCCACAAACCAGGGATTCCACGGGATTGTTCCAAATAGGCCGGAAAGTGCCAGTATAATGCCCTTTTCCGTGGTGTTTTGCCTTTCAGCAGCAGTTTACTAAGGTTTATGCCGTCAAAATGAAGCCTTTTTTCCGGTTTTGATCCGGTAAGATGAAGAAGGGTTGGAAACATATCCGTACCAATGATAGGGTAGGGGCTCACCGTCCCGGATTTTATTTTCCCCGGCCAGGACACGATAAACGGTTCCCGTATGCCTCCTTCATACAACATGCCTTTTCCTCCCCGCAAGGGGGTGTTTGAGGTGATAAAGGTTACGCCCCCGTTGTCCGACATAAAAACCACAATGGTATTTTTCCGCAGATGCAATTCATCAAGTTTGCGGATGATCCTGCCTACGCTTTCATCGAGGCTTTTGATCATAGCAGCATAAACAGGATTCTTTTGCCCGTCGTCGGGAGGTTTGTTTATAAATTGATTTTTCAGGCTGTCTTTGGCCTGAAAGGGAGCGTGAACGGCATAATGCGGGAAGTAAAGGAAAAATGGCCGGTCTTTGTTCTCTTCTATAAACCTCAGAGCTTCCCGGGTCAGCCGGTCAGTTAAATATTCCCCTTTGGGGCCGTCAGTAAGATAAGGATTTCCGTAAGGACTAAAATAGGCCTTGGGATGGCCCAGTTGCCAGCCTCCTACATTTATGTCAAATCCCTGAGATATTGGACCTGAATGCGGAGGGTTTCCCAGATGCCACTTACCGACAGAGGCGCTGACATAACCATTCTGTTTCAACACTTCGGCAAGAGTGACAAAACTGCTGTCCAGTACGATTTTGTTTTCTACGGGGATAAGCCTGCGGTAAACGTCCTTTCCCCTTTTTGCCGAATTAACAGTATATATACCGGTACGGGGACCATATAATCCTGTCATTAGCGCAGCACGCGAAGGTGCACAATTAGGGGCATTGGCATACCCGTCGGTAAAAACCATTCCGCTGGCAGCCAGTTTGTCAATGGCAGGCGTTTCATAATATTTGCTGCCCATAAACCCGGCATCCCGCCAACCCAGGTCATCAGCAAGAATGAATACGATGTTGGGCTTTATATTTTTATCCGGATTCTTTGGCCTAAACGAGGAAAATAGAATAAATATCACGGTCAGAAATAATATAAAAAGAAAACTTTGTGTCCTCTGCGCCTGCGTTATGCCTTTTGTGGTTTTAAAATATTCAATCACAGAGTTCATTGCGGATACGCAATGTTCACGGAGAGATTTATATTTAATCATTTTACATTATTTGTTTTCAGGTTTTTTCCGGTAAGTTTGGTAAAATAATCTTCCCACCATTTCAGGATCTGTTCATCCGTGGGATTTTCGCCCAGCCCACGATGCTTCATAAGTTGCTTATAGCGTTTGGCGGCCAGTTTTTCGGCATATTCAATCTCCCTTACATCTTCAGGGTAAGTGCCTTTGTCGTATTTTGCCAGTACGGTATCCATCAGTGTACGTAGTTGCTGCAAGGTGTCTGCATAGGCGTTGTCTTTGTACAGATTATGAATTTCATAAGGATCCTTTGTCAGGTCATATAACTCTTCGGGAGGTTTTGTGTCAGACATAAACTGATCCTGCGCCGATGTCAGTTCTCCTTTCCGGTGTAATGCCTGCATCAGGGTAAGCACGGGATAAGCTTGTTTTTTATAAGTATTAAACTGGGTGTAAGGCTTCTCCGGATAAAAATTGCGTATATATTTAAAATTATTTGTCCGTACAGCTCTTATCCGGTCTACGGTTTCATCCCGGCGATCACGCATGCAATACACATAGGTTCTTTGCGGAACATTGGGAGCAAGGAAGTCAATCCCCTGCATATATTCCGGTATCGGGATGCCTGCCAGGGCAAGGCTTGCCGCAGCGAGATCCACATTGCTCACAAGCTTATTCTCCACCGTTCCTTTCATTTTTCCATCCGGATAACGGATAATCAGCGGGGTATGAATTCCGGGGTCATACATAAATTGTTTTGCACGTAGCATGGGCCGGCCCTGGTCGCCAAAGAAAAATACTACTGTGGATTTGGCCAACCCCTCCTCATCAAGCCTTATTAGAATTTTTTCTACGGTCCGGTCCAGGATCTGAATGGTTTCAAGGTACAAGGCCCAGTCTTGTCTTGTAATCCGGTGATCCGGATAATAGGGAGGTATTTTTACTTTCTCCGGATCAATGGGTCGAAGGGTGTCATGTAAGAAGGCCCGGTGAGGGTAATGGATTTGAATCTGGGCAAAGAAAGGCTGTCCGGGTTGGCGTTGGCTCCAGTCGGTACCGTCATAAATGCTGTCGGCTTTGAAATTATAGTCTTGTTTCCCGGGCCTGTTTTTATCACGGAAATTCCCGTTGCAGGTGAAATATCCCGCTTTGCGGAATAAATAGGTAATGGGGACTACACCGTCCGGTAAAGGCTTTTTAAAGTGGGTGCGATGATTCTGGCAATGAATACTGGTAGGATACATCCCGGTGATCATCGTAGAACGGCTGGGGGAACAGACGGCAGTTACGGTGTAGAAATGCTCGTATTTTACACCTTGTGCCGCCAGATTGTCCAGGTTGGGGGTGGAAACCACATCGTTTCCGTAGCACCCAAGGTCGGTGCCCAGATCATCTGCCACAATCCATAGAATATTGGGCTTATCCGGAACTTTGGAACTTTCAGTGTGGCAGGAAGATAACACAAGGAAAGAGGTAATTGCAAATAATACAAACCCTGCATATATCAGTAAAAATCTAAAAAAACCTGTTTTAAACATAGCTGTATTCTTTAGTTAAACAATATGTTATATACTCGTACCTATGTAGGCGCCTACGTAGCTTGTCATTTTCTGTACCTTTGGTGGTTTCACGGTTTTAACCACAGGGTACACGGAGGTAATTATGTATTTGATTGGAGCCATGCGTTAACAAAATTTACCAGTTCGGGAAAGGCGAATAATTTTGAGGGGGTGTGTTCTCTCTTGATCATCTCCATTCCTTTATTAACAAGATCCGGATGATCTTCTGCAAGGTTTGTGGACTCTCCCGGATCTTTCTTCAGGTTGTAAAGTTGCACTTCCGGCTTTTTGTTCTTTGCCCTCAGATTGGTAATAATCAACTTCCAGTCACTCATCCTTACACTGGCCTGGCCTCCGTAACTCTTGAATTCCCAGTACAGGAACCTGTGTTTTTGTTGTTTCCCTTTTCCGATGAGAGTAGGGAGAAAGCTGATACCATCTATTCCGGAAGGAATTTCTGCTCCTCCAATCTCACACAATGTAGGTAACACATCCCAGAAAGCAGAAGGGATATCTGTTACTTTTCCCGGCTTGATTTTTCCGGGCCACCTTATGACCAATGGTTCTCTGATGCCTCCTTCGTGGAGTGAGCCCTTCAGGCCCCTCAACCTCCCGGCACTATGAAAAAATTTATCATCCGATCCCCCCAGGCGTTTGTAGGCCGGACCATTGTCAGAGGTAAAAAATACAATGGTATTATCATCCAGCCCAAGCCCTTTTATTGTTTCCAGTATGGTCCCGACTGCAGCATCCAGTTGTGAAATCATTCCTGCATATGCAGCATGAGGATAAGGATTTTTCAGATATCCATGGTGTTTATAAGGTGTTTCCGGTACATGGCCTTTGTACATATCCAGATAAAGGTCGGTGGTCTGAATGGAAAGATGGGGTATGATAAAAGGAAGGTATAAGAAGAAAGGTTTGTCCTGGTTCCTGTTTATGAATTTGACCGATTCCAGGGTAAAAAGATCCTGCGAATGATGAGTGCCACGTAATGATTTTCCGTCATTGCCGGGGATATGTTCGATAGAATCATTGCGCCATAAAAATTCAGGATAGTGATTGTGCGCGTGAATCTGACATTTGTATCCGTAAAAAAAGTCAAATCCCTGTTTCATGGGATCGCCGGAATTATACGTGTTTCCCAAACCCCATTTGCCAATGCAACCGGTGGTATATCCTGCTGTTTGTAAGAGTTCTGCAATGGTAACCACCTGGTCTGGTATCGGGTTTTGTCCCGGGAAAGGAGTCTTGGGATGCGGACCCTTTTTAGGCCCGTTATCCCGGATATAGGCATGTCCTGTATGGTATCCGGTCATCAGGGTGCAACGGGCCGGAGCACAGACGGCCTGTCCTGAATAAAAATTCGTAAATTTTATGCCCTCGCGGGCTATACGGTCGATGTTAGGAGTCATGATAATTTTCTGGCCATAGCAACCCAGCTCTCCATAACCCAGGTCGTCGGCCATGATAAAGATGATGTTGGGTTTTGGACCGACTGGCGCCGGCGATTGGGAGAACAACTCCGTCACGGCGTGAAAAAAGAACAGAAGAAACAGAAGGATTGTCAGAAAAGAGAATTTTTTCATGTGTATATAATTTTGTAAACGTTTAGAATACAACAATATAAAAATCAAGTTTAAGAGATAAAATTTTCATGTTCGTACTCCCTTCTGCATAAACAGAATTGGTAACAGCTTTTGGTGCTTAAACTTGAGTGCCCGTTTTAACGGACTAGGTCAATTTCATCTTCGAGCTTTGTGATAGCTCAGTAAAAAAACGACCCTCTTTTAAAAAATCCTCCACACAAATATCAAAACCAAGTTCCTTTAATCGGTTAACATAGTTTTTTACTTGTTTCCTTTTCTTTCTCGGGTTATTATGCAATTCAGGTTCTTTGTATGGTTCTTTGTCTTTCATGACATGGTATGCAGCAATTATGATTTTGTGCCCAACGGCAACTAGCGCTTTCTTTTTACCACGTCTTCCAACTAAACTCTCATATTTGCGTTTTAAATAACCATCTTTCCTCCTGGTTGCACCCCATGCACACTCTACTAATGTGTTTTGCAAGTATTTATTCCCATGTACAGTTCTTGCTACTTTTTTTTTCCACCTGATTCATTGTTCCCCGGACTCATACCTGCCCAACTGCTCAAATGGTTTTCATTAGGAAACTTTTCCATGTCAACTCCGATCTCACTGATTATGCTAACAGCACTATCTTTTCCAACACCATCTATACTCTGAAGCATTTCAACTTCTACCTGATAGGCTTTTACTGCTTTATCAATTTCTGCATCAATTTTCTCTATGAGTCGCTCTTTATCTGCTATGCTTTCCTTATGTAACTGTAACATAAAACGATGATGTTCTGTGATCCTTCCCTCTAAAGCAAGCCGGAACTCTTCTCTGCTTACTTTTATTTTTCCATGATAAAATCTCATCAACTCGTTAATATCCGTTTTGCCTTCTATCAAACTATTAATAATCTTCGTCCCAACTGCTCCATCAACATTACTCAATACACTTGATAGTTTGATATTCGCATCTTCCAGTATCTTAATAATGCGATTCTTCTCACTGGATGCTTGTGAAACAACTTTCTTTTTGTATCGAACTAAATCCCGAAGATTTCTGATGTCACTTGGCGGTATAAAACTACCTTTTAACAAACCACTTAGTAGTAGTTTACTTAGCCACCGACTGTCCTTTTTATCTGTCTTATGACCAGGGACGTTCTTTACATGACGCGCATTCACCAGGATAACTTCAAAATCTTCTTCTATTACATTGAAAACAGGTTTCCAGTATACACCTGTACTTTCCATGGCAATGTGGGTGACTCCCTCTTGTTTGCACCAATCTCTTAAACTTTTCAAAGAACTTGTATAAGCATTAAACTCTTTGGTCTCCAAATCGTCATTGCTTTTTCTTATTGTGGCCGTGATGAGATCTTTATGTACATCGATCCCACAACCTACTTTTACAACCTGTGAAAATTTTATTTCTGGCATGGCTTTTATTTTTGCCACTAAGATATATATTCATCGCGGTTGGTGTGTTATTTTATTACTCATGGGTATTTCATCTGTTTATTTTTAATTTTCAAAGGTCAGATGGAACTTACC
>Ga0209834_10000449_pt1 | contig 25389 bp, 29 predicted proteins | sample Mar14236cmmetaG_FD_184134 | JGI IMG/M metagenome (GOLD analysis project Ga0209834, IMG submission 184134) | Marine hydrothermal vent microbial communities from Guaymas Basin, Gulf of California to study Microbial Dark Matter (Phase II) - Marker... ...
ATGCGGAGAACTTTCCTAGCCGTGTGCTTGAAGCGGAAGTTCTCCTTTTGGGTTTCCCAGTTTTTGAGGAGGTCCATAACCTCCTCTCTCCTGAGCTCCCGGACGTCAATTCCTGCGTTCTCTGAGAGACACAGCCCCAAAACGGCCTTTAGTGGTTCTTCGAGCTTCTTTCTGTTCCCGTGGAACTTGGGAAGAACCTTCATGAGAAGTGCAAGGTCGAAGATTTCGTCGTCACTCTCAAACTCGACGATTCCATTTTTCCAACTCTCCCTGGCGCTCTGGAAAAACAGTGCGATCTCATCAACGACGCGGTAGCCGAAGTGCATGTCGTATGGCTCGAGGGCTTTGTTCAGTTCAATGAGAATCCTCCAGTACTCCCCGTTTTTAGCGTCCCTCAGCCCCTTAACCGCTTCGTTTATCTCCCCTTTCGAACGCGCGAGGAACTGGTCGTTCCCGCCGCGGAGATCTTCCAGTATTGAGTCCCTTAGAGCTTCAACGGCTTCGTTGGGCATTCTATCATCTCCGCTCCCCGGTGGGTATCCCTCAAGCTCGACATCGTGGAACTCCACCGTGAAGGCCCTGTCGAGAACCTTTGGGCTGAACGAGTAAGTGGTCTCGTCCATGTTCACCGTCCCGATGATGTAAAGGTTGGGCGGGAGGAAGAGTTCCTTGGGGATGCCCTCTTCTTCTTCAATCTCATCAACGTCGTGGAGCCTCAGGGGCTCCCGTGTGAATCCGTCCTCGTCTCTTCCGCTCTCGAGAACGCTGAGGAAGTCGGCGAAGTAGTACTCAACGTGGGCGAGGTTCATCTCATCGAGGATTACGAAATATGGGGTAGCATCGTCCCAATTGTCTTCGTAGTCTTTGATGGCTCTCATGATGAACTTCAGGAGGCTGGTTTTGTGGTATCCTCCCGTCAGGGGATTGTAGTAGCCGAGCAGTGGTTTGGAATCACGCCAGTCCGGGCGAACCGAGAGGAACAGGAAGTTTTCCTTTGAATGATCTAGAAGCTCCGCCAGCTCCTGAACGATCTTTGTTTTACCTGTGCCCGTGAGGCCGGAGAGTATTATGAAGCCCTTGGTTTTGAGGGCGGTGTAGAACTGGGAGACGAGATGGAGTGGGTAGAGGTAGCCCCGCGAGGAGAGATAGTCATTTAACAAATAAGTCGGTAACACATGCTTTTCCTTGTATGGCACCGTCTGCAGTTTGTTCTTGCTCATCTTCAGGAGATAAAACGCCACCTCAAATAGATTTGATGCCCCAACCTCTTCGGCGGCGTATTTTATTCTGTCGCGCAGATTTTCGTATTCATCAAGCTTAAGCTTTGACGCTTTTTTCTTGAGCCCCAACAACTTGGAGCTTGTGGGATTTAAGATGCCCCGGGTGTCCTTATCGCTGCCCCACAGGGGCATGAGTTCCTCGGGATAAACCAGCGCCGCCAGGTTTATGATGCTCAGGATGCTGGTTCCTTTTATTTTGCGGGAGTATTCGTGCACGAGTTCAATGGCATCGGTTGGGGAGGCCTCCATCAGTGCCCTTAAGAACTCCCTGATTCCCTCCGGGTCTCCTCTGTCGCTAACTCCTCCCGCAACAAACCACAGTAACCGTCCGGCATCTCCCGAAATATCTGCGGGGATGTTCAATTCTTGTGATTCACCTTTGGCGAATCTAATAACGTTTTCCCGGGCCTTTTGAATCAGTGGTTCTCCGTTATTCTTCCATTCTTCCCAATAACGGGCTTTCATGTCCCGTAGTGCCACGACTAAGGGGTCATCTGTTGTGTTGAAACATAAATCCTCCCGGAGGGTGGTGATACTGTCTCCGATAAGTGCGTGCACGCTCGCCATCAGACGCACGCTTTCTTCCTTTTGAGTTTCATCAAACGCATCTAGGGGTAGCTCTCTTCCGAGCATTACCCTGCGGTCGAACCTTATGATAGAAAAACCTTTATCCTCCAGAGATTCAATCGCGTCTTTCCCGAGCAGTTCGGTTAACACTCTCTCGCTGGCGTCTGTGGAGGAGCAGGAAACGGCAAGTCCATACCTAATCTTCTGGGTTCTTAAATAGGCGGTCCACATGTACGATATCCCGTACTCCTTCCCGTTCATGTATCTGCGCCACAGGTCAAATTTGATTTCTACAATCCGGTGTCCATCGAAGTACCTAATTTTAGTCTGCTTGAAGGGTTCTTCCTTGACTTTTTCCAAGAACTCCTTCCGTACCCCTTCCAGAAGGTTCTCGGCATCTTCTTTTGTGAAGCTCATTCCATCACCCCTGGAACAAAACTCAAGTAGCCAACCCCCTCAATTCCGTTCAAGATTACCGCTTCCAGCGATATATTCTCATTTTTACCAGTTTTCGCATCAAAAAACACACTCCTCCTTCCCGGATACAGCACCACCGCGAACCTGCACCCCAAGGCGTCTCTATAAGCGTGCATCTTGTAAATGTCCTCAAGCTTTGCCCACGTCGTGTAGTTTCCACTCCTCTCTGCTTCCTCGTCTTCTTTGTCAAAGTCCTCGATTTCCTTGGGTTCATCAACCACGTCGAGCTTGAACTTGGCGTCGAAGACCCCTATAAGTTTTCCATTTCTAAACAGCGAGAAATCTGGCCTCAGCGTCACGGAGTAGCTCCATTTCTGGGAAGTCAACCTTTTGTTGTAGTAGAGCCTCCAGTCGTTGTCAAATTGTGCGTAAACGTCTCCGCTTTCTGATAACTCCCCCGCGGGCGTGACAACGATGCGGATGCTCTTCTTTCCAAGGACTCCGCTAAGTTCCTTCACGAGCCTGAAGAAGCACCAATACTCGTACAACGTTGCGATGTCCTTGTTATCTATCGCCCTTTGAAGCTCCTCGAAGAAAGGCGAGTACGCCGTGAACTCCCTGTAAAGCTCAAGCAGGTCGCGGTAGCCGTCGCCCTTGAGGAGCGTCTGGGAGGTATACGGAAAGAGCGTCATGTTGCCTATCTCTTCCCAAACGCTATCGCTTCTAATGAACTCAAGCTCCCCAAGGAGCTCCCTGATGGGTTTCAAGTCGGCATCTTTTTCGTTGAAGGTTTCCACGACCCTCTCGCCCCACTCAATGAGAATATTGAGAAAATGCTTTGCAAACCGGTTCTCCGGGGTGTCAAAGCTTTCGTACTTTCTACTTCCAAGAACTTTGGTGGGGACGTAGCCGTTCAAGTATTTTGCCACGAGAACGCCATCTCCCGCTGGTGCCAGATATTCTGGATGTCCTGCGATTGAAATCAGCGTTTCGGGGGTTACTTCGTCGACCTCATTTGGCCTTGGCCACTCTTCCTCCACTCTAAGTTCTCGCTTCATCCTGTGCATAATCATCTCAAAGGCCTCGATGATTCGGGTTTTGTTTGAGCGGAGGAAGTGGTAGGCGAAGAGCTCGTTAATTGGCTCGTCGCTTTCCGTAACTGAGAACGCGGTTGGGGACTCAAGATAGAAGGGGATTGCCTGCGAATACTGGAGGATGTCCCCAATTAGCGCATCAACAAAAGCGTTTTGGACGTTTGAAAGCCGCTCAATCCACTCATATTGGCTCTTGAGATTTGAGAAAAATTCTGGATTAATCTTTGAGAGCTTGGACGAAAGGACTTCAACGGGCATTGTTATTGTTCTGCCATTTTCAAAAATAAGGACTAATTCGGAAAGGCCGACAAAATTTCCAAAGGACACGACAAAAAGCCCGTTTTTAAGCCTCTTCGCAGGCTTACCGTTGATGAGAACTTCCCTAAGGTCATTGTTTGTTCCTTCAACGTGATACTTTATCCACTCAAAGATGTAGAGTTTTTCATCTTCTATGAATGCCCAGTAGCCGTCCTTAGTGGAAGATATCCTCCAGCCATCGAGCGTCTTCCCATCGATGCACTGCATGGATACACCAAAAAGTTATTCCGTTTCAAACTAATAAGAATTTCGGGGGAACAAAAGAAGAGAAGTAACTGGGCATCAGAGCCCCAGAATCTCCTTCGCGGCCTGGACACCGAGGTCGAAGGCCTTCATGTTCATCTCGACGGCCTTGGGCGGGACGCTGAGCCTTATGACTTCCCTAACGTGCTCCGCGTCGAGCGGGAACTCCGGAATCTGGGTCAGGGCACCGATGAGGACGGTGTTGGTCGTGACGACGTGGCCGGCCTTTATGGCGAGCTCCTCGGCGTTGAAGCCAATCCACTTGGCCTTGAAGTCCTCCTCGACTATCTTCCTGATTTCTTCGAGCTCTGGGTAGCGGGCCTTGCCCATCGAGACCTGGACCGGGACGATGGGCTTGGTGTTCACGACGACCATTCCGCCCTCTTTGAGGTAGTTGATGTAGCGGAGCGCCTCAACCGGCTCGAAGGCGAGGATAACGTCGCCCTTTCCTTCCGGAACCATTGAACCGTAAACTTCCTCGCCGAAGCGGACGTACGAGACAACGCTACCAAAGCGCTGGCTCATCCCGTGAACTTCACCCATCCTGACCTTGTGGCCGGCGTGAAGGGCGGCCCATCCGAGAATGTTGGCGGCCGTCAGGACACCCTGGCCGCCGACACCGGTGATGACTATGTTGTACTCCTTCATTCTTCTCCCCCCTCTACGGGCTTAAAGGCTCCAAACGGACAGACCTGCGCGCAACCTCCGCAGCCCCAGCACATGGTCGGCTCCACTCTGGCCTGCTTCTTCTCCTCGTCCCAGTAGATTGCCGGACAGCCGTAGGCGTTGATACAGGCCCTACAGCCGGTACACTTCTCCTCGTCCACGTAGTAGATCGGCCACTTCTCGCCCCTCTTCCTCATCTGACCTATCCTGTAGAGGGCACACACCTGCCTTGCGACGACGACGCTGACTCCCTCTACCTCGAGGGCCTTCTTTATGGTCTCGTGGGTGGCCTTTATGTCGTAGGGGTCAACAACGGCAACGAAGTCGGCGCCCATGGCCTTTGCAACGTCCTCAATGGGTATCCTCTTGCCCTCGCCGTGTGGGGTCTGTCCCGTGCTCGGGTTGGGCTGGTCGCCGGTCATTGCCGTGACGAGGTTGTCGAGGACGACTACCAGGATGTTGGAGCGGTTGTAGATGGCGTTGGCCAGGGCCGGAAGGCCGGTGTGGTAGAACGTTGAGTCACCGATGGTGGCCACGACCACCTTCTTCTCGTTCTTCCTCTGCTCCTCGCTCAGGGAGCCGTGCTGGGCTATCTCAAGCCCGTGCGCGATGCCTATTGAGCCTCCCATTGCGACGGTCGTATCAACCGCGTTGAGCGGCGGGAGGAGACCGAGGGTGTAACAGCCTATGTCGCTCGGGTAGATGCCCTTTCCTCTCGTGGCCTTCTTTATGGCGTAGAAGCTGTTCCTGTGCGGGCAGGCCGGGCAGAGGCTCGGTGGCCTCGGCGGGACCATATCCAGCACTTTCTGGTACTTTGCGTCAAGCTCCTCGTAGTTAACCGGTGTGTCAATGCCAAGGAACTTGGTTATGGCCTCAACGGCCCTCCTCGTTGTCATCTCGTAGACCCTCGGTACGAGGTCCTTTCCGTGAATCGGGATAGTGATGCCCTTGTCGTAGGCCCAGGTCTTGACCTGCTCCTCGACGACAGGCTCAAGCTCCTCGACGATGAGAACCTTCTCAAGGCCGTCGAAGAACTTCTCAAGGAGCCCGTAGGGGACAGGGAACGGTGTTCCGAGCTTAAGAATCTTAACGTCCTCAACGCCGAGCCAGTGGAGGGCCTCCTTGACGTAGGCGTAGCTGAGGCCAGGGGCGATTATACCAACCTTGGCGTCTTCCTTGCCCTCTATCCAGTTGAACGGGCAGTTGTTGAGCTCCTCGCGTATCTTCTCAATCTTCTCAAGTATTACCGGGTGGAACTTCCTCGCGTTGGCCGGGACATCGACGAACCTGCTCGGGTCCTTCTTGAAGTTTCCGAACTTCCTCTTTGCATGCTTTATCTCCTCGGGCAGCTCGCCGAGAACGACGTCACCGCGGGCGTGGGAGGTTCTGGTAGTCGTCCTCAGGATCACAAAGTGCTTGAACTTCTCGCTGAGCTCGAAGGCGTACTTAGTCATCTCCTTGGCCTCATGCGGTGAAATTGGCTCAAGGACCGGGACGTTGGCGAACTTCGCGTAAACACGGGTGTCCTGCTCGTTCTGGCTGCTCCACATGCTCGGGTCGTCGGCGACCATTATGACGAAGCCGCCCTCGACGCCCATTCCGACGGCGCTCATGAAGGTGTCGGCGGCGACGTTAAGGCCGACGTGCTTCATTGCCGTCATAGCCCTGAGGCCGCTCCATGCAGCGGCCAGAGCGGTCTCGAAAGCGACCTTCTCGTTGGTCGAGTACTCCATGTAAACTCCTGCCCTCTTAGCAACCACCGCCATTGTGTCGGTGAGCTCTGAGCTCGGAGTTCCCGGGTAGGCGGCGTAAACTGCTATGTTCGCCTCAAGCGCACCACGCGCTATGGCCTGGTTGCCGAGGAGGAGAACCTTCTCCCCCGGCTTGTCCCACAACACCATGTCTGTAACCTTTGCCATGCAAACCACCTCATTCCTCCTTCAAAATCCCCTTCGCCTTCGCAAACTCGACGAGGGCATAAGCACCAGCGGCAGCGTCTTCCGGCCTCTCATAGCTCGGAATTCCGTTCTCCTCGAGGAGCTCCTTGGCCTTCTCGCTCACGTAGCCGGCCATGAAGAGACCGAGAACCGGCTTGCCGTTGTTGACCTCCTTAACCGCCCTGATAACGCCTTCTGCGTGTTCTGTAGGCGTCATGCCTGCGAAGGTCGGGACAACACATATCGCGATGAGCATGTCAACGTTCGGGTCCTGGAGCAGGGCCTTTGCCGTTCTGTAGTAGTCCTCACCGCGGGCGCTCGCTATCATGTCAACGGGGTTCTTTACAGCGGCCATCGGCGGGAGGAACGACCTGAGGGTTTCCATGGTCTCCTCCTCGAGGTTGGCCAGCTCCAATCCGCGCTTGTCTATCTCGTCCGCTGTCAGAACTCCCGGCCCGCCGGCGTTGGTCATTATTGCAACGCGCTTTCCTTTGGGCAGCGGCTGGGTGAAAGCCCTCGCCATGCTGAGCATGTCGTCGATATTTTCTGCCACGATTATGCCGCTCTGCTTGAATGCCGCCTCGTATATCTTGTAGGAGCCTGCGAGCGAACCGGTGTGGCTTGAAGCAGCTCTCGCACCGCTCTCGCTCTTTCCTGCCTTGAGGACTATGACGGGCTTCTTATTGGTAACGCGCCCGGCTATCTCCATGAACTTCCTTCCGTTCTTGAGGCCCTCGATGTACAGTGCTATTGCCTTGTCCTCCTCGGTGTCAGCGAGGTACTCCATGAACTCCGAGAAGTCAACGTCCGCCATGTTGCCTATGCTGACGAACTTGGAGAATCCTATTCCTTCCTTGACAGTCTTGTAGATTATGCCGGCTCCGAGGGCGCCGCTCTGGCTTATGAAGGCTATGTCTCCCTTCTTGGCGTCCATGACGAAGGTGGCGTTCATGTCGTTGTGCGTGTTCATTATTCCAACGCAGTTGGGGCCGACTATTCTCATGCCGTACCTGTGGGCAATTTCAACGAGCTCGCGCTCTTCCTTCTTGCCCTCTTCTCCGACCTCTCCGAAACCTGCGGTAATGAGGATTATTCCCTTGACGCCCTTCTCGCCACAGTCGATTATCGCCTGCTTTACGAACTTCTTCGGGACGACGACGACCGCGAGCTCAACCTCGTCAGGGATGTCCTTGACGTTTTTGTAAGCTTTGACGCCCTGAACGACCTCGTCCTTGACGTTCACGGGGTAAACCTTGCCATCCTTGTATCCCTTGAGGTTCTTGAAGACCTCGTAGCCGAGCTTGAGTGGGTCGTTGGATGCTCCGATAACTGCTATGGCCTTTGGCTTGAAGAAGTAATCAAACGTCATCACATCACCGGCCTAGACTTGATGGAATTCTATATAAGCTTTCCTAAAAAGGACAGTGGGGTAACTATGAGCATGTGGGGAAAAAATAAGGCTCCGATGGGCTAAAAAGGACATCAATGGATAAAAAACAAAACTCAGGCGGTGCCGGCCGCCTTCTTGGGTTCCAGGGCGTAAGTCGCTATCACGGCTACCACTGCGGTCACGATGAACGTCATGAGCCTTGCCGAGACGACTTCCTCAAGCCCAGAGCTGATCCAGAATATTGTGAACAGCAGGCCTGCGACGATGGTCGGTGGAACTGCCCTTCCGTGGAACTTCTTCCAGAACAGCGTCAATATGACTATCACCGAGAACGTGTCGCCTATTCCGGCCCACGTGTAGCCAACGATGGTATAGATGAGATTTGATGGTACGAGGTATGCGGTGATGAGTGCTATAACCCCCAGGGCAATGGTGGTAATTCTCGAAAGCGTGAGGCTCTTCTTCGGGTCAAAGCTGTCCTTGTAGACGAAGGGCTTGAGCAGGTTCTCAGAAAGCTCTGTGGCGGAGAGTATGAGCAGTGAATCGGCAGTCGAGAGCATAGCGGCTATTGCACCGGTTATGAATATTGCCGCGAGGAACGGCGGGAAGAGCGTCAGCATGACCTCTGGCATGACCGCCTCCTGATCAGAGAGGCCAGTCGGGCCAAAGATGGCTATGCCAATCCATCCGATGAGGAGGGCGCCGATGTAGGCAATTACAGTCCAAGTAACGCCGACGTTCCTGGCGAGTTTGGCGTTCTCCTCGTCCTTGATGGCCATGAACCTGATGCTGAGCTGGGGCATTCCACCCAGGTATCCGAAGAACCAGGAAAACTCGGCTATGACAAAGACGAGCGCCGCGCCGCCAACGAGGCCGCCGAGGATTGTGGAGTACTCCGCCCCGGACATCTCAAGGGCGCTGGATATTGAGTGGGCGAAGACATCCGGGTGGTTGGCGATATAGACGAGGCCGACTATCGGCGCTATGGTGAGGGTGAGGATCATGACTATTGCCTGGACTGTGTCGGTGTAAGCGACGCTCTTGAGGCCGCCGAGGACGGTGTAGGGCAGGATTATAACCGCGGTTATTAACATTCCCATTTTTGGATCAATGCCAAAGAGAGCGTTCAGAGTCTTCCCGCCGCCAAGGAACTGAGCACCAACGTAGAAGAAAAAGAAGAACACCACTGTAACGCTACCGAGAATCCTTATCCATTTCTCGGCGTCGGAATGGCGCTTTGCGATGTAGTCGATGAAAGTTGTCGCGTCGTATTTCTCGGCCTCCCTCCTGAGTCTTCCGGCAAAGACGGTCCATGCCACTATAATGCCGGCCACACATCCGACCGCGACCCATACCGCTGAGAGACCCGCGGCATAGGCGAAACCAGGAAGACCCAGGAGCGCCCACGCCGACTCGCCCGTTGCACGCTCGGAGAGAGCAGCTACCCAGCCCGGAAGTTGTCTGCCTGCAATGGCAAAATCCTTGCCGCTCTTTGCCTTCCTTCCCTGATAAACTCCGAGCCCTATCAAAAACGAAAGGTAGAGAACCAGAACAGTTAGTATTTGAGTCTGGCTCTCCACGATTATCACCAGTATATTAAATAATGTTCACATTTATAAGTTTAGCTATTTCTGTACAGTGATGTATGTATATGGATTGCGAAAGCTCATTTTGTTGTGTCATGTCGTAGCTATTACCTGCATGGCTTGATTGTGTAGTGGGAGTTTGCCCGGCATCCCGAAAGACTTAAGTTAGTCCAGGTTATTTTATTCCTCGGAGGTGATGGCCATGGTGAAGGTGAAGTTTCTGGGGCACGCCGCCTTTCTGATAGAGGGAAGCAAGAAGATTCTGATCGACCCGTTCCTGACTGGGAACCCAAAGGCTGCCGCCAAGCCAGAGGAGCTCGAAGCGGACCTCATACTCGTAACCCACGCCCACGGCGACCACATAGGGGACGCAATTGAGATTGCCAAGCGGACAGGAGCGAAGATAGTCGCAATGTACGACATAGCCAACTACATAGGCGAGCAGGGCAACGTTGAGGTCGTCGGCATGAACTACGGCCCGACCGAGATTGATGGAGTTGGAATCGTCCAGGTTCCTGCATGGCACTCCAGCAGCGACGGCAAGTACGGCATCGGAAACGCCTGCGGCTACATTATCGAGCTCGACGGCGTCAAGATATACCACGCCGGAGACACGTTTGTGTTTAAGGACATGGAGCTCTTCGCCGAGCTCTACGGGCCAATTGACGTGGCCCTGCTCCCGATAGGCGGCCACTTCACGATGGGCGTTAAGGAGGCCGCCAAGGCCGTTGAGTTCCTGAAGCCGAAGAAAGTGGTTCCGATGCACTACAACACCTGGCCCCCGATAGCCGCGGATCCAGAGGAGTTCAAGAGGCTCGTTGGGGACAGGGCAGAGGTCATTGTCCTCGAACCAGGCGAGACTCTGGAGCTTTGAAAAAACCTTTTAAGGGGCTTTTCCTACCCCTTTTTCAGGTGATGGAATGGACAAAAGGGCCCTTGCTCTACCATTGATTCTGCTGATCGCGTCATCTCTCGTCCTTCCCCTTGCATCCGCCCAGAACGAAACTTCTCCCTACGACCTGATACTCGTCAGAAACGACAACATGATAGACTACATAGTGGCCCTCCCTTACTCCCATATGTTTGGAGTTCCAATACTGCCTGTGAACCCGCAGGAACTCGACCCTGGAACCATAGCCCAGCTCGAATCATATGCCAAGCTCGGCTGGACTAAGATACTCATAATAGGCAATTCACAGGCGATAAGTGACAATGTCCAGGATCAGCTCCTCGAACTCGGCTTCAGTGTCGAGAGGATCGGTGGGAATGACCGAACCGAGACCTCTGTAAAGCTCGCGGAGAGGCTCTTTCCCAACGGGGATCAGGTTCTCGTCGTCGCAAGCTCAAGCGATTACGGTTCAGCTTTAGCCGCCGCACGGTGGGCCATGGTGGAGCGCCACCCTCTCGTACTGAACCACCCCACCACGCTATCAAACTCGACGAAGGAGGCCCTCGAGAAGCTTCAGCCAGACCTCGTTGTAATCATTGGAGCCGGTCTTCCAGACGACCTTGAGTCGCAAATAGAGGCCCTGGGCTACCAGACATACTGGATAAAGAAAGACCTGACGATAACACCCCCGGCCCCTCCAGTCGAGAAGGAAACGGACTGGACCATGGTAATCCTCGCAGTTATAGTCTCCGTGGCCACGGTGGTGCCTGTGACTGTGTATTATGCCAAAAAGAAGTGGGCCTCCAACAGGGTGCCCATCGAGGTGCTGACCGAGAAGGAGAGAATAGTGGTGAAGGCCATACTTGAAAAGGGAGGAACCGTCAAGCAGGAGGAGCTGCCTGAGCTGACGGGCTATTCCAGGCCGACAATAAGCAGGATTATCCAGGAGCTGGAGAAGAAGCAGCTGGTCGAGAGGGAGAAGGTGGGGAAGACTTTCCTCGTAAAGCTCACGAAGGAAATAATAATCAAGGACTGACGGTCGGAAAGCCCTACCGTTCATCACTTTTTTCAGACCTGGCCGTTCTCCTCATCCCAATGGGAGATGCCAAAGAACTGAAACTAATTAAAGTAAGGAGATAGAAAAATCACTTCCTGAACAGGTGCCAGTGGGCCCTGTTCACGTGCCTGGTGTAGTCTTTGGATGTTTTGAAGAGCATTCCGCAGCGCGGGCAGCGGTAGTAGCGGGTGCCGTCGCGGTCATAGAACATAACCGCCTTCAGCTCCGCCACTTCCACCACCTCCGGACCTAGGTGAGAAAAGTCCTTTTAAAATTTTACGGAGGGATAGGGGAGGAGAGAGAAATCAGACCCATATCCTGTTGCCCTTCACCTTCAGGTAGCCGAGGCTCTGGAGCTCCTTGAGGAAGTCCTCTACGGCATCTTCGTCGAAGTATATGTTAACCCTCTCGCGCTCGCCCTCCACGACTATCGGTTCCCTTTCCATTATGGCCTCTATCAGCTCGTTCTTGCGCCTGTGCTTCTCGGCCAGCTCCATTATAGTATCCGCCAGAACCGAGCGGGCTATGCCGTCGAACATCGCCTCTACCAGGCTCTCCTCCGTGGCGTACTCTTCCGCTATCTCAAGCGCCGCCTCGACCAGTTCCCTGTCGACCTCCATAACCTCGACGAAGTACCTCTTTTCGAGGGTGTACTCCGTCACCATGCCCGTTTTGAAGCGCTCCTCGGTGTCCTCCAGGTACTCCTCGATATCGTCTATGAGGAAGCGCAGCTCCACCCTGAGGACGTCAAGGGGCACGATTTCGTTCAGAACGAGCGTTCCCTCTTCCTCGGCGACGGCCCCTGCCTCTATAAGGGCCGTGACCACCGTCAGCTTTCCAAGATCCGACTCGTCAAAGAGCTTCTCGAGACTCTTCCTCTCCCCAACTTTCCAGTCCCGCGTTATCTCCTCATACGCCAGTCTGAGCTCATTCAGAACGGCCTCAACGGGCTCTATCCCCTCCGCTTTCTCAAGGAGCTCGGCGTAGGTTCCCTCTATGACGACGTAGTGTGATATCTGGGGGGAGACCTCCTCCCGTGTCCTGTTCATTATTCCCGCCCTGCTCAGCTCCCTGGAGAGGGCGTTCATATCCTCCCGGCTAAGAACTTCCAGCCTCAATCGCCTCACCGAAAAAAGAACTGTGAAAATGGTTATAACCTTTAGCCCTCGCTTTCCCCAAGCAGGCTGGAGAGGAGGGTTTTCAGGGGCTTGTTGTTGAGATTCTCCACGGTCTCCCTGACGTCCTCCGCCAGCGCGGGGGAGTAGTTTGAGTAAAGGTAGAGTGCGTATGCCATGAGCTTTGGATCGCCCTCCTTCATTCTCTCAACGGCTTCCGCCAGAAGGGGGTCGGTCAGAAGCTCGTCGGCGAGACTCTTCAAGGTCTCCTCATCCTCTTCCTCGACGGCCTTCCTAAGCGGGATATAAAAGCGAGACAAAACGAGCCTGGCAAGCCGTTCTCTCTCCTCCAGTTCGTCCATTGGTGTCTTTTGCTCCTCTCGCCTGCTCCAGAGCATGTATATGAGCGGGAAAACTATGACCGTTAGGGCAACGAGGAGGTACGGCAGGAGCGGGGTATTGATATTCGCTGGGAGACGTTTGCTGATGCTCATTAGGGCGATGAATCCCACGAGCATCCAGGCACCCATGAGCATGAGATAGTAGATTGAGTAGTCCTTTCTTCGGAACGCCTGGTATCTGGACGGCGCGCCTATTTTCTCAAGGTAGCTGAGTCTGTTCTCTGCGAATTCTATCTCCGCCTCAAGGCGCTTTATGCGCCTCTCTATCTCGGCGAGGACTTCTTCCTTTCCCATTGTCATCCATCCACCAGCAGGCGGGCTATCTTCTCACTCACCACACTGAGTATGAACTCTCCCTTCTCGGCGGTAGCGGGGGAGGGGTCGTCGTTCACCCCGTCGGGGAACAGCTCCAGTCCAATGTCCTTCCTTATGCGCTTTACCTTTGATTTGCTCTTCCTTCCCCTGGCCCGCTCCATCTTCACGAGTTCGGGCCTTATGGCGAGCATCACGGACGTTTCGTCCTGGCCTGCATGCCCCTGGCTGGAACATATGCTCAGGATGTCTTCCCTGAAGTCTATCCACCAGTTGATGAGCCAGACCTCAACCTCCGGAAACTCCTCCGCCACCTCTTCCGCCGCCAGAACCAGGGGTGAGTGGTTGCCTCCGTGCCCGTTGAGGAGGACTATCCTCCGGAACCCCTCTGCCGCGAACTCGCGCATTATCTCCCGCATGTACGCTTTGAATGCATCGGCACCCACGTTTATCGTTCCCGGGTAAGCGTTGAGGGCAAAGGTGTGTCCGTACCAGACTGGAGGGGCTATCAGAACATCGCGGCCGAGCTCCCTAACCCTCTCGTCCACGCGCTTCGCTATCTCGAGCGGGGCGAAGGTGTCTGTCCCCAGCGGGAGGTGCCTCCCGTGGGCTTCAACGCTCCCAACGGGTATAACAATTGTATCGACCCGTCGTCTAACCCCTTCAAAATCCGGCCAGGTGAGTTCTTCGAGCCTCATTCTCATCCCCTACAGGTTTTGCATCACGTTCTCATAAGCCTTTTCTATGCCCTCGGTGACCTTTTTCCATGAGTAGCGCTCCTCGACGGCCCTCCTGCCGTTGTTTCCGAACCGTCTCCTGAGGTCTTCATCAAGGAGGAGCTTTTGAATCGCGTTTCTCAGCTCGAGTTCGTTGCCAGGGGGCACCAGAAGCCCGCTCTCGCTGTTCATGATTATCTCGGGGATTCCCCCAACGTCCGTGGCGACCACCGGGACCCCCGCGGCCATGGCCTCCAGGATGACTATCCCGAAGGCCTCCGCCGTTGTGGAGGGAAGGACGAAAACATCTGCCATGCCGAAGAGCCTCGGGAGGAGAGAGCCATCGACGTAGCCCAGGAAGCGAACCCTGTCATCTATCCCGAGAAACTTCGCCTGTGCCCTGAGGAACGGGAGCATCTCCCCGGAACCCGCCATGACGAGCGTAACATCGTCCATCTCCTTTAAAAGGTTCTGAAACGCGTTGAGGAGGACATGAGGCCCCTTCCTTGGGGACATCCTGCTCACGTAGAGGACAACTCGCCCCTCGATGCCGAGCTCCCCCTTAAGGCGCTCTTTCTCCCCCTCGCTTAGGGGCCTGAAAACGTCATCATCAACTCCATTGGGGATGACCCTTACAGGAGCGTCCGTGAAGTGCCTTATAAACGCCTCCGCCGCCCTACTGACGGCTATTATCTCGTGGGGGAAGCTCAGGTAATGGCTGAACAGGGGTATGGTTATTCCAAGGGCCTCCCAGAGTCGGGATTCATGGGAAAATGATATGCTGTGCGTCGTCAGAAGGACTGCCTTTCCGAGGTTTCTGCCGGCCTTCACCGCCTTGAGGGCGAGGGGGGTGAATGCGTGGTGGGAGTGAATCACCTCGAAATCTTTCAGGTACTCCCCGAGCTCCCTGTTTGACTTTAGGCCGTAGGTCAGGTTTATTCCGAGAATCGGGCTAACTGTCCCGGGAATCTTCCTCAGCTCAATGCCCAGCCCTTCAAGCTCTTCCTCCTTCCCAGTTTCGAGGTCGTTCGTTACGATTGCAACCTCGTGACCCCTCTTCTTCAGGTGTATCGCTAAGTGGTGCATGTGGCTTGCAACGCCACCGACCTTCGGGTAATACCAGTCGCTCACGAGTGCTATCTTCATGAGTTTCCCCCCATCACCCTGTAAAATTCCACAGCTCCCACAAGGGACCAGACGTACTGGTAGATGAACTTGTACGTGAAAGCCACAACGGTGCTCTTCGTTGACGAGCCGAGGGCGAGGGTTATGCCGAGTTCGTTCGCGCCTATCCCGGACGGAATACCGCTCAGGCTCGCGAAAAGCGTGCTTAGTATGAAGGCCTTGAAGGCATCCAACAGGCCAACGGGAAGTCCGAAGGCCCTCCCAACGGCGATTATCCCGACAACCTGCAGGAGCACCGCGAGCACCGAGAGAAGGGCAGAGGTGACAACGGTAGTAGGGTTCCTTTTGGAGTGTTTCCACGCCGAATACGCCCTTTCCAGCCAGTTCTCAAACTTTTCAGCGAGCAGAGGACTGATCCACCGGACGGGATACAGCCCCCACTGAAGGAGCTTATAGGGGCCGGTCTCGTATAAGACAAGAACGAGGAGAAGCCCAAGCAGAAGGAGGCCCCACACCGTTGCGCCGAATACAAGCAGGGAGATGCCGGCGATGATTAAAACCTCAATTGCAATACCGAAGGCGAGGGCGGATAAGGCCTTGAAGTAGTCCCCCCCGACGAGCTTTGCCTTGGCGACGTGCCCAACGCTGGGGGGAAGGAAGGCCATCATGTAAAATCCGCTCAGAATCGCGGTAAAGGTTCTCCTGAAGCTCGTCTCCTGGAGCTTTCTGAGGACGATGTACCACCTTAGGGTCGAGACGAGCACCGCCGAAAACGCCATTCCAAAAGCCAGGAGGAGAAACCTCGGGTCGGCCGTTGAGATGGCCTCCCTCAGCGCTTCCACCTCAATTGTGTGAACGATGTAGCCTGCTGAGAAAAGCAGGGCGAGGATTGAAAAGAGGGTTCTTTTCTTCATAACACTGTCCCTCCCGCTGCTAAAACGGCCCCAACCATCGCCATGTCGAATATGCGGTAGACGGTTCTCTGATTAACCCCCAGCCCGCGCCCGGCAACCATCAGGGAGGACGCGATTACCAGGTGGGGCTTGAGGGCGTACAGGGTTACTGCGATGGCGAGGATTGAGAAAACCTCCACCAGGAGCTCGCTCCTCGCTTTTCCAATGACTATCGGGGTTGTCCTCAGCCCCGCTTTGAGGTCGCTCTCGTAGTCCGAGAGGTGGTTCCTCAGCTCGAGGGCGAAGGAGTAGAGGGTTATCCCGATGGCGAGGAGGATTTCTACCCCGGACAGGTTCCCGTCAATGAGTGCCCCGTAGAGGAAGGGCAGGCTCCCAAAGAACAACCCGTGGGAGAGTACGTCGACCAGGGGCCTCGCTTTAAGCCTCGGCGGGGCTGAATAGAGCGTGGCGAGGAGTAACATTGCGGCATAAACGGCAAAGGCCCATCCCTTCGTCGTCAGGGCAAGTCCGAGCCCAACCGAAGCGAGCAGGGCAGATATCATCAGTCCCGCCCTAAATGATAGTTCTCCGGAGGCTATGGGGTTCTTTTTGACCTTCACTGGATTTTTGGAATCGGTATCAACGTCGAAGCAGTTGTTTATCGAGAACGCGTACCACACGAAGAGGACTCCCGCGAGGAACGCCGTAACGAGCTCATATACCTCTGTACTCCTCCAGTTCATCAGAAGGGCGAACCCAATCAGTGCTATGTAGGCCCTCCCCTCCAGTGGCCGGAGGTTTCTAACAACGGCTGAAATCGATGTCATTGCTATCACCGTTCACCCTCTTGAAGAAAGTGTTATAAACCTTTCCACGAATTCATAGCAAGGTATGAAGAAAAATCTTCAGGGGATTGGGATGGAAGACGTGCTCCGCGCCCTCTCCAAAACCCTCAGGGTCTTTGAGCTCGGGGAGTCCGAGATAAAAATCTACTCCCTCCTTCAGCGGGAGTCGCTGACGCCGAGGCAGATTGCGAAAACCCTTGGCTTATCCGAGAGAATCGTCAGGGAAAAGCTGAAACACCTCATTGAGCTGGGCCTCGTTGAGAGAACCCTCGTGAACAGGGGCTGGCTGGGCTACGTTTACTACGCCAAGGCCCCCAAGGAGGCCCTCCAGGCGCTCTTCAGCGGGCTGGAGTCCACCCTAAGGGCCCTGGAGAAAGAGGGAGAAACTAGAATCGAGGGATAACGGCTCGAAGCCTCATGATTCTTCGAGGAGATCCCTGACGTATTTGGGCATCTGGAAGAGGGTCTCGTGCCTCTCTGGGTCGTAGTAGTAGAGCTCGAGCTCCCTTCCCCTCTCGACGTCGACCTTTCTGAAATCGATGTCGCCCTTCACGCCGACCAGGAAGCTCCAGGGCGATGCGTAGCCTATCACGGGGAAGCTGAAGTAGTAAACCCTGTCGAAGACCTTCTTCATAGCTTTGTGGGCATCGAGGAGCTCGTTAGTGAAGAGGTAGACGCTTCCCGCCTGGGTGATGTATATCCCCGGGTCGCTGAGCTTCTCGTAGGCGCTTCTGTAGAACTCCTCGCTGAACAGGAGCTTCGCCGGGCCAACCGGATCGGTCGAGTCAACTATTATCGCGTCGAACTTCTCCCCGCTCTCGCGCAGGTACTTCACGCCGTCCCCGATTATGAGCTCCGCCCTCGGCTCCTCGTTCTTTATGAGCCTGTCGAGCAGGTCCTTTGCCACGTCGAGGTAGAGGTAGGAGGCTTCGACGACGCCCTCGTCTATCTCAACCATCGTGGCCTTTTCAACCGTTTTGTGCCTGAGAACTTCCCTCAGCGTGCCGCCGTCTCCACCGCCTATGACGAGCACCCTCCTCGGGTTGGGGTGGGCGAGCATGACCGGGTGAACAAGGGTCTCGTGGTAGCTCTCCTCCCCGACCTCGACGAGCTGGACAGTCCCGTCGAGGACGAGCAGCTTGCCGAAACCCTCCGTTTCATAAATCTCAAGGCGCTGGTACTCCGTCTGCGTCTCAAAGAGGCGCTGCTTAACCTTGAATCCAACACCGTAACCGCGAGGGTACCATTCGATGAAAGCCCTTTCCTTCTCGTTGTATCCCATGAGTCTCACCGCCCTTAGGTAGGGCATGGGGTTTTAAAGCTTAAGGTTATTCCTATCGAAAAATTTTCATAAGAGTATCTGGACTCGGCTTTTTGGAAAATCCTCTCTTGAAAAATACGCCCTGTTTCAAATTAAGAAAGTAAAGGGTCAGTACGGGAACATGACCACAGCGGCCAGGGCCGCGGCGGGCTTGTCCTTGACGGTTACGCTCGTGCTGGCGACCTTGAACTCCTTCAGCTTCCAGCCCCTCTGCTCAAAGCCCTCTTCGACCATCTTTCTGACCATTTCCTCGGCCTCTTCCTTCGTGCAGTAGCCGGAGTACTCGTAGATCAGGCCGCCCTCGTTGTTCTCGCTGATGCCGATTCCAAGGGCCGCGCTGATGGTCATTCCTGGTTCGTCGCTCTCGATGTGCGCGTAGACCGTCGGCAGGAGCATTCCTATCGGCACGTCTGGAACTCTGTCGATCCACTCGATGTGTGCCGGAATGACACTGCTGAGCTTGACCAGGTTGACGTTTCCTATGCCCAGCTTGAGGAGGGCGTTATCGAAAGCGTTGAGCTTGGTCCCACCTTCGGCGGTGGCAGCACCTATAAAGGCTCTCTTAGGGGTTGTCCAGCTCATCTCGGCTTCCTCCTTTCTTTTCTCGCATATCAGACGATTATACACCAAAGCAGTGATTCATTCACTCGCTACTCTGGGGAGAGCTTAAAAACGTTTCGTTATATTGGAAAGAACGTCAAAAATCGTTCTCTTGGAAAAATTGAGGAATAAGATTTGAGGCATCACTCACCCACTTCCTGCGGTTTTATTGAGTAGTGGTTCACCACCCTGCCCAATGTGGCGGAGGTGAATATACCCATGACACTGGCGAGGGAGGCCATCGCGTACATGTGTTTACTTAGGACTCCGGAGACGAAGCCTATCTCACCAACGAGGAGGCCTAGTACGCCGAAGCTCGCTATTCCCGCTCCCCGGACTATCGAGGAAGCGACGCTCTCGTGCCTGACCATCGCGGCGGACAGCAGGAGTCTGACTGCGTAAACGATGACGAAGAACTCAATAACCAATAATGAGAGCTCTGTTTCGAAGTTCAGCCCACGCCAGGCAAAGAATATCGGGGCAAATATTCCGTACGTAACGCCGCTGACTATGGTGGTAAGCCTGTCGTACTGCTTGGTACCAACGAGGTCGCTGTGCATGATCAGGCCAGCCATGAAACCTCCTATGGTGAAGTGCAACCCTATCTCCTCACTGATGAAGGCTAAAGACGTCGAAAACACCATGAAAAGGCCGAAGACCGCCTCATCGCTCTTGAGCCTGCGGAGGAAGCGCACTATCATAACCTTGTGCTTTATTCCTATCAGATAATTGATGTACAGGAGGATGCCTATGAAGGTGGCGTCCTTTAATATGTCCGTCATGACGGGAATGTAGTTCCCGGGGGCTTCGTGGATTCTGACCATCATATAGACTATGAAAAGGCTCATTACCTCGCTTATAACCGCGTATGAGAGGGCAACGTGGAGGAAATCCTGGCCAAAGAAGCGCTTGAGCCTCAAGACTATCGGTGCGGAGGCAATTGACAGTATGGCCGCCACTATTATGGTGTCGGACGTAACGGTCCAGTCTGTGAATGGCAGGGTGACGAGGAACATTACAATATAAGTGGCCACGTAGAGGGGCACCGTCTTCTTCCCCGCGTAGTGAAGCTCCTCCGGCGTAACCTCCAGCCCCGCGGATATCATCAGGAAGAACAGTCCAAGCTCGGCAAGGAGCAACATCTGGTCCCTGGGCATGTCCACTAAGATAGCGCTGAGTATCATTCCCGCAGTTATCTCGCCCAAAAAACCTGGGTATCCCAGTCTCTCAAATACCTCTGCCAGGAGCCTTGCGAAGGCTATGATTACAAAGATGTACCCTATGATTTCCATGTTGGCTTTTGGGGTGCGTTTCTTAATAATATTTGCGGCAGGCTTTTATTGTCCAAAACGAAAACCCATCCATGAGGCATTATGAGATGGTGAAAATACGGGAGAACGGAAAGGTTGAAATTCCGCTCGAGTACGCCTATGAGGTCGGTCTCGTCAGGGGCTCTTACTTTCTTCTGGAGATAGACACCGACCTGAAGGAGCTCCACCTGGAGCGGGTAGCTTTGCCTGGAAAGAAGCTGGTAGAGGTCGAACTCGTCGTGGAGGACAGGCCAGGAGTCCTCGCAAAGATAAGCGGCCTCTTCGGCAGGCAGGGGGCCAACATACTCTTTAGCGAGGCCGAGGAGCTGGAGGGTATAGGCCTGGCCGGGATAGTTGTCGTCATAGACGTGAGTGGAATGAGTGGAACCCTGGAGGAGCTAAGGGGAGAGCTTGAATCCCTGGACGTCGTGAGGGAGGTTACCCTACGGCCACTGGATTAGCAATACGCCCAGCATGAACGTTACGAAGACCGCCACCAGGACGTTTACGTCCTTTCCAACATCCTTCGCCTCGCCACGCACCTCCCTTTCGAGGACTCCTGAAAACTTTAGTGCAAAGAACACCAGCACCGCGGCGAAGATGTAAGAGGCGTCGCTCAGCTTGGGCTCCGCACCGAGGTAGAGGCCGGCACAGAGGGTTGCTAAAGCAAGTACCAGTGCGGAGAGCTTCTCAATCGGCGCGAGGTCTCCAGTTTCTCCCTTTGAGAGGTGGTAGTTCAGCTTGGTAAACGAAACGAGCGTTCCTACCGTGCCCGCCGTTACTGCCCACTTCCACGTTCCCCCAAGGCCGGAGGAGATGACTCCCTTGGCGTAAGAACCTATGAGGGGTGAGACTCCCCCTATCGCGAGGCTGAGCATCAGCACGGAGAACGCCATGAGTGGGGCGTTTCTGTACCCGAACTCGCCGAGTTTCCTTGACTTCTTTCCGAGGCTCCCAACGCTCAGGAAGAGGCCTCCTTTGAAGAGTGAATGGGCCATGGCGTAGTAAGCGGCCCCCACGAAGTTCATGCTCGCCGTTCCAAGGAGCACGTAGCCCATCTGGGAGACGGTGTGGTAAGCGAGCAATCTCTTCGCGTCCTTCTGGAGCAGGGCCCCCGCGATGCCGAAGAACACGGAGGCAACCGCCAGTCCCATCACCGCCTCCCTGAATGTCTCCCTGGGGGGCAGGGCCGAGAATAGGAGTATCATCCCGTATGCGGGGGCCTTGACAACCGCACCGCTCAAAACCGCGCTCACTGGGGTCGGAGCGATGGAGTGGGCGTCGGGAAGCCAGCCGTGGAGGGGGAAGACGCCAGCCTTCAGGAGGAGGGACGCAAAGGCTATCCCCAGGGCGGCTTGGAGTTCCCTGCTCGGCAGGGCGTTTTCGGCCACGAGCTCGACGTTGAGGTAGCCTGTCTCCATGTAGATTATCCCTATGGCGAAGACGAACAGGTAGGAGGCCAGCAGGGAGAGGATGAGGTACTTAAACGCGGCCCTCTTGGAGCCCTTTTCGTCCGAGAAGGCCACCAGGGCAAAGGCCGAAACCGAGGCAATCTCCATGTAGATGTAGAAGTTGAAGAAGTCTCCCGCTATGAACGCCCCCATAAGGCCCGCGTGGAGGAGCAGGAGGAGCGCCAGGGACTTCGGTGTCTTCTTGTTCCTGAAATCGAAGTATGGGATGGAATAAAGGGCAACGACCGTGAATAGTATGAGCTCCCCCGCGATGAAGGGGGCGTTGATTTCACTGATTCCAACCTCTATTCCGGCCGCCCTGTTCCAGCCGCCCACGATTTCCCTCCCTCTCTCCGTTAGGAAGACCCACGCCGGGAGAACCACCCCAAGGAGGAATGCGGCCTTTATTAAAGTCCTCTTCGCCCGCAGAGTGTCCAGGATGACGATTACGAACGCGAACAGGAGCGGAAATGCGACCATCAGCGGAATCATGAGCCGTCCCTCCTCATGCGGAGTATTATGGCCAGGGCGAGCGACGTTATGGCAACGTCAACGACGAGTGTTGTCAGCATCAGCGTCGCCGGGAGCGGGTCGACCGGGTCGGTCGGCATTATCGGGACGTCCTTTTCGGGGGAGTACGCTAGGCCGATAAAGAAGAGAACCAGGCCGAGGGAAACCACGTTTATGGAGAGCACTAACTTTATTGGCTCCCTTTTGGCCATCAGACCGTATATCCCTATGAGCATTATGAGCACTCCAGCCTGTTGGGGACTAATCACTTTCCACCCACCTCAGCAGTATGTAGAAGACGAACGTGAAGGCGGCCCCGACCTCAAGACCAACGATGATGTTGAAGGGGAGGATTATGCCGCCCTCCGTCGGCAGGAAATTGGAGTAAAACGCCCCGAAGGCTATTCCAGCGATTCCCAGCAGGACGAGCATGGCGCCGGCGGAGCTCTCGATCAGGCTCGCCCAGTTGAACTTGAACTTTTTCCTGACCTTTCTGTAGCCATGGGAGGTGATGAGGAGTATCACGGCGACCGCGAGAATCACACCTCCCTGGAAGCCGCCCCCCGGGCTCAAATGGCCGTGGAGCATGATGTAGGCCGCGTAGGTAACCAGGAACGGGCTCGTCATCTTGGTGGTGGTCCTCACAACCACGCTCATCTTCACTTCTTCTTCCCCCCGAGGAGCAGGTAGAAGCCTATGACCGCGGTGAAGAGGAGGCTCGCCTCGCCGAGGCTGTCGTAGGCCCTCCATCCGGCCAAGATTGCCGAGACGAGGTTGGGTATCCCGATCTCGCCCCAGTTGGCAACGTAATAGGCGTAGCTCCCGCCGTAGGCCGGGGAGTAGCTCAGGCTGAGCAGGAACGCTCCCAGGGCCAGGGTTAGGAGCACCGCGGCCTTCCTCACCTCGTCACCTCCTCTATCGTGAAGAGGAAGACGCCTATCACCATGGCGCCGACCACTATCGCCGAGAGAGCAACGTCCGGCGCGTTGAGCTCGAACAGGGCCAGCACGAACAGCAGGCTGAGGAGTGAGTATTTAACGACCGCACTAACCAGGTTCTTTTCCTCAACAACGGCTATGGCCAGTATTATCATTGCTATGAAGACTACGTCAAGAATTGTCCCAAGCATACATGTCCACCACTACTTTCGGCTTCACCCCATACCTGTAGGCCCCGCGGGCTATCGCATGGCTCACCATGGGGTTTATCATTGCTATCAGGAAGGCCAGCACCAGAAACTTGGCCCTTACAACCGCAGGGGCGTCCATTATCAGAATCAGGGCGAGGATTATGCCCATTGCCCCACCGGTGTCGCACTTCGTAGCCGCGTGGAGTCTGGTGTAAACGTCCGGGAAGCGGAGTATCCCAAGGGCTCCGAAGAGCATGACGGCCCCTCCAAACAGCATAAGAATTATCTCAATCATACAACGCCCTCCTCTCCATGTATTTGGCCAGAATCAGCCCTCCGACGGCGTTCACCATCAACAGGACTATCGCGAGGTCAACAAGGTAGTATTCGCCTCTGATGACTGAGACCACGGCTATTATGACGACTACCTTTGTGGTTATCGCGTTCAGAGCCACCACCCTGTCGGGAAGGGTTGGCCCCCTAACCACGCGATAGGTTATCAGCATCGCCGTGAAGACGAGGAGGTAGAACGCGCTCACCAGAAGACTTTCTTGAGCCATTCCTCGATGTCCCCCTTTATCTTTTCTCCGGCCTTCTCGCGGTTGAGGGTCTCCAGGTCTATCCAGTGGATGTAGAGGTACGTCCCATCGAGCTTCTTTTTGACGTCCAGCGTGAGGGTGCCGGGCGTGAGGGTTATTGAGTTGGCAAGTATAGTCACGCCGGTGTCCGAGTGGAGGTCGGTCTTTATTTTGACGATCCCGGGGTTGATGTCCATGAAAATCACGTTCTTCGCCACCTTCAGGTTGCTCTCCAGCAGGCGGAAGGCCATTATCACGAGGTACTGCGGGAGGTAGATGAAGGCGAAGTAAATGAGCTTTTCGATTATGTTGCCGCTCCGCCTTATGTCCTCGGTCAGGAGATCGCGCATGAAAGCGGCTATTATCAGCGTAACGACCGCACCCAGGGCAAGATTATTCGCGCTAAAGCTCCCGGAAACGACCACCCAGAATGTCATCAGTACTGCCCACGTGAGAACTACCCTCTCCCATGGGGGGAGCTTTGAGGCCTCGAACTCCTCGCGGAGAACCCTCTCCCGGAGGGCCTCAAGCCTTTCCTTCAGGTAGAAGGGAACGCGGCTCATATGGTAATTTATGGTGTGGGGGGTTATAACGGTTTTGCATTTGTCGACAGAACTCCACAAAAGTGTGAAGTTCCTTCGGGGCTTTCAGGCAAACCTGAAACATTATCCCGGAACCTCGGCCCCAAATGCTCCCGTCGAAACGTTATGGAAAGGTTTAAATCCCCGGAGCCCTACCTGTTCTGGTGATGTTCATGATTGAGGTCGGCGAATACAAGGTCAAAGAGGGGCTTTACTACACGAAGGACCACGAGTGGGTCCAGGTTCTTGATGACAGTACTGTTCTCGTCGGTATAAGCGATTACGCCCAGAAGGAGCTCGGCGACCTTGCCTACGTCGAGCTTCCTGAGGTCGGCACTGAGGTTAACAAGGGCGACGTTCTCTGCGAGCTGGAGAGCGTCAAGGCCGTTTCCGAGGTCTACGCCCCGGTCAGCGGTGAGGTCGTGGAGGTCAACGAGGCCCTTGAGGACAGCCCCGAGGCCCTTAACGAAGACCCCTACGAGAACTGGATAGCCAAGATCAAGCCGAGCAACCTTGAGGAGGAGCTCAAGGAGCTTATGGACGCTGAGGCTTACGCTGAGTACCTCAAGAGCCTCTGATTGCCTTCATTTTTCTCTTCTCCCCTCGGAAGCCTTAAGTATTTTGCAGCCGTATCTTCTTCGGCGGTTTCATGGAGGTTCTGAAGGAATGGGACGTTAAGGTGAAGCTTGTTAAGACAAAACGCGGTGCCCTTCTCCACATGATAGAGCTCGAGCCCGGACACTTCTACCTTGAACAGAACCCGCTCAAGGAGTCGAAGTACGGCGTTGCCTACCGGAAGATAAAGGACCGCTTCCCCGAGTTCTACATGTTCTGGGAGATAAAGAACAACCGCTACACTGGAAAGCTCCTCGCCGGAGCGTTCTTGGAGAAGAAGGAGATAGACGACTTCATAACTCTCCTCGCCCAGACCGAGGACTTCAAGAAGTTCGAGGACATTCTGGAGGAGATCGAGGAAATGGAAGAGTGAGCTCCGTCCTTTCTTTTCATCATCTTCCGCTCATCGTGCGGTTCAGATACCCTAGAGGTCTTCATCGCTC
>Ga0209834_10000452_pt1 | contig 25202 bp, 26 predicted proteins | sample Mar14236cmmetaG_FD_184134 | JGI IMG/M metagenome (GOLD analysis project Ga0209834, IMG submission 184134) | Marine hydrothermal vent microbial communities from Guaymas Basin, Gulf of California to study Microbial Dark Matter (Phase II) - Marker... ...
GAGTACAAAGGAGCGAGTAAGAGCAGGAAAGACTGGTTTTTCTATATCAACGGCATCGCCAGTAACCTGGGTGCTAGAGATTATATTCTTCGGGATGGTGACGTGGAGCGCTGGGACTTCCGGGCATGTCCGGGTTTGTTTCCGAATTTATGGTCTTTATCGGCGCCTTTACCGCCCCGGCTCCCGACCTGATGATAATCACCGCCCTGGCGGTGCTTGGAGTGGTCCTGACTGCGGCTTATATGCTGCGCATGGTTCAGCGGGTATTCCTCGGTGAGTTCAATTCCGAGAAATGGTCCGGGCTGACCGAGATCAATGTCAGGGAAGTCCTGACCGTGGCTCCGCTGGCCCTGTTGACGATTTTGATCGGTGTTTATCCGTCGCCCCTGACTAATATTATGAAGGCGACCCTGGAGAACCTGGTTAACCTGATGGCTCGATAGGAATTGAGATTATGCCAGATTATAATTTAAGATTGATCATACCGGAAATTTTCCTGTTCCTCTGGGCGCTGTTTATCATTGCCTTCGATCTCGGGACAAAAAGGAAAAATCCCAAGCTGATCGGTTACCTGACGATGGGTGGTATTGCGGCCACGGCAGTGCTGCTTTACCTGTATCACGGCGGTATATCATTCAACAATATGTTCAAGTCGGATCCGCTGGCGCTCTTTTTCAAAGTGATCTTTCTCGGGTCGGCCTTTATGGCGGTCGGCTCGTCATTCGATATAATAGCACAGAAAATAAAAAATCATCGCGGTGAGTTTTTCGGCCTGGTGCTTTTCTCGACGGTCGGAATGATGTTTCTGGCCTCAGCCGGCGAACTCATTTCGCTGTATATCGGGCTGGAACTGACCACTATCCCGCTTTTTATCCTGGCGGCTTACTATAAAGACGATCGGATCTCGGTCGAGGCGGGGCTGAAATACCTGGTTATCGGGGCTTTCTCATCGGCCATCCTGCTTTACGGTTTGTCGCTGCTCTACGGGCTTTCAGGCACGACCGATATCGTGATGATGAAAATAAACTTGGCCCTGCTTTATCTTAATACAAATGGAATTGGCTGGGCCCTGCTGATGGCGATTGTTATGGTACTCGCCGGAATCGGCTTCAAACTGGCCCTCGTACCATTCCATATGTGGGCGCCGGATGTTTATCAAGGCGCGCCGACGCCGATCACGGCTCTTCTTTCAGTCGGCTCCAAGGCGGCCGGTGTCGTAGCCTTCATGCGGATATTTATCGACGGCTTATACGGTTTTGCCGACGCCGTTATGTTCCCGCTTGACTGGGGAAATATTGTTGCGGTTCTGGCGGCGGCGGCTATGATACTCGGAAATATCAGCGCTCTCAGACAGAAAAATATAAAGCGCATGCTGGCTTATTCCTCGATTGCTCAGATCGGCTATGTGATGGTCGGGATGGTTGCCGTTTCGGAACTGGGAGTAGGGTCAGTCGGTTATTATATGTTCATATACCTGTTTGCTAATATGGGCGCTTTCGCCGTGGCGACGATATTCAACGATAACACCGGTTCCGATAGTATTGCCAGTTATGCCGGGCTTTCCAAATCATCGCCGATGATTTCCGCCTTTATGGCTATTTTCCTTCTGTCTCTGGCAGGAATCCCGCCGCTGGCCGGATTTGCCGCCAAATTTTTTGTCTTTGCGGCCGGTATCCAGGCCGGATATACCTGGCTGGTCATACTGGCTCTCCTGACTGCCGTTGTATCGCTTTATTATTATGCCAATGTCATCAAGATGATGTATTTCGCGCCGGATAATCCGACTATCAAGTTAAATACCCCGCTTTCCGCCAATATTGTCCTTATAATCGGGGTTGCCGGCCTGATCATATTTGGGGTTTATCCCGAACCGATCCTTAATTTTGCCCTTGACACGGCTCGAGTATTTGGTTTTTAATAATTTTGCGGATATATAAAATCCCGAATGGACTCAATTTCTTGACCGATTTTAGTTGTCTTACTATATATTAACGCTTCGATTGCGCCGATAAACTATAGTAGGTTGGCGGAGGTATGTCTGTATTTAAGATAGTTAAAGATATTATCAAGCGACAATTTCTGGCCGGTGTCCTGGTGGTCATACCGCTGATACTGACGTATGTTGTCCTGCGGTTTTTATTCGAGACAATTGACGGTATCCTTTCTCCCCTTATCATGCGTGCCTTTCAGTATCATATTCCCGGACTGGGTATTGTTGTCACTATACTCCTGATTCTTCTGGCCGGATTTTTCACCAGAAATCTGATAGGAGCCAAATTATATAAATACGGCGATCGGATACTCGCAAATATACCGGTCATACGGGTCGTTTACCTGGCGACCAAACAGCTTGTCGAAGCGGTGACATTGCCGAGTGTAAAGGCCTTCAAGGAGGTCGTCATGGTGGAGTATCCCCGTGTGGGATTGTATGCGATTGGATTCGCCACCAACAATGTCAGACTCATAAATAACAAGGCAGGGACCAGCAGGATGGTGGGAATATTTATTCCATCCACCCCGACTCCGGTCTCCGGCTTCGTTATTTTTGCTCCCGAAGATGAAATTATTACGTTAAATATATCAGTGGAAGATGCCTTAAAACTGCTTGTTTCCGGCGGGATAGTGGCTCCCCCGGAACTGGCGGCATTGGATCACGGCGATATTGCGGAGGTGAATTAATAAAATGCGACTCGCTAACATGTTGAGTGAAGAATTTATTGTTGACGATGATAAATCGACAACCAAGGAAGAGGTTATCGAACGATTATTGGAAGTCCTTAAATGCAAAAGTCCCGGAATCGATACAGCCGGAATAAAAGAACTCATAATGGAGCGCGAGCAAATCGAGGATACTTCCTATGGGCGCGGTTTCGCCTTCCCTCATGCCCGTACCGATAAAGTGGGGGAAATGTTTATTCTTATGGGTATATGCCGTAAGGGCTTATCCGATAAAACCGCGGATGGAGTGCCTCTTTCGGTGGTGGTTTTGCTTCTGACCCCGTCATACATCTCGAATCTGTATCTGCAGACACTTTCGGCCTTTGCCACTTTTGCCCGGATGGAAGGAAATCTGGAAAAGATAATTTCCACCAAGAACCATGCCGAAGTCATCGAAGTGTTCTACAATTCCGGGGTGAGCGTCGAGAAAGAGCTGAAAGTCAAGGATATCATGACCCGCGATGTGGCCACTGTCAAACCTGACGACAGTCTCAAACATGTCGCTAACGAGATGTTCAAAAACCGTCTGTCGGCTATGGCGGTAATCGACGATGAGGGTAACCTGCTGGGACAGATCACCGACAAAAATCTAATCCAGGCCGGACTCCCTGATTATAAAACCCTTATTTCGAATCTCAACTATTCGATGGATATCGAGCCGTTCGAGGAGCTTCTCAAACACGAAGACAAGATCAAAGTCTCGCAACTTTATAGCACAGATCATGAAGTGACCACGATGGACACCCGGATAGTCGAGGTGGCGGCGATGATGATATTCAAGGATCTCCGTCGTGTCTTTGTCACCGAGAAAGGCAAGCTGGTGGGGATATTGCTTCGCAAAAACATCGTAAGCATGATAATACGGGGCTAACCACCCACACCACAGCATACTAACAGCTTATCCACAGGTTGCTGACAGCTATTATTCTGTTTCTCTGACAGCAGGTTAGATTGGTATTTATAAAGATGGATTTTTAGTGCTGATCCTTCAAAGTACTTGACTACTGCGGAAATCAATCCCTCATGAATAGAGGCCAGGCAAAATCGATTTTATAATTGGTCCGCCGGTTTCTCTTCCGGTTTCTTCCAGATCATCGAGGCGAAAATTGAGATCGCCAGCAGGCCCCCGATTATTCCCAGCGAGACCAGATCATTGATCTTGTAAAAGCCTGATATCAGCATCTTGACACCGACATAAGATAAAATCGCTGAAAGCCCGTATTTGAGATAGCCGAACATGTTCATCAGTCCGGCGATCGCAAAATAGAGTGCCCTTAAACCGAGAATGGCGAAAACATTAGAAGTATAGATTATAAAAGTATCGCGGGTGATGGCGAAAATGGCCGGGATGGAATCCACCGCAAAGACAACATCGGTTGTCTCGACAACCACCAGAACAACAAACAACGGGGTCCCGACCGTCTTGCCGAGGCGTTTCAGAAAAAAGCGTCCGCCGACATAATTTTTGGTGATCGGCATATATTTGCGGATGAATTTCAAGAACGGGTTTTTCTCCGGCTCGATTTTCGAATCGCCTGCCAATCCCATTTTGATACCGGTGTAAACAAGAAAAGCGCCGAAAATATAAATCACCCAGTGGAACATTGATATTAGAAACGCTCCCAGGGCGATAAAAAGACCGCGCATCACCAGTGCCCCGAGAATCCCCCAGAATAATACCTTGTACTGATATTTATCCGGGACGCCGAAATATGTGAAGATTAAAAGAAAGACAAAAATATTATCGATACTGAGTGCCCGCTCGATCAGGTAGCCGGTGAAAAACTGTAAACCGGCCTCGGATCCATGCCAGAAATAAACGAAAACATTGAAAATAAGAGCGACTATGATCCAGATGACCGACCATACCAGACCCTCTTTGACCGAGATTCGATGGTCCTTTTTGTGGAAGACACCGAGATCGAGAGCGAGCATGGCCAGGACAAGAATATTAAATCCGCCCCAGAGAATGTATTTATTTTCAAGCAGTTCCCAGAAGGTTTCCATGACCGTATCCAAAGAGCTTCAGCATCAATATTTCCTTAACCCAAAAACAATTGGCTGCCAGTATAGAATCGACAGCCGGTCCTGTCAAATAAAACAGGGGTGATCTTGTCTCGTTCATCAAAGAGATAGTCAATTGTTATCTTCTTTGGGGCGAAATCCTATTCTTGGAAAGGGATTAACAATGGAACTGGCAATATTGGTCAAATGACAGGCGGTCCGCTTGAGATATCTGAAATAAAGAGCCAGAGTAACGGCATCGCCGGGCGAAAGAGTATGATCTTTTTCCGCGATAATATCCATCAGTCTTTGATCACAGCGAGAAGAAATATTTCTGTGATCAGACATGATTTTCTTGGCCGCGGCGATATCCATATTGGCAATAACACCGGTAATCGTGTCGAATCGTTCAAGGACGATTTTTTCAATATCGGCCAGGTCATCTTCAAATATACCGCCATGGAGTTTGGTCGGGTGCGCCGAGGCCAGTTCGGCGATATTTTTTGTGTAATCACCGATGCGCTCGACATCGATGACAATCGAGACCAGGACCAGACCGGGAACAATATTGTGGATTCCGGCTACGGTCAGGTGAGTCAGGACATTTCGGCGGACTTCACGCTCATATGAGTTTATCTGCTTGTCCTTTTCATAGATATCAAATGGGAGAACGGCGTTGTCATGACGGCGCAGGGAGTGAACCGATTCCTCGAACATCTCACGGTCGGTTTTGAGCATTTCTTCAGTTGTATGGATTGCCCGATCCAGGAGATTCTCTTTTCCGAACAGTTCCATGAATTTCTTATACATAATTAATTACCTCAATAGATAAATACAAGCTAATGGAATCAGAAAAAAAATCAATAGAATAAATCCAAACGGAATTAATCTGTTTCTTAATGTCAGTCTCGCCAGTTTCTTCGATAACTTGATAGGTATCCAGGAAAGGGGCAGGAAAATAATAATACCGCTGATATTGAAAAGAAGGTGTGCAAATGCCACCGCCACCGCCGCCGCATTTTGTGTCACCAGTGATGCCAGAATGGCAGTGACGGTGGTGCCGATATTGGCCCCCAGCGTATATGGAAAAACCTGCGTGAGCGATAAAACTCCGGCTCCGACAAGCGGGACAATGATTGAAGTTGTAATCGACGAAGACTGTACTATCGAGGTCAGCATAATTCCGAAAACAAGAGCCGTGAGAGTATTTCTGAAGATATATTTGCTGAAAAAGCCTTCAACCCGGCTGAGCACGAGAGATTTCATGATATCGACCATAAATTTCAGGGCGATAAATAAAAGGATTATCGCGGCCAGCGCCGAAAGCCAGCTATTGTCGCCAAGTAATGAGATTATCGCTTCTGAAACCGGCTTGGTCAGGGCTTTAACCGGAGATAGAAAATGAAATCCGCCCGCGCCTTCAAATAAACCTTCCATCCACAGCGCGATATGACCGAGAAAATTGGTGAAATATTGCAACGGGAAAAATACGGCAACCGACAGAAGATTGAAAATATCATGCACAATCGCTCCGGAAAAGGCCCGGCTGAATTCGCGGCTTCGGGTAATATGAGTTAACGAAACCAGCGTGTTGGTAATGGTGGTTCCGATATTGGCGCCCATCACAATCGGTATTGCGCCCTCGATCGAAATCAGGCCGCCGGCGACCATGCCGACCAGGATTGAGGTTGTGGTCGACGAGGATTGAATGATCGATGTGGCCAGAATTCCGATAAAAAGCCCGACTATCGGGTTCGAGGTAGTGTTTAGCAGTGTCTCGGCAAAATCTTTACCGAACAGTTTAAAAGCATCGCCAAGAAGCGTTATCGATAAAATGAATAAATAAAGGAAGAATAACATCCCGATGGGCTTAAGAACGGATGTTGTCTTCAGCTTCCTGCTTTTTAAAAGAAACCCGGCAAACTTGTTTTTACCGGGCGTATTCGTATCCGTCAATCTTTTTTCTCTCCTGAGGACTCTTCCTTTCGATTGCGGTGAATTTATAGAGACGGCATCACATTGTCAAGAACATATTGAACAAATATCATTATCAAAAGAGATGACTAACCACGGATTGATTTAGTTACTCCGGCAACCCGTTTGCCGTACTCATAGCAGGCGGTCAGGCAATCCTCACTCGGCCCGTCTTTGCCTTCCAGTCCCACCTGAGCATATGGTCCCCAGTGGTTGGCCCCGGTTCCATACCCCGGCATATCATTGACGAATCCGACCATCACCGAACCCAGCTCCATCAGAGTCGAATAAAGCGCCGGCTGAGTCATCTCGGTTCCGGCATTAAAGCCGCCTCCCGAGACAAGTACCCCGCCGACACGATTCTGCAGGGCTGATTCCAGCCAGACACCGCCCAGTGTATCTATAAATGTCTTCATTTCATTGCCGACCGATCCCATCCGGACCGGCGAGCCGAAAATTATCGCATCGTGATCAAGAAGCATCTTTGGATCAGTCTTTTTGGCCGCAGAAAGGGTGACCTCGAGGCCCGATTCCTCCAAACCCTCTTTCATCTTCCCGGCCATCTGCCCGGCATGACCATAAGCCGACTGATAAACTATAATTGCTTTCATATTTTGACCGCCTTGGACAAAAGCACCAATTTGCAATGTTATTTAATGTAATATGTTTAAGGGAGATAACAGGAGACGGCTCAGTATTGTTCCTCGTAGGGAATAAATAAGAGCCCGTTTTCGCGGCCTTCGCGAACAATGATCATGTAAATACCTTCGGTGTCCAGCTTATCCAGGATCTTGCCCATCAGGTCACGGGCATTGCGGACGATTTCGCCATTGACTCTCTTAATCAAATCGCCGGGCATCAGCCCGCTGGCATAAGCCATACCCAGGCTGTCGACATCGATCACCTCAAGCAGACCGGTCGGGGTTTTGGCCACAGAAAAACCGAGTCTCCCGCCCCCGGCCGACATTTTTATCAACTTTCTGCTGTCCTGGGCGGCAATATTACGGCGCGGAGGGCGCGGTACCCGGGTCAGACCGACCAGAGGTGAATCATAGGGCTCCCGCGACAGGTAAAATAAAAGCGGTTCCTCCGGAGTCAGCACCCAGCTGAAACGAAAATGATTTTGATAGATCTCCCAGCCCGGATTATGCCGCTTCCATGATGCTGACCGGGTGATTTCTTCAAGGCTGTCCGGAGGGATGATCTGCTCGGCGCAGGCCATGGCCAAGGTAAGGGCCAGGACATCGAATCGAAAAGCGCTTTTCTCCATCAGCGGATGCAGAGATATCGGATCGTTCTCGTTACCGGGAAGTTCATACTGCATGAGATTGCGGCCGGCAAGCAGTTTTATCAGATCAAACAATTGATGCATTCCGGTCGGAGTCGCCTCGATATAATTATCCCGCCTGATACCTTCGAGAGGAAAACAGGGCGGATCATAGAGAAGATTGGTACGAAGATATTTCATCAATCCTATTCTGATACTGTTTTCCTGCCAGGCGATTCCCGAATAATCCGTGATTAATCCCAGGATATCATATTTGAGACTATCCCAGACGGCGATAAACGATGAATCGTTGCGATTCACCCAGCGGATTTCCCTCGCGATCAGGTAATCGCTGGAATAATATTCAGGGTAAAAGGCCTTCATCAGCAGTCGATTATCGGCATCGAAATAGACTATCGGCAGATCGGTGCGGACCGGTTTAGGCGCCAGCGGCAGGAAAGTCTCCGCCTCATTCTGCGCCGCAACTTCGACGGCTAAAAAGAAAAGCATCATAAAGAGAATTGCATTTTTCATAGATGCTAAATTTGGCAAGATATTATAAGAAAAGCAAGAACTTTATCACATCGTTCTATGATTATGAGAAACCCGGCTCCGGTGCGGCGGTTGGTATGCCCCCGCGCGGCGACAGTTTGCGCAACTCCAGGTAAAAAAGGGTCATGAGCGAATTGAAAAATGTTCCGAGGAATCCCTCGACAACGATTGCAATCAGGAGAAAGAGCGGCAGTATAACAAAAAGCGAACCGAGCAGGATCCAGACTGATTGTGTCGCCAGCATCATAATCGGAATGGCGAACAGTATGGCTATTATGGTGGCGCCGATAACAATAACTATCCACAAAAATGTCGTGATCAGGAAAATCACCAGATTGGGGATGATATGTTTGATCAAAAGATGAAATGCCTCGCCGACGGCCTGAATGATCGGGGTTTGATAGGCCACGATTTCCCGCTGGGCCAGCGAATAGACATTCCCAAAAAAGAAAGCCGCCGCAATGCCGACCGGAATTCCAATCAATAAAGCCAATACTCCGAGCACCGGTGTTATGATAAAGGCCAATACTATCGGCAAAATAATAACAAATAGAACCGCAACCACGACTACGACGGCCAGTAAAAACAATCCCAGGAAGCGCCAGAAAAAAGAGGCCCCGGCTTTGAATAATTTTCCCAGCCGGTATGGTTCTTCTCTTTCGATTTTGTAAACACCCTCGATCAACCCGGCGATACTTATCAGATTCAGGACAAAGAAGATAAGAAACAGCAGAAGAAGCATGGCCACGATGAAAAGCACCAGCGCCGCCGATATTTCGGGATTGAACTCAAACCAGTCGATTATCCGGTCGGTAAAATCGCCGCCGACATTATACTGCCAGTGGTGGAATTTCTCAAAAACATGTTTGTCGGACAGATCGAATCCGCCGAAATAGCCCATGGAAGTGGCCAGAAAGCCGAGGACCCAGAGCACCTTGTGCTTCCAGGATAAATTGAATGCTCGAGTTAAAAGATTGTTATAATCCATAAGATATTATTAAGTAAAATAATGCTTCTTCAACAAGCAACAAAAATTATCTAATTTAATCCGGCCGCTGACGCCGTCTGCTTTTTTACCGGAAAGCCGTTGCCGTTATAAATCATGCCGTCTTTCAACTTGATTGTCCGCCGGCAGTGATTGGCGATATTCATATCATGGGTTATGACGATGACGGTGTGGCCGGTTTCCCATAATTCATCGAATATCTTGATGATCTCAGCGCCCGACTTGGTATCGAGATTACCGGTCGGCTCGTCGGCCAGGATCAATTTCGGATCGTTGCCGAGTGCCCTGGCAATAGCCACGCGCTGCATCTCGCCGCCCGACATCTCGGTCGGTTTATTTTGAAGTTTTTCGCCGAGGCCGACCCGGTTGAGAAGATCGACCACCCGTTTTTTGCGCTTTTTGCTCCGCATACCGGAAAACAGCAATGGTAATTCGACATTTTCATAGGCCGATGCGTACGGCAGCAGATTAAAGGCCTGGAAAACAAACCCGACTTCGCGATTACGAACCTCGGCCAATTCATTGGCGGTCAGGCTGTCGACCTTGCGACCGGAAAGATAATATTCGCCGTCGCTTGGCGTATCCAGACAGCCTATGAGGTTCATCAGGGTTGATTTACCAGAACCGGATGGGCCGACAATGGCGATATATTCATTGTCTTCCACTTCCAGATTAATATCACGCAGAGCCTCGAATGAAACCTTACCGGTATTATAAACCTTTCTAATGTTTTTCATGCTGATCATGATTGCACCTGTATGCTCAAGGAAATGTTATTCATATCTTAATGCCTCCACGGGATTGACCGAAGCGGCCTTCAGGGCCGGGAACAATCCCGACAGCAGACCCATGATTCCCAGAATCAGTACCACCACCAGTCCGATTTCCAGTGAAATGGTCGGTTTACCCAGCAGTTCGATTGCTTCCGATTCGATCGGCACCCTCTTGAACGCCTCGGTTAAAATATAGGTGATGGCGATTCCGAAAAATCCGCCCAGGAAGGTGATTCCCAGGGCCTCGAGAAGAAACTGAATGACTATATAAATGCGGCGGCCGCCGACAGCCATCTTGACACCGATCTCCCGGGTCCGTTCCTTGATCGAAACGTACATGATGTTGGCCACTCCGACACTTGCGATCAGGAGTGTCAGTCCGCCGATGATTCCGAGAAAGATTTCGATACCGATCATAATATTGTTGGTCATCCTGGTCATTTCGATAACATCCCAGAAAGACAGAGCCCGGTCATCATCGGGATTGAATTTGTACCTGGCGCCCATTACCTCGAAAACTCTTTTTTCCAACGCCTTGGTGTTGTCCATGGAATGGGGCTGATAAACAATATTATCCAGATACGGATCGCCGAAAATCGATACAAATGTTGTCGCCGGGATGACAATAACATCCTCATCCTGGCCCTGATAACTGTTCATCTGCACCTTGTGCTTCATCACGCCGATCACCTTGAACGGCATTTTCTGTATATAGATAGTCTCGCCGACCGCTTCTTTATCGCCGAACAGCCTTTTCTTGACATCATCGCCGAGAAAAGCCACCCGCCGTTTCAGGTCGATGTCGAGCTGGTTTATGAATCGTCCTCCCATTTCCGGAATCATGTTGCGCATATCGCGGTAGGCCGGGAAAACACCGTTGATTCTTTCACTCAGGATATTGTCATCCTGCCTTATCTCGACCGACCAGCGGATATATTCGCCGGCGACTTCTTTGAGTTCGGGTAGATTTTTCTTCAGGTATTCAATATCTGATTCATAGAGGTGAATGCGGCGTCCTTTGCCGAAACCTTCATGGGCGATCGAAGTCTGTCCGCCCCACATGATGACGATCCCCTGGCCCAGGCCGACGGTTCCTTTCATAAATTGTACCTTAAGACCCTCGCCGAATCCGAGAAGCATCATGATTGACATGGTCCCCCATAGTATGGCCACCAGGGTCAGGAGCATGCGTTTACGCTGTTTGCGAAAATCCCGCATAAAAATGTTGTATATGATAGAAGGACTCATAGTTCACCTAAAATAATTTCAATGCTTTGACCGGCTCCAGATTGGCCGCCCTGCGGGCCGGGAAAAAACCTGCCACAATGGCTATTACGCCGATTATACCGATTGCCATCAGCCCGCCCGCCAGGGTAACCGTCGGTTCCCCGATATTTTCTGTCAGGCTGGGCGGTACAGCTTTCATTATCCCGAAAGCCAGTAAAAATCCCAGCGCCCCGCCGATCGCGGTCAGCAGGATCGTCTCGAACATAAATTGTATCATGATGAGCCGTTTCTTGGCGCCCATGGCCATCTTAATACCTATCTCTTTGGTACGTTCCTCGAGAACGACATTCATGATATTGCTGACACCGATACCTCCGGTGACCAGGGTCATACACCCGATTCCGACCAGGAATGCCCTGAAGGCCAGGAAAAAGGTGGCAAAAAATTTAAATCCCTCGGTCGTATCCCAGATCATCAGCGCCTCGGTGTCCTCGGGGTCAAAAGAGTATTTCGTCCCGAGAACCCCTTCGATATCCTTTTTGACACGGCCCATCATAGACGGTTTTTGGGCCTGGGCTATCATCATTTGCGGATAACGATGCGACCACATCGTCTTGAATGTCGATGAAGGAATCCAGGCATGATTATAATCCCTGCCGGAATAGGATGAGTTCTGTTCCTTGGGCGACATGATACCAATGACGGTAAAGGGAATATTGTCAATAAAAAATGTTCTGCCGACATGATCCCCCTGGCCGAACAGTCTTTCGGCCAGCCGGTTACCGAGAAAAACAACCCGCCTTTTCTCGGCCATATCCATGGCATTGATAAACCGTCCGCCCGCCTGCGGGATCAAGTTTCGCATTTCGGAAAATTCCGGCCAGACACCGGCGACCCGGGCGACCAGATTATTGCGCCCCGTTTTCATCGGTACACTGGACCTGGCAAATTCCGGTGAGATTCTCTTGAGGGATGTGACGGAGGCCTTGATTCGGGCTACATCTTCTTCGGTAAACCGGATCCGCCGCCCGCGCGGAAGCCCTTTCCATGGTTTGGATGTCAGACCGGGCCAGAATATACAGATATTTTCTCCCAGCCCCTTGAATCTTTTTATTTGGTATTTGTAAAGACCGGTGCCGAATCCAAGCAGGATTATCACCGCGGCCGTTCCCCAGAGGATGCCGAACATCGTCATAAATGTCCGAAGTTTCTGGTGGCGCATATCGCGGAAAAACTGCCTGATGGAAAGGAGCTGGAACATCTATTCGATCTCCCTCGGCGGCCGTTCCACAAGCATATCGCCTTCATCGAGACCGGCTACGACCTCGATATTGATTCCATCCGACAAACCGATTTCGATCGGGAGACGGTTGGTGTCGCCGAGGCTGTCATGCGTTTCGACATAAGCGGTATCGTTGACAAACTCTATCAGCCGTTCCGGGATGACCAGGATTTCTTCTTTTTTATTGACTATGATATCGGCATTGGCCGAATATCCGGCTCGAAGAAGATTGGTTCCCAGATCGACCAGTCTTATCTCCACCTCAAAGACAGTCGAACCCTGGTCCTGGCGCGCTTTCGGCGAAATTCTCAGAACCTCGCCTTCAACCGTATCTTTGGGTAATGCACCGACTTTGATATGTGCCGTCATCCCGACTTTCAGTTTGCCGACATCGATCTCATCGACAGTCCCCTTGAAAATGAGATCCTCCATATAAGCCAGGGTCATCAATTCGGTTCCGGCCTGGTATGAAGTCAGCGGGACAACCGGATCGCCCTCTTCGACCAGCCGTTCAAGGATCATACCATTGACCGGTGATTTGATGATATTGTCAACTTTCAAATCGGCGATCTCGGTTTTGCCCGATTGTATCAGGTCAAGCTGTTCCTGGGCAAGTTGCAGTCTCAGACGGGCCTCATCATAGCTGGCTCTTTTTGATTCGAATTCCTGATCCGATATAAGTTCTTTGTCCAGAAGAGTCTTGAACCGTTCGTATTCGAGCCGGGTATTTTCGAAGGCTACCTCATAAATTTCGACATTACGCTTGGCGGTCGCGAATTCGATCGGGGTCGGGTTGGGGGCGACATCGAGTAACGGATCGCCGATCTTGACATAATCACCCACCTCTACATAGATCTTTTTGACAATACCGGAAATCTTTGACTTGACCGAAGTTTCCTGCCTTGGCTCGATCTTGCCGACAGCCAAAGCCTTATCGACAATGGTGCCTTTCTCGACCTTGATGGTTTTGATATCCTCGGTTTTGCTGGCATTACCGCTGAGGGCAAAGAATAACACGGTTGCGATGACTGCCAGCACTGCGAAAATCAGGAGTATTTTCTTGAACATCTTCAATCTCTCGATCTATTTGTTGATTATTTTCTGCATGCCTGGTATTGAGATACGCAATTTCACTTTTTTTGTTTCGCGTCTTAATTAATCATTTATTATCCTTCATGTCAGATTTGACTTGTCCCGGAGAGTAAAGGTTGCCATTATTTTATAGAAATCCGGGGGTGTTAATGAAAAAATCTCTCAGTAATCTTTTTGACATTCGGGATCAAATGGCATATTTTACGCCATCTGGTGTATGAGAAATCGGGAGTGTTTTTTATGTTGAGAAATCTGTTACTATATTTTGTGATTGCCTGCCTGATATTTACATTTGGCGGTTGTTCCGATACCGATACAAACAGCAAAACCGAATCAATGGACAAAACTGATTCGACCCCGGTGGATAGCCTGGTCATTGTCCTTGCGGGACAGGAAGGTAAATCGGTATTCGAGATCACCGAGCAGGAGCATGAGCTCGATTATATTCCAAGTATAGCCGGAAATTTTATTCAGGCGATCGATTCGATCGAGATTTCAAGCAAATACGGCTGGCTGTTTTCAGTCAACGACAGCATGGGCCGGGTGGCCTCGGATAAGTATATCACCAAAGACGGTGATGTAATCAAATGGCATTACAGAAAGTTTTGATTTTCAAAGCCTTAAATATATAAGGGGGAGCCATGAATATTGACCATGTCCTCGACGGCAAGGAGCTTTTTCTGATCGCCGGTCCCTGCGTGATCGAATCGGAGGATATCTGCTTTACCGTCGCCGAAAAACTGAAAGAAATCTCGGGAAAATATAACCTGCCGGCTATCTTTAAATCATCCTATGCCAAAGCCAATCGTCTTTCCGGCGAATCGTTTTCAGGGCATGGTATGGATTTTGGACTTGAGATCCTCGGCAAGGTCAAAGAAAAATTCGATTTACCGGTTCTGACCGATGTTCATGAGACGTCCGAAGTCGTTATTGCCGCCGATGTTGTCGATGTGCTCCAGATTCCGGCCTTTCTATGCCGTCAGACCGAACTGGTCCGGCAGGCCGCGGCTACAGGCAAATGGGTCAATATCAAAAAAGGGCAGTTCCTGGCGCCGGAAGATATGGACAAAGTGGCGGCCAAGGCTAAATCGGGGAAAGTTCTCCTTACCGAAAGAGGCTCCTCGTTCGGTTATCATAATCTGGTCGTCGACTTCCGCTCCCTGCTGATACTTAAAAGATTCGGTTACCCGGTCGTTTTCGACACAACTCATTCACTTCAACTTCCCGGCGGCATGGGCAATTTTTCGTCCGGTCAGCCCGAATTTATCATCCCCTTCGCCAAGGCGGCGGTGGCTATCGGTGTCAACGGGCTTTTCCTCGAGGTACATCCCGAACCGGCGAAGGCACTGTCCGATTCGGCGACCATGCTTCCGCTGGATCGAATGGAGACATTGGTCAGGGAGGTCATCAAAATCAGGGAAGCGGTTCAAAAATAAAAAGACAAAGGGTATAATGGCAAAAAATAAAAAGCATCTTACTTTCGATGAGCTGGCGGAGCGTTTTAAAAAAATAAAACTGTTTGCGATGGATGTCGACGGCGTCCTTACCGATGACCATATTTTTTTCGGGCCGGATGGGTTTGAGATGAAAAAGTTCAATATCTCCGATGGTTTTTATATCGTCCTGGCCATGCGCGCGGGACTCGAGATTGCGGTCGTGTCGGGACGGCGCTCGGAAGCGACCACCACGCGGATGAAAGATCTTGGTGTAAAGCATGTCTTGCAACAGATGCTGGATAAACGAAAACAGATCACGCCGCTTATAGAGGAATTGGGGATAAAACATTCCGAGGTTGCTTTTATCGGCAACGAGATTCTGGATATCGGCCTGGCCCGCGAGGTAGGACTATCGATCGCGGTGGCCGATTCGGCCCCGGAACTTCTGGATGAGGTTGATTATGTGACCGAAGCCAGGGGAGGCCAGGGCGCTGTGCGTGAAGTGATCAAAGCATATTTTAGCGGTAACGGGATCGATCCCGCCTCGCATATTATATAGGTGATGACGATGATTTTAGACAAAGGCCGTGATGTAATAAAAAAAGAAGCCGCGGCTATCGCGGAGCTGGCCGAACGGCTCGATGAAAATTTTACGAAAGCGGTCGAACTGATTCTCGAATGCCGAGGACGGGTCATTGTAACCGGGATGGGTAAATCGGGGCTGATTGGAAAAAAAGTGGCGGCGACATTCGCTTCCATCGGTATCCCGGCCTTTTTTCTGCATCCGGCTGAAGCGGTCCACGGTGATCTGGGGCTGGTACGCTCGGAAGATATTTTAATCGCCATTTCCAAATCGGGTGCAACCGAAGAGCTTAATACCATCCTGCCGACCATTAAACGTCTGGATGTCAAAATAATCCTGCTGACCGGTCAGATGGCCTCGCCGCTGGCCTCAAAATGCAATATCGCTCTTGACTGCTCGGTCAGGGCCGAGGCCTGCCCGAACAACCTGGTGCCGACTTCTTCGACCACCGCGGCTCTGGTCATGGGCGATGCTCTCGCTATCGCCCTTCTCGAGAAGCGCAATTTTACCGCCGAGGACTTCGCTCACTTGCACCCCGGGGGTTCGCTCGGACGGCGTCTTTTGATGCGGGTCGAGGAACTGATGCATACCAATTCGGAAATACCGCTGGTCAAACCGGGTGCCTCGGTGCCCGAAGCGATTCTCGAGATTACCGGTAAGCGTCTCGGTACAGTCCTTGTCGCCAATGACGATGACACCCTGGCTGGAATTTTTACCGATGGCGATCTGCGCCGCCTGGTGCAAAGCGATAAAGATTTCCATAAAAGATCGGTCGGTGATGTCATGGTCAAGAATCCCAAGACGATCAAACGGGGCGCCTTGCTCGATGAGGCGCTGGCGGTTATGGAAAAACACTCGATTACCGTCCTGGCGGTCGTGAACCGGGAAAACCAGCCGATCGGCATCATCCATTTGCATGATATCCTGAAATCCAAACTTGTCTGATTTCCGTGAAAAACAAGAAACTGCAAAAAATCAAAAATAATTTTGTCTATCGCTTTACCGTTTTCGCACTGTGGTTCTTCAATATCATACCGCGAAAAATGGCCCTCTTTTTGGGAAGCGGCCTGGGCTGCCTGGCTTTCATGGTCAGCAAAAAAGAAAGAGCGACGGCTCACAAGACACTGACCATGGTTTACGGCGATAGTATGGATGAAACCCAGAGGGAGGGCCTGATAAAAAGAATGTTTATCAATTTCGGCCTCAACCTTGCCGATGTCATCCGTTTTAAGAAGCATTATCACCGGCAGATAAAAAATCTTGTCGATGTCGAGGGAATCGAACATTTCGACAACGTATATAAACGGGGGAAAGGAATTATTGCGGTCACGGGTCATATCGGCAATTTTGAACTTTTGGCCGCCTATTTCGCCAATGCCGGGTACAATGCGGCCGCTATTGGACGCGAGATGTACGATCCGAGACTGGATAAACTGCTGGTGGAAAACCGAACCTCGCTGAATGTGGTCAATATTCCGACCACCGAATCGCCGAGGCGGATATTGAAAGCGCTCAAACAGGGATACGCCCTGGGAGTCCTGATCGATACCGATTCGATGCGGGTGCGCTCCGAATTTGTTCCCGCTTTCGGGAAATTGTCGCGGACACCGATCGGCCAGACAATAATCGGATTAAAAACCGGGGCCGGGTTTCTCCCGATGGCGTGTGTCCGTGACGGTAAAAGATATAAGATAATCATAAAACCGGAAGTCGTCCCGGATCCGAGCGGCGATTTCGATAAAGATGTGTATAATATTACTGCCGCCTGTACAAAGGCGCTGGAAGAAATAATCGATGAGCACCGGGATCAGTGGATATGGATTCATAACCGCTGGCTGACAAGACCGGTGGATGAAAAGGACGAAAATGACGATAAGAAGGATAATGAGAAAGATGAATAAATTTTTTGCCGCGAGTCTGTTATTTGTATTTCTTCTCGGTTTCGGGTGCAGTGACAAAAACGAGATCAAGACGCCCGGGGCGAGTGACACCGAATCTCCCGATGCTTCCATAATTCGCCCGGATCAGCAAATCAAGGGCGCCGAGATTGCGCTGTTCAAGGGTTCGGTGGAAACGACCAATATCAAGGCCGACTACATTGAAAAATACAACAAGCAGGACTCGACCCTGGCCTGGGGGCTGAATGTCCATTTCTACGACAAGGACGGCAAGGAGACATCGCACCTTGTCGCCGACAGCGGCCTTGTGCGCGAGACGGTTCAGTGGATGATGGCCAACGGTAATGTTGTCGTAACATCGGGCCGAGACAGTTCCCGGCTCGAGACCCAGCAATTATTCTGGGACGGCCGCGATCAGAAAGTCACCACCGATTCGTTTGTTACGATATACCAGGATGGTGATACCCTGATGGGCTACGGCTTCGAGGCCGATCAGGATCTGCGGGGTTTCAAGATCAAGCGCCAGGTCAGCGGCGCCTTCAAGGATACGGAAGAAATATCGAAGTGATATCCAAAATTCAATTCAAATAAAAAAGGCAGGATTTAAAAACCCTGCCTTTCGCTTATCCCTACCTTGTGCCTATTTCAAAAGCATCATTTTACGATTGGCGGTAAACTGTCCGGCCTGTATCCGATACAGGTAGATTCCACTCGGTGATTTCGAAGCATCCCAGACGACGGAATGATTACCCGCTTCGTAATAATGGTCGGCCAGAATCGCCACCCGCTGTCCCATGATATTATATATCTCGAGAGTGACATGCGAGGGAGTCGGCAGGCTGAAGCCGATCTGTGTCACCGGGTTGAACGGATTCGGCATGTTCTGGCGCAACGAGAACTCGGTCGGCAGGACCCGGGTCACCCCGTTGACACCCTTTGCCACCGGGCCGCTCTCGCAGGCCTGGGTGACAACATTGGAACCGGCATCATAAGTCATGGTGGCATGAGTAACATTGGTCACTTCAAAACACCATTCGCCGGACGGTTTCTTCATGCCGGAAGTTTCGAAGTAAACTGTACCGTCGGCACCGGTGACTCCGTTGTAATTACCGCCGGTTGGCCCTGTCGCGGTAACATATACGGCAGCATCGCTGACCGGATTATTCAAGTTGTCGAAAATAGTGACGGTGCATGTTCCGAAATAATTCGGGCCTGATTTTGCCCGTCCGACAACCATATTTTCGACATGCATCGTGCCACCCGATTCATAGACATTGATATAATCGGTCTTGGTCTCGACATCCGAACCATTGGCATTGGTAACAGTCAGAGTGACGGTGTAAAGCCCGACAGTATTATAAGTGTATGACGGGTTCTGAGCCGCCGAGGTGCCGCCGTCGCCGAAGGTCCAATCCCATGAGATCGGGTCACCGGTCGAAAGATCGGTGAAATTGACCGTCAGCGGCGGATTACCCGAGGTTGGCGAGCCGACAAAATCGGCCACCGGAGGCTGCGGACCTGCTCCGGTCGTGACGAAATACATCTCGTCGATAAAGACCGCGTCGAGCGACACATTACCCCAGGAACGGTTGCTGTCGGTCACCCGGACATAAACAGTGCCGCTGGTCGTGTTCGGAATGCTTGCCGAATAAACCTGCTCGGTTGAACCGGTCACAGTCACCAGTGACAGATAAGTGACATCATCGGTGGAATATTCAAATACAAAATTATCGCCTTCGGCGTTGTCCATACGATATGCTTCGAGATTGAACATTATCGTCGAGCCGGAAGTGACATCGAAATTCCACTTATGTTCCAGATAGCTGTATGTTTTCCGGGGATGACCGGTGTACTGCACCTCAGTGATCGTCTCATATACATTATCGCTTGCCTTGGTGTCGAGATAGCTTCCGGAGACAGTTCCGGTCACAGGTATGTCAGAAAGCGCATAAGCATAAGTATCTGGCGAGGACATGACTGTGATATAATCGGTTTTGGTCGCCACATCCGAGCCGCAGGCATTGGTTACGGTCAAGGTGACGGTATAAGTGCCTTCCGTGGTATATGTATACGACGGATTCTGCGCAGTCGAGGTGCCGCCGTCGCCGAAATTCCATGACCATGACGTCGGATTGCCGGTGGACAGGTCGGTGAAATCGACAGCCAGAGGTTCTTCACCGTTCGTCGGGGTGCCCGAGAAATCGGCCGTCGGCGGGCTGCACGGTGTCACCGTTATATAGTCGACTTTTATCTCATCATCAGAGCCGCAGGTATTGGTTGCAGTCAATGTGACTGTGTAGGTGCCTGCACTATTGTAAGTGTATGACGGGTTCTCGGCCGTCGAGGTGCCGACGCCATCACCGAAATCCCATGACCATGACGTCGGATTGCCGGTGGACAGGTCGGTGAAATCGACAGCCAGAGGTTCTTCACCGTTCGTCGGGGTGCCCGAGAAATCGGCCGTCGGAGCGACACACGGATCGACCGTTATATAATCCACTTTCTGGTTGACATCGGTCCCGCAGACATTGCTTGCGGTCAGTGTGACCGTGTATGTGCCGGCCGTCGTGTATGTATGCGACGGGTTCTGGGTCGTCGAAGTGCCGCCGTCACCGAAAGTCCAATCCCAGCCGGTGGCATCGGTGGATTGATCGGTAAAATTGACCGTCAGCGGTTCCGTTCCCGAAAGCGGGGAACCGACAAATTCAGCGGTCGGGCCGCTATTGACAGTTATATAATCGGTCTTGGTTACAGCGTCGTTGCAGCCCTGGGAGGAACTCGATACAGTCAGGCTGACCGAGTAGGTTCCCGGAGTATTATATTTATAAGACGGGTTCTGGGCGGTTGAATTGCCGCCATCGCCGAAGGTCCACGACCAGCCATCGATACCGGTGCCGGTTGACAGGTCGGTGAAGTTGACGGTCATCCCGGCGCATCCCGATGTCGGACCGCCGGAGAAATCGGCCGCAAGATCACAGCCGCCGCCGGCCGCATCGAGACACTTCCGCGCATCCACGATACCGGCGCCAAGATCAAGCGAACCATTATAAGCTTTGGTATTGGCCGGGTCGGTGATGATGTTTATTTTATCGGTTGCCGACAGCGAAGGGTTGTATGATTCCAGCAGACCAACCACACCGGCCACATGCGGACAGGCCATCGAGGTGCCGTCCATATAGGCGATATAATCTACCGTCGGATTGTCCGGATCGGTGATAGTGCTGAGCACCTCGACACCGGGGGCCGCGATATCGACCCATGGTCCGTAGTTGGTGAAACTGGCCGGATTGCCGCTCTGATCGGTTGCCCCGACATCGATACAGTCGCCTCGCGAACCGAGATAGTCGGCGCTTGAGGAACTGCTGTTACCGGCCGCAACGCAGATAACGACGTCCTGCGCAATCAGATAATCGGCCGCCGCTCCCAAGCCGCCGCTGTTGGAAGAACCAAACGAGCAATTGATCGCGGCGACATTCCAGCCGGCGATTTTCAATTCGGCCATGTAGTACATCGCTTCCGCAACATAATCCATAATGACCACGCCGGTTGCGCCGTAAATCCAGTAATCGAGAACATAACCGATACGGCAGGGCACGATTTTGACACCATTGCCGCCGCCGGCGAATGTCCCGTCGCCGAAACCGCCCGCGACACCGGCTACACTGTAACCATTATTGGTAATGGCCGCAATCGTCCCGGCTGTGTGCGTGCCGTGACCGTCGCCGTCCGACGGATCATTATCCGCGCCGCCGCAGTCATTGTCGATACATGGGTATGAGTACCAATCGGTGCGATCGACAAAATCCCAGCCTATGATATCATCGACATAGCCGTTGCCGTCGTCATCGACACCATTGCCGGGAACCTCGTTGGTATTGACCCATATATTGCCGTTGGTGCCGGCATCGTTGGGACCGGGCGGGTTACTTCCGCCGAGATCGCCATGGTCGTACTTGGTTCCGATATCGAGATCGCCCACAAGGACAGTCTGATCGCCTGCTTCGCTGTCCCAGGCCGTATTCGCGCTAATGCCGTAGGTATCCCAGTAATGCCATTGATCGTGTGGATACTCCGGCGGAGGATCGTCATAGTATGTATCATTCGGCGTCGCATAAAGGGTATGGATACCGATTTTTTCGACTCTTTCGACAGATGGAAGCTTTGAATACGCCGTGACCGCATCGTCGATATCGCCCTGCGAAATCTGGACCTTGTAATGCCGTGCCATGGCCCTTCCGGCCGGGGTGGCCGCCCGGGCATTGCGGTCCGAACCGATAAACTGCGGGCGGAGCTTTTTAACGCCGAACTGACGGGCCAGACCGGCAAATTCAGGCATATGATTCAGGGCCACCTGATAAGCCATGTCGCTGGCATGATCGACCGCGACATTATCTTTCAGGACGACGATAAATTCATTGGACTTGTAGCCCAGAAAGCCCGGAAGATTCGTATATTTTGTTTTGTCTACCTGAAGAAAATCTTCTGCGACCGCCAGCACGCCGGAGAGAAGCGTGATGAGGACAATGGCGATAAATATTTTTCTCATTTTTCCTCCAGTGATGGTTTGCCGGGGCAATTGCAATTTGGAAGAAGGCTTGATTTGAACAGCTAATTGCAATTTTCCCTGGTAATAGTGGTTAGTGGATTCACAGAGATAAATGAATTTCTAAAGAATTATCACCTCCAAATATAAATGGGGTCCAGTTGAAATATTTAGTTTATTCTTTATTTTTGATATGCAATTTTACTGGCTGAAGTAAACCATAATAACATATTATAACGCGATATTTTATTTCGACAACAAAAAAATGAACGGTGTCTCATAACTCGTTTATTTTTCAATACATATAAGAATTATCCATCTGATGTATTATTTCATAATTTTGGCAAAAATCAATCTGAAAGGCGGCATAGCGAAAATTTATAAATCTTCATTTTATTTATAAAAAAAGTATGCCTCGATCTTGAAATAAAATTTCATTCAGCATACATGGCTACTGTTAATAAACGTTCAAGTACATCGGACTGCTCAATAAACAAATTCTATAATACCATGTCAGTAATCCAGCGCTTATTTATTCATTAAAATTTCCCCAAAACATTAATTGACAAAACATCTATTGCGTGTATATTCTATGCTCAAACCTTTTAAGTAATCGGAGCATTGATGGAGCAGGCGTTGCAGGGAAATATTGGTCGTTTTACCTTGCCCGAGATATTTCAACTGATAGCCAACAGCCGCAAAACCGGCACCCTCGGGATTCAAAAAGACGATGATATCGTGATGGTTTATTTTAAGGCGGGAAGGATTATCTATGGCTACGGACCCCGCCAGACATTCCATCTCGGCCAGCTTCTCAAGGACCGCGGACGTATCACCGCCGAACAGCTCGACGACGCCGTCAATACCCAGGCCCGTGAATCCTCATCCAAAAGACTCGGGCAGATTCTGATGGAAAAAGCATATATCGACCGGGCTGATCTTGAAAAGGTTGTTTGTAATCAGGTCGAGGAATTGATCTATTCACTCCTGTCATGGGAGACCGGCACCTTCAAATTTTATGAAAACCAGTATCCGACTGAAGAAGAGATCACCGTCAATATCTCGGTGGAAAATGCCATTCTCGAAGGATACCGGCGTATCGATGAGCTTAACCGTATCAAGGAAGCTCTGCCCGATTTCAATTCGGTGCTGGCCATTTCGGCGACTCCAACCGAAAGAAAATCAAGCATCTCTCTCAATACCGAGGAATGGAACCTGCTTTCACTGGTCGATGGTAACCGGACAATCGAGGAGATCGTCCAGGTGGCGCCGCTTTCGCGGATGGATACTCTGCGCAAGCTGGCCGCTCTCAAACTTGCCGGCCTGGTCAATACCTCGGGAAAAAAAGAACAGCCGACCGACCATCTGCAGGCGATGGTGGACCGGGTATCGCAATTGATGGAAGAGTACCTGGAGATCAGATCGAAGCCGAGAGAGACGGAAGACGCCGCGAAGACGGAAAAAAGGAAACCGAAAGAAAAAACTACAGTCGAGAGTATCAGTCAGAATATAAGATCCCGCCTGACCGAATCGGATCTGGCTCCCAATTCAGTCGAGGAAGATAATTGAGCCGTCTGAAAACACTCAGAAAGCTGGAATCGATCCTTGAGAATTTTCTGACCCGCGTGGTCGAAACCGAGCAGGGTCGGATGACAACCCTTAAAAGCGTCGATTTGCTCGATGAAATCGCGCGCGATTCATTGAAGGGCCGTATTGTCAGCAATCGCCTGGGCGACTGGTTTGCAAATAACCGGAATATGGTCGAGACAAAGAAGTTTGACCTGTCGTCGCTCGAATCGATCGGCAATATGCTCAGCGAAATTCGACCGGGGCTTGATCCGGGCGATCCGGTATCGAGAAAACTTTCCGACCAGATCGATAGTTGGCGGGAAAAGGGTGTTATTCCCAGGCGTAAACTAATCCTGAAAATGAAGCCGAAGGTGTCCGACGACAACCTTCTTGCCCGATTTACCGATTATTTAGGCCGCGAGGCAAAATTGCTGGAATCGGGGGAATACGAAGGCAGACACCTTCTTCAAATACTCGATGATATCCTGAAATCCGCTGCGGCAAAAGAAGATAGGATGTTTCTACACCTGGCCGGGGCGATGATCTATTATCTCAAGATGTATGGCTATAAGGTGTCGCCTTTTGCCAGAAGGCTGAAAGAAATCGAAAAAGAGAAATCGGGAGACTGCCGTGCTGAGTGATGCCGACAAAGCCTATTACCGGGCGCTTCAGGCGCTTCGCGATAAAGATTACCGGGCGGCTGCAGGATTTTTAAAATATGCCGAAAATCAGTTTGCGGATATGCCGGAATTACGTATATTAAGAGAATCGACCGAGCTTTTGCTGTTGGTCAAAGACGAAATATACGAGCTTGAAAACGAAACGATAGAAATAGAGGAGATCCTGATAAATGGCCAAGAAACAGAGTTTCGCGGATAAAGCCTCGAAGAAAAAACATGTGGAAACCTGTCCGGTCTGCGAACAGCCGATATCATATGTTAAGTACTCCAAGGCGGAAAGATCCGAAAAAGGTTGGAGATTCCGGACCGTCAATGTCGGTGTCTGCAAATGCAACCATTCGGAAATTTATGGCTGATTGAAAATCGGCCAGGATTAAAAATATCCCGCCGTTTTCCATGGCGGGTATTTTTTTATGCAGTTGGAAAATGCAGCACCTGTTGGAAAAAAAATTCTTCCCTTATGTTAATAAGCCGGGGCGATATACCGGCGGCGAACTGGGCCAGATCGTAAAGTCGCCCGAAAATCGCTTCACGATTGCCCATGGTTACCCCGATATGTACGATATTGGGATGTCGTATCTCGGCCTGCAAATCCTGT
>Ga0209834_10000453_pt1 | contig 25196 bp, 26 predicted proteins | sample Mar14236cmmetaG_FD_184134 | JGI IMG/M metagenome (GOLD analysis project Ga0209834, IMG submission 184134) | Marine hydrothermal vent microbial communities from Guaymas Basin, Gulf of California to study Microbial Dark Matter (Phase II) - Marker... ...
GGGGGATTAGGGGATTAAGGAATTGCGGATTGAGGATCACCAAACAACAAATAACGAATATCGAATGTCGAATACTGAATGACGGTAAACGGTGAATAGTGAACAGTGAACCGTGCACGGTCAACGAAATCTAGCTCACTTTAGGCACTCATAACTCATAACTTTCTCTGCCATGACACCAAAGAAAAAAGTTAGAAAGCCTTCCATCGATTTTGATCTTCGGCAACTTGAAATATTTTGCAAGGTGGTAGAGCTCAGAAGCTTCTCAAAGGCGGCCAAGGAGGTCTACCTTGCACAGGCCTCTGTGAGCGAAAGAATAGCCACCCTGGAACAGATGGTTGGGGCCCGGTTACTCGATCGGCTAGGGCGAACTGTAGTTCCCACTGCTGCGGGCCAACGCCTGTACAAACACGCCGTCTCACTCCTTGAGATGAAAAGAAAAGTTTGTTTGGAAATGGAGGATTTCTTAGGACTAAAAAGAGGCGAAATCCGCATTGGGGGAAGCACTATTCCTGGCGAGTACATCTTGCCGAGGCTGATTGGAAAATTCCACCAGGCTTATCCAGGTATCTCCGTCACACTCTTTGTCGGAGACACGGAACAGGTGGAATCAAAGGTGGCCGAGGGACATCTGGAGATTGGTGTTATTGGCTCTAAGAGCTCAAGACCTAATATGTACCAAAAGGAACTGTGGGAAGATGAACTGGTAGTTGCCATACCCACTACCCATGAATGGGCCAAGCGAAAGGAGGTAAGTGTTGAGGAGCTCAGCCGAGAACCTTTCATCGCCAGGGAACGTGGGTCTGGAACTCTAAAGATGTTCCAGGATCATCTTAAACCATCAGGAAAGGTGGGTTTTGACCATTTCAATGTGGTTGCCTCCTTGGGATCTTCAACAGCGGTAAAAGAAGCTATTAAATCTGGGTTAGGTATTTCCGTCCTTTCTCATCGCGCTATTGAGACAGAGGTCAAAGCCGGCATCCTTAAAGAACTAAAGATTAATGACTTGCCTATTAGGAGGAAATTCTACCTAATTAGAGACCGCAGGAGAGCAGCCTCCCCCCTTTGCAGGGAACTAAGGGATTTCTTGCTTCAAACAGCCCAGTAGGATTGAGAGATGGAAGAGAAAAAGGAAGTCATAGATTACAGAGGTGATTGCTGAAAAGCGTATTTGGACGTAGGTCTATGTCTAAGAATAATGCCTCGGGGCGAAGATATCGAATTTATCATTGAGACTGAGAAACTGGAAAAAATAAAGAAAGTAGTCAAGCACAATGATGGCAAAATTGTAGGACACGAAAATCTGCCCGGGGCTGTAAAGTTAAGAGTTAGAAAGACATAAGCTTTAAGGTCCTTCCACAAAGTGTTGTGCTTCTTTCTTGAGCCAAGTGAGCCAAGCTTTGATAGTATGAAGTTTAAAAGTGCAAATTAGGCGTAAATACGGATCCCTTTCCTTTTTCTTCTGTGCTGTCAGAGAGGACTGTCTTTGTTGCAGTAACTCTGCCTGTTTCTCCACCAAGCTACGTCCCCATTGCATCCTATAATTCTTTATGAAATATAACTTGGCAAGGAACTCTATACGCATGTCCCTCACATGATCAGAAGGCAGCTTTGTCCATTGCTCAAATATCTCTCTTCCTTTTGGTGTTAGGGAAAAAATTCGTTTGGAAGGCCTGGTCTCCTGGTGCTTTACCGAGCCTCTCACCAGCCCCATTTTTTCCAGCCGCTTTAATACTGTGTACAACTGGCTTGTACCCACATACCAGTTATGTCCAAGGGATTCTTCCAAGAAGTTCATTATTTCATACCCATGCTTGGGTCCTTGGAACAATGAGCCTAATAGGACGTATTCTGTGGCTGGACGGGTTTTCATTTTTTCCAAAGGAGTCAGAAATTAGTAGTCAGTAGTCAGAATAATTAATTCTTTGTATGTGCCCCGTTCACCGAAGCAAAATATCAAATGTGAGGTTAATTTTCGATGCCCTGATGTCAAACTCTCGTCAACACGGCATTGAGGAGGCTCCACTCATTAAACAAGCGCGGACTCCCCCTGATAAGCCATCCTTCTCCAATTTGCAATTTGTCATTCATTCGACATTTGGATCTTGGCGTTTGGCATCTCTACCCCTTGCCTTATTTTCCAAACGGACAGACCGGATAGTGGCATTTCTCACAATTAAGACACATGCCTCCATGGGCCATTTCTGCCAAATCCCTCCTGGTTATCCTTTCCCCAGCTAGCACACGTGGTAACATGAGGTCAAACACTGTAGCCTTGTAGTAAAGAACGCAAGCTGGCAGACCCATCACGGGTACACCTTTGACCTGCGCATAAAGGAACATGGCCCCGGGGAGTACCGGGCTTCCATAGGCCAGATCGGTGGCACCCGCATCATTTATTGCAACACGGCTCACGTCATCCGGGTCCACACTCATTCCGCCTGCCACAAGCACAAGTTGAATACCCTTTTCAATGTAACCCAGTATGGTATTCCTGATAATGTCTTTGTCATCGGGACAAAACGAGATTTCTTCCAGCGGGCAATCAAAGCCTGCCAGCTTTTTTCTGAGAATTGGAGCAAACTTGTCGTTTATCCGGCCATAAAACACTTCGTTGCCCGTAATAACAGCACCCGCCTTCATCCTTGAGAATTCCTTGACCGAAAAGATCCCTCCAGCTTTCTTTCCCACCGCTACTGCCTCGTTAACAAATTCTTCTCGTATCACCAAGGGAATCGCCCGCGTACCCGCGACGATGTCCCCCTTGCGTACCACGTCATTGTTATGCCTGGCCGAGCACATGACATCCGGGACCATGTTAAACTCTATCAGGGCCTCAACATTGATCTTTAATAAACCCGTAACCGAGGCCTTCAAGGCTATCTTTCCTTCTGCCGGATTTCCGTCATGCTCAACGTTCCTCCCGCACAGGGCGTCTGCCATCATCAATGCAGCATCGTCTTCATGATACTCACCTTCGGAAATATGGAGCACAAAGAGATGCTCTTTACCCAAGCGCCTGAGGTGTTCGAGCTCTTCTTCCCTAACAATATGCCCTTTTTTGAAGGCAGGCCCCTTGTATTGGCCCGGCCTTATCTCCGTAATGTCATGAGCAAGCACCTTCCCGACCGCCTCTTCAACGGGGATAATTTCAGCCATTGATGAAAACTTATTCTTTGCAGCAGCTTCCCTCGCCATTATAGATCACCCGATTTTCTACTTTGATATATTCTATTTTAGAATATTGAATACCAGAGTAAAGCCGCCTTGTCAAAAAAAATCCGCATCCTATTCGGAATGCGGGGCCATACCTCCATAGGGCAATTATCAATTACCCGCCATTTAAACGGTTAAGAAATTCAATTCCTTTCGTTTCGCCCAGCTCCCCAGCCCTTTCCCAATCCCGCTTCGCCGCTTCCTTGTCTCCGCGCTTCCATAGCAAGAACCCCCTAATAACCAGAGATTTCCCATCCTCAGGTCCAAGGGCTAGGGCCCTATTGTAATCCTCGAGTGCCTCCTCCAGAAAGCCTTCTCTGGCATAGGCTAGGCCGCGATTGTGATAAAACAAGGCTACATCAGATCGCAGTTCAATGGCCTTCGAATAACTGTCTATGGCTTCGGAGTACCTGCACATTCTCAACAGGCAGTTTGCGGCATTATAATGCAGCCACGGATCATTCTTCAAGCTCTCTAGGGCACTTACATAGTCTTCAATAGCCTCTTCGAAACGTCCCAATTTCCCGTAAGCCGTTCCCCTTAGGAAGTAGGCACTGCTATCATTTGCGCGCAGATCAACGAGCTTCTGGAAATCATCAAGCGCCAATTGGTATCTTCCAAGGTATTTCAAATAGGTGATACCCCTGTTCCTGTAAGCATCAGAATAATTCTCTTCCAATTCGATCGACCGGGTATAGTCCTCAATGGCGTCCTCAGCCCTGCCAATCTTGACCTTGCAGCTCGCCCTGTTATGGTACGGAAGAGGACTGAACGGATCTAGCACCGCGGCCCTTGAAAAATCCTGCAATGCTTGTTCATACTGCATGAGGTGAAAATATGCGGCTCCCCGATACACAAGGGCCTCAAATTCTCTCTTATTCTTCTCCAACAGGGAAGTATATATCTCTATCGCCCCTTCATAGTCCCCCGATGTGAGGAGTTCCTTTGCCTTTTTGAATTGTTCCTCTAATTGTTCGTCTTCAATCGGCCCTTGTTGCTCGGCTCCTCTCCCCAGTTCAGCCTTTATCTTTGCCAGCTTTACCTCCTGCTCTAACCTTTGTACCTCTCGCAGAGCCTCTTCAGCTTGTGATTTTGCCTTATTCAATTCCTCTATCTTGTTGTCAATCTCCTGGACAATGTTAATGGCCTGCGAAATTTCCTGGGGATCTGCAACCAGGCGGGCCTTCAAGTAATAGGTCTTACCATCGAGCTTCTCTTCAACAATCTCTCTTGCAATGAGTTCCTTTGCCACGCTAAGCAATTCGCTGTCGCTTAGATTAGCTGAGCCGGTAGGTGTCTCCAGCCTGATAAAATGGGCAAGTTCATCGAGGGCTAGCTTGTCAACGTTAGAAAGCGCAGCGGCCCTATATGCCTCAATTCCTCCGAGGCCCATCTCTCTTGTCCTATGTTCCTTTTGAAAGGTGAACGTGCCGGCAAGCGATGAACCCCCTGCCATGAAATACAGAGCTACGTTTGCCAGGATCCTGTGATAATCCCCATTCGGACCGAATGTCGTTTCCTGGCTACTCGTCATATCTGGCATCAAGATTAATCTCTTTCAACTTTGAATCCATTAAACTGCCCAACACTACCTCAGCGCAGCTTTTCTCTTGCCCTTTTGCCCATTCCTCGGGATAGCGTGCTCCGGAGACTGCCCTTCCGTGCCCGCTGGATGAAACTCGACCCCATACTTATCCAGAAGATCCAGCATGGCCTCCTCCAATACATCGTTGATTGGCCGCTCCAGATCAATGGCAAGCTTCTTGAACTCCTTGAGGAGATCGTTCCTAACCTGTGTGGAAAGCATCTTCTTTTTCATGGGTTGAATTCATATCATATTGATTATTTGATGTCAAGCAACTCTTTTATCAATATCCTCATTTTTATGATATTATTGATTTCTATGTTATTGTCTATATCTTGTTCACAATATCAAGATAACATGATCCCTTGATATCACTCCTTAGCTTTTATTACTGGGTCGCTAGCTCAATTTGAATGGCACCCACAATCTTGCATTGCAAATTTGGTAGAAAGTCGTAAACTTAAACATGAAATGGGAGTGAATCCATGTGCCTTTTAGTTGTGGCCTACAAATTTCACCCGACTTACCCGTTGGTACTCGTAGCCAACCGCGATGAGTACTACGACAGGCCCACTGCGCCCGTTCATTTCTGGGACGATGCCCCTGAGCTCCTTGCGGGCAAAGACCTAAAAGGCGGAGGAACATGGCTTGGCATTACGACATCTGGCCGGCTCGCTGCCATAACAAATTATCGTGATCCTCGTAACCAAAAGCCACGAGCCCCGTCACGGGGCATGCTGGTGAGGGATTTTCTCCTTGGAAAAGACAGCCCCGTCCACTTTCTAGAACCTCTGAAAAACAAGGCAGGGCAATATAATGGATTCAACATCATAGTAGGGGACATGACAAACCTATACTGGTACTCAAATAAGGGCCCTGGAATAATAGCCTTGGAAAGGGGTGTTTTCGGGCTCAGTAATCATCTGCTCGACACTCCATGGCCCAAGGTGCTAAGGGCAAAACAGATGCTATTAGACCTTCTTAGCAGCGATGGGCTCCCTCCCGATGAAGCGTTTTTCAACCTTCTTTCGGATCAAACAAAACCTCAAGACTCAGAGCTGCCTGATACTGGGGTGGGTCTTGAATGGGAAAGAATTCTCTCCCCCATATTCATTAGCAGCCCGGTATATGGGACCCGATCGTCCACTTTGATATTTGTGGACACCAGAGGAAATGTCCGATTTGTAGAAAAGACCCATGATCCGGGGGCACCCCCTCCAACAGTGCGGGAATTTCAGTTCACCCTTGATTCAGGATCCTAGCATCACTCACAATGCTATACCCTTCTCTTTTAGCTTTCCCATAAAAAGGCTCTTAATCTCTTCCAGCCTTTCCTCGCTCTGGGCCTCAAACCGCAGCACCAGCACCGGCTGTGTATTGGAGGCCCTCACGAGACCCCATCCATCCCCAAATAACACCCTGGCTCCGTCAACATCAATGACCTTGTAGTCTTTTTTAAACTCCTCTGCAAGTTCCGCAACCACCTGGAACTTCCTCTCTTCAGGGCAATCTATCCTTATCTCGGGCGTGTTGAGCATCTCCGGGACGCCCTCCAGTAAATCCCGCACGGACTTGTCCGTATTGGACAGAATCTCCAGGAGCCTGGCCCCAGCATATATTGCATCGTCGTAACCAAAATATCTTTCCGCAAAGAACAAATGGCCGCTCATCTCCCCTGCCAGCAGGGCTCCTTCCTCTTTCATCTTGTCCTTTATCAGCGAGTGACCGGTCTTCCACATTATGGGCTGCCCCCCGTTCTTTTCTATGTCATCATAGAGCACCTGGGAGCATTTGACCTCGCCTATGATCTTGGCACCTGGATACCTCTTGAGAAGGTCACGGGAAAAGATTATCATCAACTGGTCTCCCCAAATTATCCTCCCCTCCTTGTCAACAACACCAATGCGGTCGGCATCTCCATCAAAGCCAAAGCCAACATCTGCATCTGTTTCATTTACTTTAGAAATGAGGGCTTTCAAATTTTCTGGGATAGTAGGATCTGGGTGGTGGTTTGGGAACCTGCCATCTGGATCACCGAAAAGAGATATAACCTCGAAGCCCATTCCTTCATAGAGTGGCTTTGCAACGGGCCCTCCGACCCCATTGCCCGAATCAATCACAACCTTCCTCTTGTATTCACCAATCTGGATGGTTTTTTTCACATAGTCAATGTAGGGCGTAACCACGTCAGCCTGATCCATTTCACCCTTTCCTTTTGCAAAGGCCCCGGATTCAGCTATTTTCCTAATTTCTTGAATCTCGGGCCCATATATGCTTGCCTCGCCAAGGCATACCTTGAAGCCATTAAATTCAGGAGGATTATGGCTACCTGTAATCTGGATACCCCCTTCTACGTCCAGGTGATGAATGGAAAAATAGAGCAAGGGCGTTGGCACCATGCCAACATCAACAATGTGCATGCCGGTATTCATTAAACCCCCGGCAAGCCCTTCAAACAGCAATGTGGAGCTGAGCCTGCAATCTCTTCCAAGAGATATTTTTTTCACCCCCTTGCGGTTGTAATATGTTCCAATGGCCAGCCCCAATTGCTTGACAGTTTCCTCGTTTAGTTCCTCAGGAACTATCCCCCTTATGTCGTATTCACGGAAGATGTGCGCTTTCATAGCAATTTCTCCTTTCCTGATTCCTTGAGTGCATCAACAATTTTTCTGATGTCTTGGGCACGATCCAGGTCTGCCACTAAGAGGCTATCATCAGTATCTACCACGAGGCAACGCTCCAGCCCGAGCACCGCAACAACCCGCCCGTTTCGGCTAGAAACAAAGCTGTTTCTGCAGTCAATAACAAGGGCTTCACCTTCCACCAGATTCTTTGCCTTATCATATTCTGAACTTCTCAGATCATACAGGGATGACCAGGAACCCACGTCGCTCCACCCGCATTCACAAGGAACCACATACACATCCCCTTTGGTCTTTTCCATGACTCCGTAGTCAAAGGATATGGATTCCAGGCTGTGGTATACCTCATTAAGGACTTTTGGAAAATCATCCGTGCCGAGGGCGCCTTTGAGGGTTTGAAGCCCCTCATATAGCTTGGGCAAACAACTATGGATTTCATTGAGTATGGTATCTGGAGTTGCCACAAATATGCCAGCGTTCCAGAAATAGTTACCATCTGCCAGATACCTTTTGGCAGTATCAAGATCAGGCTTTTCAACAAATTCCGACACCTTGAACCAGGGTTCCTTATTTGACAAACCATTTCTTGCATCGCGCCTTATGTATCCATAGCCAGTCTCTGGCCTGGTGGGGACTATACCAAGCGTTACGATGCCACCCCTTTCGGCTACCTCTCCGGCAATCCTTATGCCTTCTAGAAAGGCCTTTTTGTCCCGAATGAAATGATCTGCCGGCAGAAAGGCTACTGCCTCAGTGCATCCCAGGTGCTGGGCATACAAGGCCCCCACCCCGATACAGGGCGCGGTGTTTCTCCCCACTGGCTCAGCCAGAATGTGCACCTTACGGTCTTTGAGGAGATCCTTCGCCAGCTCTTGGTGATTTTTGCCCAGTACAATAATCATTTCTTCATCAGAGACAAGGGGCGAGAGTCGGTCACATGTTTCCACCAGCATGGGGCTGCTGCCTATAATGTTGAGAAACTGCTTTGGAAGATCCTTTCTGCTTGCGGGCCAAAATCTAGTTCCGGATCCACCTGCCATTATTACAGCATACATCCCAGCATCACCTCCTCAGTCTGTCTCTCATTCACTTCCTAACACCTCTGCGCCCTCCGCCATACGCCTTTTCCACTCACCGTTCATTTGGCGTTTGAGCTTCGTCTTTTCGCATCCTAATTCGTCATTCGTAATTCGACATTCGATATTTGCTCTTCCTTCTCTCCAGCCTTCCGCCCCGACCGCTGATGTCTTTATCCGCTCAACAATGGTCCACGGTGAACGGTCAACGGTCAACTAACCTTAGCTCACTCCTACCTTACATCATGTCCTGTACTCGGCATTTATACTCACATATTCATGTGAAATATCGCAGGTCCAAACCTGATCTTCGTAAGCTCCCCGATTAAGGTCAATTACCAGGGAATAACTATCTCTTTTCATGATTTCCGCAGCCTTGGCCTCTTCCCCCTTGCCTGTACCAAGGCCCCCGGAGACAATCCGGATATCGTCTATATAAATGTCCACCCTGTTTACTTGCATTTCAATGCCCGATCTCCCGAGGGCAGCCATAATCCTCCCCCAGTTGGGATCATTTCCGTAAAGGGCGGTTTTCACCAGCAAGGAGTTGGCCACGGTTCTAGCGGCAATGAGGGCGCTGTCTTGATCAGGGGCGCCTTTCACCCGGACCTTGACGGTCTTTGTTGCCCCTTCTCCGTCTTTCACAATCATTAGTGCGAGCTCTCCTGTCACCTCCTTCAGGATCTCGCGAAGGATCTTTTTGTCACTGTTAGATAATGGACCATTGCCAGCCATTCCGCTTGCCATGGCTAGGACCGTGTCATTTGTGCTGGTATCCCCATCTACAGTAATCCTGTTAAAGGTCCTGTCAACCGCCCACAAAAGAGATTTTGACAATGTTTCTTGGTCAATCTTTATATCTGTGAGGATAAAACTGAGCATGGTGGCCATATTGGGCATGATCATGCCCGCACCCTTTGCCATACCCAGCACCTTGTAAGGCTTCCCGCCTGCCCTTCCCTCCCTATATGCCAACTTGGGAAAGGTATCTGTTGTCATGATCGCCTCGGCGGCCCTCCTAAATCCCTTATCGCTCAAGCCTGTTACCAGTTTTGGCACCGCTGCCTTTACCTTTTCCATGTCAAGGGGTAAACCTATGACCCCCGTGGAACACACGAGAACATCCTGTGGACTAGCGCCAATCTCTTTTGCCACAAGGGAAGCCGTCTCCCTTGCGTCAGACATGCCGCGTGTGCCGGTACAGGCATTTGCGGTGCCCGAATTGGCAATAATGGCCCTGGCCTTGCCTGCCTCTATATGTTCCATGCTCAGGAGCACAGGCGCTGCCTTCACCCTGTTGGTCGTAAAAACGCCGGCTGCCACTGCTTTCACATTACAATAAATGAGGGCCATATCAAGGCCCCCATCCTTTTTTAGCCCCGCTGATACTGCCGAGGCCTTAAATTCCGGTACAACAAAAGAATCTTCGTTCATACCACTTCACCTCGAATTCCCAAAGAAGTCAGGAGCAAAAATGCCTCTCTGTGTCCTCCCTGCCCGCCGCTACGGTCAGGCGGGTGTGCCTCCGTGGTAATACTTTGTCATTCGTAATTCGACATTCGATATTCATTATTTGTTGTTTTTTCCTCCTGAATCCGCAATTCCTTAATTCCATCATTCCATCCCGCCAAACTGCGGCGGGCAGGTATTCCATCCTTCCCTCTCCTCTGCCGCCCTATGCCTTCTCACTGAAGCCCGGTTCACTTATTTGCCCCACAGCACTTTTTATATTTCTTGCCGCTGCCGCAAGGACAGGGATCATTTCTCCCTATCTTTTTCCCTTGCCTCTTAACCGTGGTGGGTTGCGCAGCCTCGCCTCCGTGACTCATGTGAAGGGCCTTCTTCTTTTTCTTGGGCACAGGTTCCGGTGCACGGGATACGAACTGCAGGCGGAACAGGGTCCGGAGCGTTTCCTCCCTTATTCGATCCATGAGTTCCTGGAAAAGGGCAAACCCTTCTTTTTGGTATTCCCGCAGGGGATCAAGCTGCCCGTAACCCCTCAGGCCGATACCTTCCTTCATATGCTCCATATCTTGGAGGTGTCTTACCCACTGATCATCGATGATCTGGAGCATAATAAGCCTCTCAAGCTCTCCTAGGTCTTCCCGCCCTACCAGGTCTTCTCTCTTTTTATAGGCTGCCCTCACCTGTTCTCTTAGGATCTCGGTGAGTTCTTCTACATCCAGCTTTTCAAACCGCTCCTCTCCCAGGTCCCTGGCCGAAATCTTGGGCCTAAAACCAAATATACGGGAAAAGTTCTCAGTTAGTCCCTTGATATCCCAGTCTTCAGGAGGATTCTTCGGATCTGTCCATTGCTCAACAAGGGTTTCAATCTTTTCATCCATCATACCCTCGACGATCTCAGGCACTTCCTTGCCAGCAAGGATATCCTTCCTCAGGGAATAGATGATCTCCCGGTGCTTATTCATGACGTCGTCATATTCCAGGAGATGTTTTCTGATATCAAAGTTGTGCGCTTCTACCTTTCTCTGTGCATTCTCAATCGCCTTAGAGATAAGCCCATGCTCGATGGGCTCACCCTCCTGCATGCCAAGCCGTCCCATAATGGATGAGATTTTCTCTGAACCGAATATCCTCAAAAGGTCGTCTTCAAGGGAAAGGTAGAATCTGGATGAGCCCGGGTCTCCCTGCCTGCCTGACCGGCCTCTTAACTGGTTATCAATACGCCTTGACTCGTGCCTTTCTGTTCCAAGGACATGGAGCCCTCCGAGCTCTCTGACACCGTCGCCCAAGACTATGTCAGTTCCTCTTCCGGCCATGTTGGTGGAAATAGTCACGGTTTTGGCCTGCCCTGCCCTGGCAATTATTTCCGCTTCTTTTTCATGATGCTTCGCGTTCAAGACAGAGTGGGGAATCCCTGCCCTTTTCAGCATCTTGCTTAACATTTCAGACTTCTCAATTGAAACGGTGCCCACGAGAACGGGTTGCCCCCTGTCATAAAGCTCTTTTATCTCATCCACCACCGCCTTGAACTTTTCCCTCTCTGTCTTATAAATGACGTCAGGGTAGTCCTTGCGGATCATCTTCTTGTGGGTGGGTATTACCACCACATCCAGCTTGTAAATGTTTTCAAACTCCGCAGCCTCAGTATCAGCAGTACCGGTCATTCCTGCCAGCTTTTCGTACATGCGGAAAAAGTTCTGGAAGGTAATGGTGGCAAGAGTCTGGTTTTCCTCTGCCACGCTGACCCCCTCCTTGGCCTCTACTGCCTGGTGCAGTCCGTCACTCCACCGCCTTCCCGGCATCATTCGGCCCGTGAACTCGTCAACAATGACAATCTGCCCGTCTTTCACCACGTAGTGCACATCCTTTTCAAACAACCAATATGCCTTGATCAGTTGCTGTGTGGCATGGAGCAATTCAGATGTGCGCACAAACCGGTCTTCCAGCTCCTTTATTCGCTCCTGTTTTTCCTTTTCACTCAGGTTCTCGTCCTCTTCAATGACCTGAGTTGCCATGTCCAGATCAGGGATCGCGAATTCTCCAAGTCCGCTCGAAGAAAGCAGCTTAATCCCCTTTTCCGTCAACTCCACCGAATTGCTTCGCTCGTCAATTGTGCAGTAAAGCAGTTGATCCAGCTCTGGCAGCAGCTTTTGGGCACTCAGCATTGCCTCGAGCCTATCTATCTCCTTTTTTAGCCCCTGGTTCTGGGAAATGATGTCTAAGAATACTGGATTCTTAGGGTCGCCCCTTTTTACCTGCAGCAACTTTTCTATGGTACCATCATCCGTATTGCCGCTTTCCAGTTCCTTTCGAATATCTTTTAGTAGGGACCTGATCACTGACCCCTGCTTTTTCTTTAGGTTGATCACAAGTGGCTTGACCTCCACATAGATCTTGTTTTCACTGTGTTCAACAGGGCCGCTGATGATAAGCGGAGTCCTGGCCTCGTCGATAAGGATGCTGTCCACCTCGTCTACTATTGCATAATAGAAATCCCTCTGGACGTAATCGGCCAGGTCGTACTTCATATTGTCGCGCAGGTAGTCGAATCCGAATTCATTGTTGGTCCCGTATGTAATGTCGCATGCATAGGCCTTTTTTCTTTCGGCATCGTCCATTCCGTGGACGATCACGCCAACAGACATACCGAGGAACCTGTAGATTCCACCCATCCATTCGGCGTCTCTTCGAGCTAGATAGTCATTGACTGTCACAAGGTGCACACCTCTTCCTGTAAGGGCATTGAGGTACAGGGGCAAGGTGGCTGCAAGGGTCTTTCCCTCACCAGTCTTCATCTCGGCGATCTTTCCCCAGTGCAGTACCACTCCACCCACTAACTGCACGTCAAAGTGCCTCATGCCCAGTACACGAACAGATGCCTCTCGCACCGCGGCAAAGGCCTCGGGGAGCAATTCGTCAAGGGTCTCGCCTTTTTCCAGCCGCTCCTTAAACTCGCCCGTTTTTGCCCTCAACTCATCGTCTGAAAGCCTTTGAAAGTCAGGCTCTAGGCTGTTTATCTTATCCACTATGGGCGCGATCCTTTTTAGTTCGCGCTCATTCTTGCTTCCAAAGATTCCCTTTATTACTTTACCTAACATTTCGGTTCACCCTTTTGTAGTATTCAAATGAAGGTTAAGCAGTTCGGCACATCGCCTAACCCCATTAAGACATTAAAAAACTTTTGGGGATAAAAATCAACAAGCGGATCAATAAAATCCGCAGGGGGCGTGTGATGGTCTTTTTGGGCAGCCAAATGAAACGGCTCCTAAAAAAGTCCTTCTCGAAGCGAAAACTTTACCCAATACGCCCAAAGCCCAACGCCTAAAGCCTAAAGCCCAACGCCTAACGCCTAAAGCCCAACGCCTAACGCCTAAAGCCCAACGCCTAAAGCCCAACGCCCAACGCCTAATTTAATATATACCTAAGAGGATTTACAGGCATGCCGTTTAGAAGTACTTCGTAGTGCAGATGGGGGCCCGTTGACCGGCCAGTGTTTCCCACCAAGGCTATTGTCTCACCGCGCTTGACATATTGTCCTTTTTTCACCAGGACCTTACTCAGGTGAGCATAGCGGGTCACCACACCATGGCCATGGCTAAGGGTGAGGACACGTCCATATCCATGATCCCAAGCTATTCTTGTGACAATACCATTTGCTGGCGCCACGATTGGGGCCTTCATTCGAGTGGAAATATCTATCCCCTTGTGAAACTCTCTCTGGCCTGTAAACGGTGAAGTCCGGTAGCCAAAACCTGAACTGAGCCAGCCCCTGGTGGGCCATATGGAAGGTGTAGAGGCCAGCAGCATCTTCTGGTTTTCCAGGAACTGGTCCAGTTCAGCCTTTTCTTTTTTGCCCAGGGCTATCTCTGCGTTTAAGTCATCAATGGCCTCGTGCATTGAGCGTATGAGTTCTTTCTGGTTATCCTTATGGGTCTTCAGCAAGGCCATTGTGGTCTGGTCTGAGCCACCAATACCCTCCTTGCCCCCAGAGTCCTCTGATGTCTCAAGATTGACCATCACCTTTAAGCGTCTGTCAAACTCCTTTAGCTCGCTTAACCTCTGGTTAATACTGTCTATGCGTCTTGCGAGGTGAAGAAATTGTTTCTTCTGGTAGGCATTTTCTTGGCGAAGTTTCTCCAGTTCCGGGACCTTTGCCCTTATGGATATGTAATCCCGGGCTATCCAAACAGCGGCGCTCAACGAGCTAATAAGTAAAAGGATTGATAGCAGGGCAAGAAGCGTGGGAACCTTAAACTGCCTGACCTTGTTCCCCTTTTCTGGTACAAAAATTAGGGTAAATTTCTTAATTGCCATTTTGGGCCTTGGTTAGGCTTTGTTTTGACAGTAGCATTGAGATGCAAACTTCAGGCCGCAGCCTCTCCCTATAGCTAACCAACCTTACACCGTAAGCCTCACGTTATTTGCCTTGAATTTCAATAGGTTAGCCAATTAGAAGATTGACCACAAATATGGGAATCCCTATCACAAATTGCTCCGTGTGTCAACCGTTGTACACGGATCTGAATCAAATGTTCACAAGTGTTAACCCGAGTGCCTCTGCCATGGGCCTTGGCTTTGTCTCAGCCAATGGGCCCACCAGCCAAGTTCCACACTAACTTTATTTTCTGCCAATCTATCGCCTTTCTTCAAAGAAACCCTTAACCCTTTTTGCCACCCGCGGGCCTAGTCGCCCTGTCTGCGTCAGGTCTTCTATTGATGCCCTCTTGATGTGCTCTATGGAGGGAAACTGCTGCAGGAGTTTTTGCGCCCTTTTCTTACCTATTCCAGGCACTTCAAGGAGAATCGATTCCGTGACGCCCTTTTTCCGTAACTTCCGATGGTATCCTATTGCCCGGCGGTGAACCTCGTCCCTTATCTTCATCAGGAAAAGAAGGACTGGGTCGTGCGGTGCCATAACTATTGGCTCCTCAACATCCTCAAGATATATCTTGTCAGCCGTCTCTCCTTTGCGGCAATCTGCCTTTGCCAAGGATATGGCCGTTGGTCTTTCAGCACCACTGTATCGATCCAAGACCGCCTTTACGGCATTGAGATGCCCCCTTCCTCCATCTATCAAGAACATATCTGGAAGGTTACCCTTTTCCATGCGCCTTTGGGCCATCTCAGCCATCATCGCATAATCATCAATGCCTTCCACTGTTCTTATCCTATAGTTCCTATATGCAGATTTCTCCGGTTTTCCGTCGACAAATGCCACTATGGTCCCTACTGCCAAGTCACCGTGGAGGTTGGAGATGTCCATAGCCTCAATATACCTAGGGACATTGGGGAGGCCAAGGGCAGCGCTAACTTTTTCCAGTATATCCGTCTCGCCTTTGGCCTCCTTGAGCCTGAGAGCGTTCTCTGCGTTGGCAAGGGCCATTTCAACGAGTCTGCGTTTTTCACCTTTCTTGGGGGTTTTTATTCGTACCCTGGCCCCGGAAATCTCGCTCAGCCATTCCTCGATGGAGGTCTCATCTTCCAGAGGCTCTGATAACAAGATCTCCCTTGGTACAAAGCCTTCTTTCGAATAGTATTGCTTGATAAAGGCCTCCATGACCTCCTCTGGCTCTTCCCCCCTGGTCCTTAGGGAATAGTCCCTGCTGCTTACCAGGTACCCATTACGGATGGACATGACCACCACAACGCAGAATCCGCCTCTCACGATCAAACCGATCACATCTTGGTCCTCCAGCCTTGTGGAGACCACATGCTGCCGCTCAATGGTCTTTTCTATGGCCTGGATCTGGTCCCGAATCCTCGCCGCCCTTTCAAACTCCAAATTCTCAGCCGCCTTCTCCATCCTGTTCCTTAGCTCGCGCACTAGTTCCGTGTTTCTGCCTTCAAGAAATAGCACTACCTGCCCCACCATCTCCCTGTAATCTTCTGCCGAGATTTTTCCAGAACATGGGGCCAGGCAACGGCCCATTTGGTAGTTGAGGCAAGGTCTCTGGTTTTTCTTCAATTCTCTACCTTTGCATTTTCTGAGCTGAAAAACCTTGTCCACCACCTTGATGGTGTCGCGCACTGCCTTGGCAGATGAGAATGGGCCGAAGTACCTTGAGCCGTCCTTCTTTATCCTCCTAGCTATTGAAAGGCGCGGATATTCATCTTCAAGGGACAAGCGCAAGCATGGATATTGGCTGTCATCCCGAAGCAGGATGTTGTACCGGGGCCTGTGCTTCTTGATGAGGGTGCTTTCCAGGATAAGGGCCTCTTTCTCACTCGACGTGAGGATAAAATCAAGTCCCTTTGCTCGCCTCATCATGAGGGAAGTCTTGTAAGGGAGCTCGGCCGATGGTTTGAGGTAGGACAATAGTCGCTTGTGGAGGCTTTTTGCCTTACCAACGTAAAGTATCCTGCCGGCCTGATCCTTGAAGAGATATACTCCCGGCCCGTCGGGAATCACCTCCAAGAGGTTCCCTGCCTCCAGCGAGTATTGATATGGCTGTTGACGTTTGTTCACCGTTGTCCTTTACTCGCAGCCACCCGCCTGAGCGGCGGCATAAAAGCTACTGGGATTTAAGGAGAGATCCTGTCTCCTGACTCCTGTATTCTGTCTTCTGCCTTCTAACTTTCCCCCTTCCTATTGCACAATACCAAGGTAAATGATAGGAATAGGGGCAGTCAAGATGGATTCCATGTGCATATGTCCTGGTTACTGAACAAAAAAAATGCCTCTCGCCGGTTAATAGCAAGGTACTGGCTCATTGGCCTAGGGCTTCTTTTCTTTATACAAGGCCTGCTTGGGTGTGCTACTCTGAGACGGCCCATGATACCTATGGCAAGAATTGAGGGGGCAAAAAGGCCGTATTTCCCAGGACAGATCTTGAACCTGAGGGACAAACGACTCCTCAATTACTCCCAGCTTATCCATAGGCTATCAGGGGCTGATGTGGTCTTTATTGGCGAAATACACGACAACCCTGACCACCACCTGATACAGGCCCAAGTCCTTCAGTCCCTGATTTCAAAATGGGGCAAGCTCGTCTTGGCGGTTGAGTTTCTTCCCTATACCATGCAGCCTACCATTGACAAGTACCTGGCAGGGGGCCTTTCAGAGCCGGAATTCCTAAGAAAGGTAAATTGGGAAGACACCTGGGGTTTTGATTACCACTTCTATAGGCCCCTCATGCAGCTTGCCAAACAGGCAAACTGCCACATCATCGGCATCAACGCACCCCACGAGCTGGTAAAGAAAGTGGCAAGAAAGGGCCTTGCTGCCCTCACCCCTGATGAGCGCAACCGCCTTCCAAGGGAGATTGACCTCACGGACACGCAGCACAAGGAATACCTAAGGAAGGTGTACGAGTCCCACGAACACAATAAGATAAAGGAATTTGATTACTTCTACCAGGCCCAGTGCGTATGGGAAGAGACAATGGCCGACAATATCGCCAATTATTTGGAGCATGGCAATGAGAAGATCGTCGTTCTTTGTGGTAATGGACATATCTATTACGATTTTGGTATACCCAAGCGCCTGCGTCGGCGCATTGGTGCCCAAACTGCCACATTGATACCTTATCCCCTTGAAACTAAAACGCTTCTGAAAAATAATACGGGTGATTTTTTATGGTTGACCGGCAAGTACCTCCGCCTAAGCCACATGCGGCATCGCAAGAAAGCTGAGGAATAGGCATAATAAAAATGCCTTCGAACAACCAACACGGAGAAAGTAGATGCACCACCACGACCCAGAATTCCGGTTCTGCCCGGTGTGCGGGGGCAGGTTAGCGACAAGACAGTTAAAAGAAAATGAGCCGCAAAGGCTTGTGTGCAATGACTGTGAGTTTGTATTTTACCAAGACCCAAAGGTGGTGGCGTGCGCCATCGTCGAAATGGACTGGGGAGTAGTACTGGTTCGTCGATCCATTGAACCACAAAAGGGCAAATGGGTGATGCCCGGGGGTTACGTGGACCGCGGGGAACAGGTGCCGGCTGCGGCGGTCCGCGAGACAATGGAGGAATGCGGGCTTTCCGTTTCCCTCACCAAGCTGCTCGGCGTCTACTCCTACCCGGGCAAGATCCAGGTAGTCATCGTTTATCTGGCCCGTCCTGTGGGCGGAAAACTGTTTTCCGGCGAGGAGACCTCAGAGGCCAAGGTGTTTGCCACAGATCAAATCCCGTGGAAAGATCTTGCCTTTCAGAGTACTTTTGACGCCCTCAAAGACTATTGTGCGATGAAGGAGAGATAGATGAAACTGACCCCCATACAGATAGACAAGCTCACGGCAGAACAGAGGAAGTCCATAATGGAACGATCCATGGAAGACATTTCCTCTGTTTACGAGCACGTGAGGAAGATAGTGGAAGACGTGAGACAACGAGGCGATGCCGCCATACTGGAACAACCTGAAACCCGGGGACAGGACATCAGTGCCGCGGACCTGGAAGTAAAACCCACTGAGATAGAAGAGGCCTACTCCCGGGTTGATCCAAAAGTTGTTGAATGTCTCAAGGTGGCAGCGGAAAACATCACAGCGTTTCACCGCGCTCAGCTGGACAGGTCCATGTGGTCCGTGGAGGTTTGCAATGGGGTACTCGCGGGCAGGATAACTCGTCCGATGGACAAGGTAGGATGTTATATCCCCGGGGGTAGGGCAGTTTACCCAAGCTCAACTCTTATGACAATCCTACCGGCTAAGGTAGCGGGGGTTGATGAGATTGTGGCCGTCACCCCTCCTCTCAAAGGAATGAAGGTAAACCCATCCACCCTGGTGGCCGCCGACATTGCCGGATGCCACAGGATCTTTAAGGCAGGAGGCCCCTGGGGTGTTGCAGGCCTTGCTTTTGGAACTGAAACCATGCCTAAAGTGGACAAGATAGTGGGACCGGGAAACAAGTACGTGACCGCCGCCAAGATGCTGGTCTACGGAACCGTGGACATAGATTCTCCTGCGGGACCTAGCGAAGCCCTGATCCTGGCAGACGAGACTGGTAATCCCAGGTTCATAGCAATCGACTTCCTCTCACAGATAGAACACGACCCAGACTCGGCCGCCGTCTTGGTGACCACGTCCAGGGAAGTGGCCGAAAATGTCTGTGAGATCATAAACAGGGAATTTGAGACATTGGACCGCAGAGAAATTCTCGAGTCGGCCCTTACTAGGCACTCCCGGATTCTGGTGGCAAGGGACATGGACCAGGCCATCGAGTTTGCCAATGAATACGCTCCAGAGCACCTGGAGATCATGACAAGGGAGCCCTTCGTCACCCTGAATCGAATAAAGCACGCCGGTTCTATTTTCATGGGGCCATATGCGCCAGTGCCGGTGGGAGATTATGCCTCCGGAACCAACCACGTACTACCCACGGGCCAGTGCGCCAGGATGTTTTCGGGCCTTTCAGTGGATGACTTTATCAAGAAGCCCACCTTCCAGTACTTGAGCAAGGAAGGGCTCGAAGGCCTGAAGGACGTGGTTGTAACCCTGGCCGAGGCAGAGGGACTGCCGCTCCACGCGCGAGCCGTTAAGGAAAGATTCAAATAGCCTTAAAGGCGGGACAATGTCTTGATTCATTTGCGAAAGAATGCTAAACACATCGGACAATTTGACGAAATTGATAAAATCCGACAGGGAGGTAAAGAGACATGGCTGAGATCAAAGGCTATAACATGCCGGACGAGCTGTATTATCACGAGGAACACAGTTGGGCAAGGGTAGATGGAAACAAGGTGACCGTGGGTATGACTGACTTCTTTCAAAAAGAGGCAGGGGACATCGTATTCGTAGATCTGCCTGAAGAAGAAGACGAAGTTGAGCAGGGAGAGGTTTGCGGCAAGATTCAATCCAGGAAGTGGATTGGTAAACTGGTGGCACCTGTTTCGGGTGAAATTGCAGAAATCAACGAAGACCTTGAGGAGGATTGCAGCCTCATTAATACCGATCCTTACGGGAAAGGTTGGATACTTGTTATTGAGGCCAGCAATTTGGACGAAGAACTGGGCAACCTTATGCACGGTGTTGATACAGTTACTGAATTTATCGAAAAGGAAATCCAGAAGGCCGAAGAGGAAAAGGCAAAGGAATGAGCTAAAGTTAGGAGTGAGCTAAAGTGAGCTAGAGTTATGAGTGAGCTAGAGTTGGGAGTTAGGTGAAGGCCGAGAGTTCTTTAGCGCTGACAGTAAACGGACAACGGAAAACAGTTAACATATTCTGGCTACTGACTCCTAACTTCTGACTCTTTATCCGTGAACGGTCAACAGTGAACGGTGGACATGGTGACTTGGCGTCTATTTAAGGAAACATCGCGATCCCTTACAACCGCAGAGGGACTTGCCATAGACGACACCCTCCCGTGGGCGGTCTCCAACCTTGGCTCCCCGCCCATACTTCATTTATACACCTTCATTCCCTCGGTGATAGTGGGCAAATACCAGGATATCGAAGCAGCCCTAAAGCTGGACCGGTGTAAGGCCCGTGGAATTGAGTACAACAGGCGAAGCACCGGCGGTGGGACCGTAATCATGGGCCCCGACATCGTGGCCCTGGGCTTTGGCATCAACGTAGACCATCCCGGACTTAGAAAGGGTGTGGCCGGCGTGTTCGAATCCCTTAGCCAGGTGCTCATACTGGCCCTCAAGAAAGTGGGAATCAGCGCCTCTTTCAGGCCCAAGAACGATCTCGAGGTGCAGGGCAAAAAGATTGCAGGTCTTTCCGCTGCATCCGAATCCGGCAAGGCACTTCTTTTCCACACAAGCCTCCTCGTGGATTTTGACGTGGAGCTTATGACCGATATCATGAACACGCCCCTAATCAAACTGCACGACAAGGGCTACAACTGCTTCAGCCAAAGGATGACAGCAGCACGCTGGGAGCTGGGCAGGAACATGCAGGTGGCCGAGATGCTGGATGCCATCCAGGAGGCCTTTGAGGAGTATTTTGACATCCGCTTCAAGGCCGACACACCATCTGCCCGGGAGAAGGCCAAGATTCAGGAATTCATAGACACCCGATATACGCAACACGATTGGATATTCTCACACAAGCACCCGCGCTCCCGCATGGGAATAGGACAACTTAAGACAAAAGGTGGGTTGCTGGAAATTTATCTTTCTCTTTCGGGTGGCTCCATAGAGAACGTGGTCATCACGGGCGACTTCTTCTCCACCACCGAAAATGTTCAGAAGCTGGAAAATGCTTTAAAATGGACCTCTGCAAGGCCTGAGATGATAGAAAAAAACCTCGCAAGCGTTTGGGAAGATGAAATGATCTATGGGGTGGATGTGCCCACCCTGACGGCAGCCGTTCTCAAGGCCAAGGAAAATCAGGTGAGGCTATAGTGATAGGAAAATAACATGCATGAGCAAGCAGTAAAAAGAAGCCCCCAGTACACAAAGATCAGTCACGCCTCGGCCATATCCCTCGGCCTAATGGGTGGGAGGATGTACAGGGGGGCAGTGAACAAGTGTGTAAACCTCCTCGTTCATTATCCAGAGGGTTGCTCGGCAAACTGCGCCTATTGCGGGCTGGCAAAAAAGAGGCCAGGGTCATATGAAGAAAAAAGTTTCATCCATGTAGACTGGCCCATTTACCACATGAGTGAGATCATCGAGGCCATCAACCAGGCCCCTTCATATGTCAAACGCACCTGCATCTCCATGATAACAAATGGCAGGTGCAGAAAAGACACCATAACCATGACCCGCCAGCTCAAGGAAAAAACCCGGCTTCCCATTTCCATCCTCATCAGTCCCACGATTCTGAAACAAGATGACCTAAAAGAGATGAAAGATGCCGGGGCCGACAAAGTGGGCATTGCCATAGATCTTGCCACTGAGGAACTGTTCGATCAGTACCGGGGCAAGGGTGTTAATGGGCCCCATAGGTGGGAGACTTACTGGCGCGTACTTGAATGGGCCCTTGAGATTTTCGGTTCACCAAATGTGGGTGTGCACCTAATGGTGGGCATGGGAGAGACAGAGCAGCAAATGGTCTCCCTCATGGACCAACTGTGGGACATGGGGGTAGTGAACCACCTGTTTTCATTCTTCGCTGAAAAGGGCTCACGCCTGGCTGACAGGCCCCAGCCCCCCTGGCCAACATATCTCAGGATTCAACTGGCACGCTATCTCATTGAAGAGGGACTAAGTCGTTTTGACTTGATGACGTTCGATGCCAGGGGACGAATCAGGGATTTCGGGCTCCCTGGCACGCAGCTAGACAGTGCAATCAGTCTTGGCAAGCCCTTCATGACCACCGGCTGCCTTGGAGATGACGGTGAAGTGGCCTGCAATCGTCCCTTTGGCAATTGCCTACCGGATGTGAAACAATGGAACTACCCATACCCCCCTAACGAGGAAGAACTGGCCCTCATAAAACAACACGTCTTCACCTACCCGGAAGCGTAAGATTTACCCAAAAGTGGTCTTACCGCAAATGGGTAATGAGGGGCGGGGATAAGGGGCAAAAATCTTTTGACAGCGGGGCCAATACCTGGTATATTTGTTAGTCTAAGCCAATTTCAAGCTGCTTGGAGTTTCAATAAGTTATTCTTTATGTCTAGAGTTAATGCACCCATCCATTGACAATCGTTAGGGATGGGTTACATTGTTCTACGGGTGGGCCGTTAGCTCAGTTAGGTAGAGCAGCGGACTTTTAATCCGTTGGTCGTGAGTTCGATTCTCGCACGGCCCACCAGCTGTATAGCAGGACCTTACCCGGGGTTTTCCCCGACGATGGCCATTAAAGCTTTTATTTGCGTCCCCATCGTCTAGCCAGGTCCAGGACACCGGCCTTTCACGCCGGCAACACCGGTTCAAATCCGGTTGGGGACGCCAAGTGATTTCAAGGGGTTAGCGATTTCACTAACCCCTTTTTCTTTCCTACTGCGTGAAAAACTGCGTGAATTTTGAGAAAAATTTTCAAGGTTTTTGAGTTCAAGGGGCCCCATTACATCTTTAGTGTCAGTATAATTCCCCTCCACATAAATTTCTGTTGTGGTTTGTTTGCGGTGCCTGAGTACCTGCTGAACCTTCTTAAGACCAACCTTCTGTAAATCGTTGAGGTATTTGGCCACTGTATGGCGAATATCGTGATATCCGAATGGTTCGACCTTGGCTTCTCTGCATAGTTTCTTAAGAAGTTTCCATCTGGCAACGTAAGGCCTACCATATAGTTTGCTCTTGGGGTTCATATGACAAAATACATAGGGACTTGTAGGGTGGCGGTTTTTCCACTGCCACATAAGAAGATCATAGAGATCATCGTTCATCCATAGCTTCTCATAGGTCATGTCACCAGATCTGTTTTTTCTGGTTCCGAGCCGAACCCACCTTTCCTCGAAGTTGATATCATCCGCCCAAGTCCATCGCAAAATTTCGCTTTTACGTGCCCCAGTGTGCCAGTATGTCCCGATAAGAACGCGGTCATGACCCTTCGCAGCCAGCATCACTTTGTATCCAGCTGTAAAAGGCCTTGAGATTCTTCCTGTCTTTATTGGCAGCATTGTTACTTTGGCTTTTTGCCCTCTTGTTGATGAACTCAAGTATTGTGGGAGGATCTATCTCGGTAACTTCAACATCCCCTACCATCTTATAAAAGCGTTCGAGGCAGTATCTTTTCTCATCAACGGTCCTCTTATCATAATTGATCTTACAATTATCCACTGTCGGGCCTCGTCTTTGTACTTGAAGAACCCTGCGGCCATTATCCTTTCGCCGTTGAGTAGGAAATCTGCTCTCCAGCCCCATTTTGTTTTCCAGATAGCCATATAACGCCCTCCTGGTAGTACGCCATGATCCGCCTACCTTTGCGGCGGCAGGTGCTTGCCATTGCCATTTCCATTAGGGGTTGGGAGGGATTCAGAGACCATCTCCTTGAGTTGATTGTCCAGTTGGGAAATGACCTCGGTAAAATGCTCATCCTCAACCTCTGCCGTGGCGCCGTAGCTCAGAGACCAGGAACAAAAATTCCTTCCCACCTCTTTAGGATACCAAGACACTTACCTGATTGACCTTCATTTGCACCTCCGTGTTTATCTCTGGTTTTAATGGATTAAGGGATACCGATTCATTGACCCTTTTGCGGGTATTGAAATAACATTCGTTGCACCGGGACCTACCTTTGCATTTTTCACACACCTTCCCCGGATCAATGAATGTATCCACATTGTCAAATACCGTATCGATCACCTTTGTCATGGGCTTTCCCAGAGCCCATGATATCCTCTTGAGCGTACTAGAATGATAAGCTGAAACCTGTGGAGTGTAGGCCAAGATCATCACCTCCTTTCAGTTGGCGATCAGTCATGTGCTAAAAACTGACCGCCGATATCTGATGGCTCGTGGTGGTGGGTGGGCAGCTCAAAATGGGATTTCATCCTCTGGAATGGGGGTCTGCTCTCCTTGGAGGCCATTATCCGACGGCTTGGGATCAAGGAAATCAACCGAGTTTGCGATGATCTCGGTGATGGTCTTGTTTCCGTTTTCGGTCTCATAGGACCTGGTGGTGATCCTACCGGATACCGCCACCCTGCTTCCCTTGTGGAGATATTGGCTGACGGTCTCCCCAAGGCCGTTCCAGCATATGACCGGAAACCAGTAGGTTCTCTCATTTTCACCATAGCGGTCATTTACTGCTACCGACATCCTGGCTACCGCCTTGCCGCTGGGGGTATATCGGAGTTCAGGGTCCTGTCCGAGTCTTCCAATGATGCTTACCTGGTTCATGCTCAAGCCTCCTTTCTGAATGAAAAATTCAAGATTTCGCTAAGGAGCAGATTTGCCTGCCTGCCGAACACTCGCCGCAGGCAGGGAACACAACCACTGGAACGCCAAGGGACGCAGCAAAGGAGCAAGTGAACCAGGTGCCACCAGAGGGGCCAGAGACAAACTCGCGGCGCCTGGCACCAGGGCGGGCAGGGCCAGGAACAACACGGCCCCCCAGCCGACGGAAGGAAGCAAGCCAAGAACGACAAGCCTGGGGCCCCTGCTCAAGGCGGCCAGGAAGAAAGACCACAGAGCCATGGGTGGGGGGTGGGGAATCAAGGGCCTGGCATGATGTTTCTCCTTGATTGCAAACAGCATGACACGCCCGTAATAGTTTCGATATCGTTTTTAATTTTAGCAAATTCTTATGTTTTCGCTGGAGAATGCCTTTTAACTCCATAACGTCAACAGCTACTTAGAAGAACTCAAAAGATGGATATTCAAATTGACCCATACACTTTAGAAAGAATGGTGACTGTATATGTATTTTACGGGTGACTCTT
>Ga0209834_10000454_pt1 | contig 25193 bp, 15 predicted proteins | sample Mar14236cmmetaG_FD_184134 | JGI IMG/M metagenome (GOLD analysis project Ga0209834, IMG submission 184134) | Marine hydrothermal vent microbial communities from Guaymas Basin, Gulf of California to study Microbial Dark Matter (Phase II) - Marker... ...
GCCGGGGGATTGCTCTTGACCCCCAAAGTAAAAGTTTTTATGAGAAAGCTAGGCTGATAATGACCAAAGAGGAGAAAGATATTTTTAATCACCTCCCCGATATTGAATCCCGCCAGGAGTTCATCAAGGATTTTTGGGCCAAAAGAGATCCAGATCCAGATACAGAAGAAAATGAATTTAAAGATGAATTTTTCCGAAGGATTGAATATGCCAACAAACATTTTAAAGAAGGAATCCCGGGGTGGAAAACTGATAGAGGAAGGATATATATTTATCTTGGCCCTCCTGATAGGGTAGAAGAGAGACCATTTTTGAACTACCCTGGAGCAAAGGGGCTGATTTGGTGGTCTTACTACAAGTACAGATTGGCGGTGGAATTTATAGACACAAGAGGTGATGGTTCCTACGACATCAATCGCCATTATGGGGGGTTAGGGAATTTACTGTGGGTTATAGACAAAGCCAAATTTGGTCAAATATTTATTCAAGCTGATGCGGTCTTCATTGATTTTGATTTGCAATTTGATAGAAACCAAAAAAAGATCCTGATAGAAGTACCAGTAACTAATTTATCTTTTAATAGCAAAGAGGGCCTCCTTAAAGCGGATTTTGAATTCAATTTTTTTATTTACACAAAAAACGGACTAAAAAAAGATGTATTTACCCAAAATAAGTCATTGAATATGCCAGAAGAGAAGGTGCTTGAACTAAAAATGATAAAGTTTGAATTTCCCTATGATATTGAGCCTGGCCAATACTTTTTTGATGTAATTATTACCATAAAGCCGAGTCTGGGCAAAACCAGGAAAATTTTTAAAGTTAAAGCCTGAGCCTATTATAATGTGCTTCCTGTTAGAAAATAAATTGGGAAAATAACTGTGCGAGCAATTCTGCCAACAATCCATAAAAGAGGCCTAATGTTATGAGAAATAAAGCAACGTCTTTTATTTTCCTCTTCATCTTTTTTGCGTGCTCTCTAAATTTTCAAGCGAAGATAAAGGAGAAGGATCTTCCTCAAAAATACAGGGATTGGCTCAAGCTGGTGAGCTATATCATTCTCCCTCAAGAGAGAGCTGTTTTTATGGAACTTACCACCAATCGAGATCGAGACCTTTTTATTCAAACTTTCTGGAAACAGAGAGACCCTACCCCTGGAACTCCTCAAAATGAATTTAAAGATGAACATATCAAACGTTTTTTATATGCTAACAATTATTTCCGCCGGGGAACTCCTAGGGAAGGCTGGATGACAGATATGGGAAGAATATATATCATTCTCGGCCCACCGGTTAGTATAGAAAGATTTGAAGGGGTTGCGGGGATATATCCTGCTCAAGTTTGGTATTATTATGGCGACAGGAAAAAAGGCCTGCCCACGCATTTTGGCCTTGTTTTTTATCAGAGAGAAGGTTCAGGTGAGTTCAAGCTCTACAATCCCACCTCAGATGGTCCAGAGAGCTTAATTATTGATAAAAGAGGCTTAGATACCACCAATTATCCTCAAATGTATGAAAAACTTAAAGAATTAGCTCCAACTTTAGCCAATATGGCTGTTTCTTTAATTCCAGGCCAAATTCCATATAATTATCAACCTTCTCCCCAGGCTAATGTTATCTTAGCTAAAATTTTAGAATCTCCAAAAAAAGATATAAATCCTTCTTATGCCACCCATTTTCTGAAGTATAAAGGAATCGTTACCACTGAATACCTGACCAATTATGTTCAAAGCGAAGCAAAAATCGCTTGGAGTTATGACCCCGTTCAACAGATACATTTCTTGCATTTTTCAATTGTACCCAAGAAGATTTCCGTTGATTACTTTGAGCCTAAAGATCAGTATTTTTGCAATTTTAAGCTGAATGTCAGCCTCAGAAAGGGAAAGGATATTATTTTTCAATATGGGAAAGACTTTCCTTTTTATTTTTCTCCTGACAATCTAGATAATATAAGAGCAAACGGTATAGCTATCCAGGATTCTTTTCCCATAATTGAGGGAGAATATGAATTAAACATCCTTGCCCAGAATTCTGTGGGTAAAGAATTTACTGTCTTTGAAAAAACAGTGTCTATTCCCGAGCAGTCTTCCTTGACAAAGCTTGTTAATCCTATCTTAGGCTATGATTTACAGGAATATAAAAGCCCCATGCAGATGCCTTTTAAATTTATGGACAAAAAGCTTGTGGTTGATCCTAAAAATACTTTTTCTGCTTCTGATAAAATAGCCTGTTTTTTTACGATTGTAAACTTGAATGAAGACCTTTGGAAAAAGGGAAAAGTAAAGATTACTATTATCGGGTTAAAGAAGAATAATCCATCCCACCAAACCTATGTGCTGGAGCTTAAGAATTATCCCTTTAGTCCAATCTTTAGTATTAACTCTTCTTTCCTGGCAAAAGATTTGAATCCAGATTATTATGATATGAAAATAGCTCTAATAGATGAATCAGGTCAGGTCCTTGATGAAAAAGTCACCAATTTTATTGTTTCTCCTCAAGTCCAGATTTCTCATCCGGTGATTTTAGCCAAGGCTTTTCCTCTTTCCAATAATTTTTTATATTATTATGCCCTGGCTTATCAGTATGATAAGGTGAAAAAATATTCTGAAGCTGAGCAAAATTACAGAAAAGCTTATGTGCTAAATCCTAATCATCATCCTGGCCTGATTGAGTACGCAAATTTCCTCTTGAAGGTTAATAAATTTGATCAGGCTCTTTCTTTGGTGGAGAGCATAAAAAATAACGAGAAGATGATGTTTGATTATTATCTGGTCAAGGGCATCGCCTTGATGAAGAAAGGGGAGTTTGCTGTAGCTATTGAAAATTTGCAGGAAGGAAATAAAATCTACAATAGCGATACTCGTCTTCTCAATTCTCTCGGTATTTGTTATTTTGAGATTGGTCAGACAAACAAAGCCTTAGAAGTACTGAAAGCATCCTTGCGCCTTGACCCAGAACAAGATAGAGTAAAAGAAATGATCAAAAAAATAGAAGAGGACTCTAAATTGCATTAGTATTGGCAAGTAAAAATTGACATGGGAGGGAACAAAATTGGTGTTTGGACGATCGTTCGATCAGCGCAGAGGAAAAGTGGATTTCTTATCAATAGATTCCTGAAGGAGTGGAGGTGCTTTTCCAGGCTAATCAGATTTATAATAGTGATATTTCCTTTCTATTTAGGTTTTTATTGTTAACAATGGGGAGAGGTTGAGGCAGCTTTCCGGGTACTGCAGGCCTTTTTGAGCTTCAATCCTGCCCAATCTTCAATTGAGGAGATGATAAAAAAGCTGGAGAAGATAAAAAAGTAATGTTAGGGCTCCCAGCCATGAGCTTACAAAGAAAGAAGTGACCTTAAAATGAAGAGCGGGTATTTATTTTTGGACTTAGAGATGAAAGGGACGAAAAAAATTGCAATCATTCTTTTGGTTATTATTTTTCTTTTAAAGTTAGATTTTAACCCCGCCTATTGTCAAGCTTTGGTAGATCAACAAAAAGTAACCGTGATTGCGGCCGAAATTCCTGTCCGAGTCTATTTCCAAGGCGAGCCGCTACGAGGTCTAACTATCGATGATTTTGAACTTTGGGAGGATGGAGTCCAACAACAAATAAGGAAGTTAGAATTTTTCACCAAAAAGATAGAAGAGTCCCCACCTCAAAGAGAGAAAAACCGAGAAGTTAAAAGGCCCCGGCGCGTATTCCTCCTAATTTTTAATATTTTTGATTACCAGGAAAGTATGGGCCAGGCTCTCGACGAGTTTTTAGGCCGGTATTTCCAACCAGGGAACCAAATCATGGTCCTCATTGAGAACCGCTTATTAGTGGTAGATCAGGGGCTTTCTCTCGAAGAGTTAATCCAGGTTTTAAAATCTTCGCTAAGAAAATACAAACAAATTTCGACGATGAAATTTTATCGGACTTTCCATCATCTCAACCTGGAGGCAGAAAAACTACTCCTAAATTTAAGAGGAAATAGTAATTCAGGTGTGGTCAGCCAAGACCAGGCTATTATTAATTTTTATAATAATTACTTGAATACCTGGCGAGATTTTAAACGGCAATTTATCATTCCTGACCTTGATGTTTACCAGCAAGTAGGCTGGCAATTGCAGAATTTTAAAGGAGAGAAATGGGCGGTTTGTTTCCAACAAAGGGAGCTTTTTCCAAAATTAAAAAAAATGGGCTCTTTAAATAGAACCATTAATGAATTAATAAATTCTCAAACAGCCCCAAGAGCCCAAACAACTGCCCGTTTTATTCGGGCTAAGCAGTGGGAACTACAAAGAGAATTTGATCTTTCCCCAGATTTCTATTGGAGGAAGGTTAAGAATATTTTCCTTTCAGCTAATATAACTTTTCATTTGCTTTTATTAAAATCAACGCGAACTTTAGCTTCCCCTGATTTTGAACTGCGAGAAGTAGCTCAAGATTACGAGAATTCGCTAAAGCAATTGGCTGTTTCAACTGGTGGCTATATGGGTTTCTCCAACAACCTTGGCGAAACACTGAATGCGGCGGTAAAGAAAGAAGACTATTACTACCTTTTGGTTTACTATCCACAGCAAGTGAATCCTGGTGAGGAACGTCAAATTGAAATAAAAGTCAAACGAGAAGGCGTAGAAGTTGTTCACCAAGATAAAATTTTTCTTCATTCAAACCCAGGTATTTTAATCAAGGAAATTGTTACGTCTAATAAAATTCTTCGGTTTTCTTTAAATAATTACGTTTTAGTCAAGAAGAATGAACATGATGAAGGGCTAGTTCAAGTTAAAATAACTATTTTTAACGAAAAATCAGAAAAAGTTTATGAAGATTTAAAATCCTTATCAATATTTAAGAAGAAGACTTCTATCGGGATACCTTTTAAATGGTTCCCTTCGGGACAATACCTAGTAATCATTGAGGCCCGGGATTTTTACTCGGGGAAGAGCACGGTGGTTTCTCATATTGCTTGGTGGTAGAAAAGAAGCAGAAAAAATTAAAGAGAATAAAACGGACGGTCTAGAGAGTCGATGTCTAGATTTAGACTAATTCTTTTAGAACAAACTCTTTTTTCCTGATTACTAGTTAAAAACTTGGCCGGGCTAGTGATTTAGTTCTACCTATTAATAGGGAGTAGAAATGAAATGATTTTTTTCCTTAGTTAAATTAGGTTATTATAATTAATTTCCCTAATTGGTTGAAAAAGCTTAGCTAAACTTATGGCCAGCTCGCTTGCGATTTCTTCTCTTTCATTTCCAAGGCCTTTACTTTTCTTTTGGGTGCTTGTAAAAAAAAGGGGGCCACAACGGACCCCCTTTTTAGTTTCTACTCAGATTTGAGTTAGAACGTCAATCGCAAGCTAACTTTGACAACTCGATTACCATAAGCACCGGAAATATCACCGTAGTTGCCGAAGCGCTCAAAGGTTGGGTTGGAAGGGTCACTGTAGTCGATGTAACCACCAGGGTTGGAAGAGATTGAGTATCCGCTTCGTCCGAGAGCATTGAGAACATCAACATAACCACCAATAGTAAAACTTTCTCCCAGGCGGAAGCGTTTTTCTAGACGCAAATCCAAGGTGGTCACCGGGGCATTCCTTCGGGTGCCGATGGTTTCCGTACGAACGCCGTAGGTCGTGGCTGGATATTTATACTTTGGGTCATCAGGGATATATACTGTCACTGTTCGGGCCCAGGGAGAACCAGAATGATGATTGAAGTAACCGCTGAGAACAAAATCATAGGGTAAAATCACTGTACTCTGGATTTTAATATTAATTGGACGGTCGTAGTCCAGTCGCCCTTCTTCTTCGACAAATGCGTTAGGGGTGTCAAAGTTGCCGGATGCGCCGTAAGAAGAACCGTAACTACCCCCGATATTACCATAGGCTTTAGAATAGACAATGGAACCCAGAAGCTGCCAACGATTGGACATTCGCTTGTTGACGATGAGTTGAAAAGCCCAGTATTTGCGATGCCCTTCGGGAACGTTCATCAAGTAATAATGGGTGCCAGGAGCATTAGCTAATTCGGCATAACAGTAGGAAGTTTTATCATCATTAGTGCCAAAGAGCCCGTCGTCCCCGGGATCAAGAAATTCATATTTTTCCCAGTAAGGACTATCAGGAGTATATCCTTTCCAAGCCTCGTCTTTACCTAACCCATAATCATTAACGTCTTCAAAGATCCTCTGTTTTTTCTTGTACATGAAATTAAAAGTAACGCTCAAATCCTTCATTAACTCCCGTTCGATGCCGATAGTAAACTCGTCAGTATAGGGGGCTTTAGCATCGGTATCCATCTCATCTTCCAGTTTATAGGTAAAAGGATCAGGGGGCAAATATCGCAAAGTATAAGAATCAGCGGGGTCGGGAACCTGATTATAGTTGTCATCGAACCAATACCAGCTTCCAGTGCTGGGATAATTAGGGTTAGCCAGAGAATAATATTGGATCATGAGATATTCGTAGTAACGAGAGTAGGAGCCTTTAAGAGCTGTTTTGCCGTCCCCAAATAGATCATAGGTGAATCCAAGTCGAGGAGAGATGTTGGTCCAGGTCAAGCAGTTGAATTCAGGAAGATCATACTCACTGAAGGGAGATTGGGTTCCTGCTAACATGGTTAAGATACCGTAGGGGTCAGCTGTGGCTCCTTTATGCTGGGGAGGAAATTTCCCAGTGCTGGTATCAAATCGAGCTCCAAGATTAAGAGTTAACCTGTCTTTAATGGTTACACTGTCTTGAATAAAGGCCCCAAACCTGCTCATTGTGTTTTCCTGAACCGAACTTCCTTCATCCGAACCACAAATATAGGCATAGATTCGAGAGCGATTAGGATAGCTTGAGGTGGCGTAGGAGTAGGGGTTTCCATTATAAAAATAGAAAATGTAGGGATTAGCCCGCCACCAATCCCAGTTGCCACTGGTAGCCTCGTATTCGACTCCAAATTTTATTTCGTGTGAGGCCCCAAAGAGTTCATCCTGGAATAAAGTTGCCGACACTGAAGGATTAAATCTTTTCCTCAGATAGGTTTCTTCGAACCGGGGATTATTTCGATAAATACCCCAGTAGCGGTCGTAGTACCGGGGAGCATCTTTGATGGCAAATTCACTATAGGGTATCGGGAACCAGCGACGAATATATCCCACCCGAGCATCGACGAAGAAATTTTGGCTGACAACCCAGTTGAGCTGAGCCGAGAAAGTATGCCCTGTCTCTCCATCCCATTTGGTAGTGGCCGTCTTATCCAGATAATTCTGGATGCGGTTAGTGTAGAAGTCCTCGGTAATGGTAGTCAAGTTATAGGTGGTCATTAAACGCACATTGGAAGCCAATTGGAAAGTTAATTTGCCAAAGAAATTGCCTTCTTTGTGAGGAGCACTATCAAGAGTATAAACTCTCTCTCCTTGAGCGATAGTGTCATCCCAAATGACATGGTTGAAGTCTCTTTCCCAGGTAAAGTAGCGACCATTGGTGAAGAACCAAACGCGGTCTTTAATAATTGGACCTCCCACATAGAGAGAGAAATCTTTCCAAGAATTCCAACCCGTGGGTTTGGTCAAACCCACGGCTTCGAGGTCTTCTTCACTAAGCAAGCTGACTTGCATGTCTTGGTTATAGAACTCAAAAGTAGCTCCGCCGTGGAATTCGTTACCTCCTGATTTGGTGACGATGTTGATAAAGCCGCCATCAGCAATACCGACGCTGGCCGGATGACCAGAAAGGCCGAACTCGACTTCTTCGTAAACGTCAATGTTAATGTTGGTCATCGGGTACATGACTACCGGGTCATTGATGGTCACACCGTCTAGAGAATACTGATTTCCCCGCACACTCGAACCGGAGATGTATGATGTTCGCCGGTAACTGACTCCCTCGGAGACGGAACCGGGAATAGAATTCAAAACATCATACAAGTCGCGGGACATGGGGACATTGAAGATGAACTCCTTCGAGTAGTTGACCGACGTTTTAGATGACTTGACATCGACGACCGGAGATTCAGCCAGGACCGTGACTTCTTCTTCGATGGCACTCATCTCCATCTGGATAGTGACCGCCGTTGTTTTTCCGACACTAACATTTAATCCTTTTCGGATGACGGTCTTAAAGCCGGAAAGTTCAAACGTAATCTGGTAATCTGAACCGGGGGGGAGGGCTGGAAAACGAAAAGAGCCGGTTTCCGTGGTGACAAAGGACATTTTACCTTGGAGGGCAGGGCCCTCGACAGTCACCGTTACTCCCGGGAGAGGGTTGCCTTCGGTATCGACCACCTTACCGTTAATCGATCCGGTTAGTTTACCCTGGGCTCCCAAGAAGGAAACCAGGCTTAAGCCTAAGAAAAGGAGTAATGAAAATTTAATTAATTTCCTCATCCACTTTCCTCCTTTGATTAAAAACCCTTTCCTTCCTTCATTCCCTCGCTTCCTCGGGCTAGTTCCGAGAAAGCACACCTTTACTCTGAAAAATTTCTTGATTTTCTCTATTTATTTATCACCCCCTTCATCGTTCTCTCTTAATTACATATGCAATTTTCATGCCAAAATCTCAGAGAAAAAGAATAAATTCTTTAGGGGAGAACAAAGAAATTTTTAGGTAATTTTTCCTTTTTTTTAATTCTGATTCAAAAAATTGGATATTATTCATTTTATTGAATTTATGGGGCTTAATTCTATTGGCCAGACTCGTATTTCTAAAGGAAAGTAATTTGTTTATCGCTTTTCTCTTCATTTTAGTTTTTTATTAACTGGGACCTTTTTCATCTATTTGGGCGAATATATTAATCAACTCTTCAGAAAAGTTAAAATGAAACCTTAATCTTAATCTAAATTCTTAAACCCAAACAGACAGTTATTTCTCAATCTAGAGGGTAAGAAATATTTACAACCAACCCCATTTCTCGCCCCTAAACTGTCCTGAGTTTTCTAGTCCTTATTATTTTTCCCTTTTATTGAGCCGCTGCTTCCCGTTTCTTTCCAATTCCTATTCTCACGTTTAAATACTTAGCAAGATCCTAATTGTTTGTTTTCTTAACTATTATTGATTCCCCTTGCCTTCCTTATTTGTTTCTTCTCGATTTTCTCCTTAGTTAATCTCTCCTTCTTTATGCTCCAGGAAAGTAAAGGGAAAAGAACAAGGGAGAGGGCTCCCTCCCTTGTTCTTTGAGCCTTTTTATCTTCAACTAAAAAGTAAATCTTACTCCTAAACGAACAGAGCGGACGCCATAAACACTGGAGATAGTTCCATAAAGTTCGTCAAGTTCAACTTCGGGAGGAGTCCGGTAAGGCCAGATGTAGGGGTTGGGATTCTGATAAATGCTTACACCACTTCTTCCTCCAAGGTTAAAAATATCAACGTAGAAATTGAGTTTCCCAACGTCACCTAAACGGAAGCTTTTTTCGACTCTTAGGTCCAGATTGGTGTAAGGTGCATTGCGGCGCGAACCAAGGGGTTCAGCGTTGACGCCGACATAGCTTTGCTGAACGGGCATGTCTGAGGGAAAGTAAACACGAGAAATGGTTCTTGTCCAGGGGGAACCCGAGCGATGCTGGAAGTAGGCGCTGAGAATAAAATCATAAGGCAGAATAACGGTGCCCATCAATCTGATCTGGAGTGGTCGATCAAAGGAAACTCGACCATAGGAGTTAATCATGGTGTTGGGATTATCAAATAGACCGCTTTCTCCCTCGGTGGATCCATAAGATGGCTGAGCATTTCCCTTAAATTCACTGTAAAGGATAGAGCCTTTAAGCTGCCATTTATTGGACATGCGTTTGTCAAAGGTTAAAATCAAGGCCCAATATTTACGTTTAGCTTCGGGAGGATTAAGTCCCATCCAGGTTGGAGCAGGACGATCTTCACGAAGTCCATAGACGGTCAAGGTTTGATCATCGCTGGTGCCATAGATACTATCGTAGCCGGGTTCGGTGAAAGTGTACGGTAACCAGATGAGGCCTTTTTCATCGGTGGCCTCCGGGTCGTAGCCGTTGTTGAGATCAGTATCCTCAACGATGTTCTTGTTGATTTTATAAACGAATTGCAAACCAAGTTTAAAGTCTCGAACCAGCTCATGCTCAATGCCAGTGAGAAATTCGTGCATGTAGGGAGCTTTAAGGTCGTCGACGTAATAAGTATACTCTGGATCCTGCGTGGGATAAGAGGTAATCCGGTATCTGTCGGTTCCCGGAAGATCCATCAGCTTATTGCCGTTTAGATCGTACCAGTAGTAACTGATGGAGCCGGCGCCAAAAATTTGGGCGGCATTATACTTGGCTGACCAGACAGGCTCATAATAACGGGCAAAGGAGGCCTTAAAGGCTGTTTTTCCGTCACCAAAAACATCATAGACAATTCCGATTCGAGGCGATAGGGTCAAGAATTCAACAACTTTCTTGTAGGGAGTAGTGAGGGCATCAAAGGGAGAGATGGGGCCGATATCTTGGTGCCACTGATCAATTAAGGCTTCTAGAAGTTCATTAGTGCCCAAAGCTGGATTCTGCAGAGGTGCGGGATAGTCATAGCGGAGCTCGGGCCGATGCTGTTCAGGCTCGTATTGGTAAGAGTAATCCAACCTTAATCCGAGATTAATGGCCAGCCGACCAGTGTCGACACTATCCTGGACAAAACCCGAAAAGCGGCGGACATGGTCTTGAACGTCCCACATGCCTTTAGCTGGCGGGCAGTAACGGATGCGGAGACGGCCGCGCTTCCCCGAAGTCGAATAATAATAGGGATTCCCATCGGCATAATTTCGCCAGTAAGAATACCAGGGATTTTCCCGATACCAATCACGGTGGTACTCTGATTGTTCAAACTCAAAGCCAGCTTTCATCTCATGGCTTGCGCCTAAAAAGTCATCCTGAAAGTGAGTTATGGAGGCTGAAGCCAGCATTTTCTTGCGGATGTACTCGTCATCGTAAAAGAGGCGTCCCCAGTAAACCCGGGCGGTCCGGTCATAATAGGTGTATTGTCCTTCGGTTCCGGGGCGGTGGTTGAGTGGAAAATAACGATGGATGTAAGTTCCCCGGGCATCAACGAAAGTATTTTGATTGATGACCCAGTTTAACTGATGGGTGGTGGTATAAGTGTTTTCGTGATTCCAGATATCAACCACATCAGTGGGGTAAGCAGAGCCAATTCCGTTGCTGTAATAGGGCTCATAAATATGATTATAGTGAAGCATGCCCATGTATTTGATGGCATTGGTGACTTGAAAGGTTAACTTGGCAAAACCCATCCACTCCTCATGACGAAGGTCGTAGTGTTCGCTAGCAATTCCCACTTTGGCCATTCGGTTTTCAGGAGTATAGGGATTTTCTCTATCCCAGACTAGCCGGCGTCCATTGAGGAAGAACCAGACGCGGTCGACTAGAATGGGGCCACCAAAATTGAATGATCCATCGTAATAGGCTGTGTATTTTTCGGGTTCGAAAACATTCAGTGCTTGAATGTCTTCCAAGGCAATTAGATTTTCAGCCAAAGCGTCACTGGTATAATAGCCGGTAAATCCCCCGGTAAACTTATTTCCTCCACTCTTGGTGACGATATTGATGTAGGCGGAATCAGTTTGGCCGACTTCGGCCGGAAGAGATCCTACGCCAAACTCGATTTCTTCGTAAACATCAACGTTGATGTTGGCCATGGAATAGAAAGTAGCTGGGTCATTCATTGGTACCCCGTCTAAGGCGTAAAGAGCGCTGCGGACGGTACCCCCCAGGATGGAGCTGGTGCGCCGGTACTCGGCTCCGTCGGCGATAGCCCCGGGAATAGAGTTTTGGATATCGTACAAATCTCGGTTCATCGGGATACTGGCGATAAAATCGGCACTGTAGTTGATACTCGCTTTCGATGATTTAACATCCACCACCGGGGATTCAGCTATTACTTCCACTTCTTCTTCGATGGTTGACATGGTCATTTCAATCTTGACTTCAGTGGTTTGTCCCACTCGAAGGATTAGACCCTTGCGGATAACGGTCTTGAAGCCGGGCATCTCCACTCGAATTTCATATTCTCCAGGGGAAAGGGCAGGGAAACGGAAGCGTCCCCCTTCAGTGGTGATGTAGGTGCGTTGGCCCATTAAACCAGTGCCGGTTAAAGTGACCGTTGCTCCCGGCAGAGGATTAGCTTCTTCATCCACGACCAGCCCATAAAGTGTCCCTGTCTGACGGCCTTGAGCAAAACTAATAGCCACCAGCGAAAATACAAAAAACAGGATGAGGAAAACCTTAACCAGATCTTTCATTTTCCCTCCTTCATTTGTTTAAATTTTATTTGCCTTAAAACAATAAACTTAAATTTAATCATCCTCTTTAATTATCACCTCCTTTTTTAATCAATCTTTAAGTTTTTTTTGTTTGCTATTAATTTTTAATTTTATTTCTTGTTCAATTATTTAAACTTTGTGTTCACTTAATTATGTAATTATGCTTCTTTAATTAAAGTTAACAATATCGTTTTAAATTTAGGAGAGCTGGATTAGTAATTAAAGCTGTAAAAGAGGAAGGGTCTTTTCTTATTTTAAACCTGAATTTTCTGGATATTTTGTCACTTTTTCCTCGGATGGAAATCATTTTTCTCCCTTTAGGACTGTTGTCTCTGCTCATATTCTTTTCAGGCCTGCCTTCTTCCCTGGACTTTTATACGATATATACTAAATATTTAGATAGCAAATTTTATGCCAAATAGCAACAAAAAAGTAAATTAAATTTCAGGGGAAAATGCTTCTTTTTTGCGCCCGGAAGAAGTGTCCGGGTCAAGCAAAATACGATAATTTGGATTTAATTCAAAAAATTGGATGTAATGGTGGGGTTATTTAGAGGCTATATTAATAAGGAATAATTATTAAATCAAAATTATTTTGATTAGCCAGCAGATATTTCTCAACCGCGGGGAGAAATAAGAACCCTCAATTAAACTTGCATTAATCGGGATTGAGCCCAGAGGGCGGCCCCGATAAATCCAGCTTGATTACCTAAGACAGCGGGAATGATCTGGCATTGACTGTAGTCAAAAAGGTAAGAGCGGCGTTTTATTTCTTTAAGCGCGGGCTTAAGCAAGAAGTCACCGGCTTTCATCACCCCGCCTCCCAGGATTATTTTGTCGGGGTCAAGGAGATTGATGGTCGAAGCCAGTCCCAGGCCGAGGTAATGCCCAGCTTGGGCAAAGGCCTCTTGGGCAGCTCCATCACCAGCCAAAGCTCTTTGGTAAACTTCGGCTGAAGATATATTTTCCGTCCGGCGGCTAATTTGTTGATAATTCTTGACTATTTTTTCGCTGGAGACTTCTGTTTCCAGGCATCCTTGGCTACCGCACTTGCACTTGTCGCCATCAGGGTTGACGATAATATGGCCCAGCTCACCGGCAAACCCGTTGGCCCCCTCCCAAAGCTGGCCATTGAGAATAAGGCCTGAACCCACACCTGTGCCGATGGTCAAAAGGACCATACTTTTGGATCCTTGTCCGGCTCCAACTCGGTACTCCCCATAAGCGGCCATACTGGCGTCATTATGGATAGTGAAAGGGATCTCAACCAGCCGAGAGAAGAGGGGCTCTAGAGGTACTCCATTTAGTCCGGGGTAATTGGGGGACCGGTGGATCAATTTAGTTTGACGGTTAAATATTCCGGGCAAACCAAAGCCAAAAGCGGTTATTCTCCCCGGTGCCCTCTTTTGCAAAGCAGTCCAAATTTGTTTGATTGCCTCTAGAAGTAATTGGAGGTCAGAAGGGGTAGGGTCTTTCCCCCACCAGATAACTTTTCCTTGGCCATCAAGCAACCCATATTTCAGATTTGTTCCTCCCATATCAAGACCAGCATAGACAGCCATTTTAACTTTTAACTCCTGTCACGGCATAATTTAGAGGGGCAAAAAGCAGTTTATTAAGCTTGTCGATATTGGAATTGAAGATTTCGGCCCTATTTTCCGGGCTGGGGAGGGTTTGCAGTTGTTCATCCTGAGGAGGGGGGCCGTAGAGAATACGGACTTCCTCGAAACCGTGATTTTCTAGAAGAAATTGCAAAGCAAGAGGATGGATAGGTTGAGAATGCGAAAAGTCAAGAAAATAAATTTGCACGAGGGCAAAAACCGAAGTGGGGTTAATGGTTTCCAGGATTATTTTTCCTCCCGGGGCCAACTTAAAATAAGCTTGCTGGATTAATTGGCGAAGGTAAGAGGGAGGGAGGTGCTCGATGACTTGGGAGGAGAAAATTCCAGCCAGAGATTCATCGGGTTGATTAACCAGCCAAGCTAAAAGGTCATCCTGGTGACAGGTGAGGCTTTTTTCGCGGCAATATTCGACCATTTCTTGGTTGAGATCGATCCCCTCCGCCTCGATGCCTTTCTCCTGGAGAATTTCCAGGAATTCGCCGCGGCCACAACCAAGATCAACAACTTTCCCTCGTTCAAAGAAGCCTTGGTACCGGGAAAGTTCTTCCTTGACTTGGGCCTCATCACCGCGGAAACGATTTTCAAAACTCACATAAGCAGCATCTTTTAAAGAATTAAGAATTTGGTGGCTAGTTGTGGTTGAAAGCGACTTGGATTCGTGAGCACTCAGTTCTTGAATCAAAGCATCTAATTTGTCGCGCAAGAAATAGAGTTTTTTGACCAAAAGTTTCGCATCTTGGGTTTCGACAGCGAGTTTTTCTACTCGCCATTCCAATGATTTGAAGATTAGCCCCACATGGTTACTGCTTAGAGCATCCCATTCTTGATCCTTAGCGTCAACTAAATTCTGAAATCTAAGGAAAAGATCATCTATCTGAGATAGAGCAGCAATGATTTTCTCATTCTGTTCGTGGATTTTTTCTTGGGCCTGAACTAAGTTCTTAAGTAATGCCAGGAGAGAGAAATCTTTCCTTGATTGTTTTTTTTTAAATATTTTTTTGGAAGAAGACGATGTTTCCAAAAGAGAAGATAATTGCTGATTTAAATTGGCATAGGCTTCAGATGGAGAAATAGAAGCGACTGTTTTCTTTAGTTTTTGGAGGCGTTGCTGGAATTCTTTTTCTAGTTCCTGGCGTTTTTGAGTCAGAGATTCAATTTTCCGGCGCATCAATCCGAAGAGGAATCTTTTTTATTTTTATCCTTATTTTCTTCGGGTTCTTCTTTGGAACTTATAGATTTGCGAAAATTCTTAATGCCTTCCCCCAAAGACTTGCCCAGCTCAGGAAGGCGGCGAGCGCCGAAAATTAGGACAATAAGAAGGATGATGACTAGGAGCTCTGAGGGTCCAACCGGTCCAAATAGAAACATATGTCTACCTCCTCAATGGAGTAAATTTTCTTAACTTACCTCAGTTTATACCAAGTTAGTTTAGTTACGAGGAAAAGTCAAGCTCATGCGAGCGGAGAAGATGTCGTTCTTTCCTAGAACGGAGGAATCTTTGGATGTGGATGGGATTTAAAGCAGTCAAGTCTCCAGTTTAAATTTGTTTTGAGTTCTGTTGGTTTTTTTCCTTTTTTTGAGCTCCAGGGTTAATAAGGTGATTGTATTCTGGACCGTCTATTTTCTTGGCTTTAACCTGTTTTTCCGATCTCAGAAAGATGACTAATTTCTTAATCCATTTTAAGAAGGTTGTTCTCGTGGTGATTCTCCACCGTTTTTAACAACTTTCGGGGCGACATTTTTTGACATGGGCTCAAATCTCGATAATAATGGTTAAACGTTATGGATGAGCAATCTTTCGACCGCTTGGTCAATAACACCTTGAAAATTCTTAAAGAATTATTACCTACCCAGGAGTATCTTTATCTTCCCCTTCTCAGCCGGGCCCTTGTTTGGGCCTTAAACCGCTATGCTCACCGGCGAGAGGAGTTAATGGCGACGCCGGTTTGGCCTCTCCCGCAGAGCATTAAAGTGAAATCCGATGAATTTGTCATTGATTTTTTCCGCTCTCATCCTCAATTAAAGCATGAATTTGCCGCAGAGTTGGAGAAAAGAGACATGCCTAGTCTTCGGTTAGCTTTCGATTGCCTTTATCCTGTGGTCGGACTGGAGGATCCCTTTTTAACCGGCCTTTTTGCTTCTCAACTGGAAAAAGGGGAGTATCGATTGATAGTTTCGAATTTTCCTCAAAAACTTGCTCAAGCCAAGAGAGATTTAGGGCAGGTTTCCGCTCCGGGGCGTTTAAACCAAGCCTTGGAGGATTTTGAAGAAGACATCCGGGAGCTAGTGGTTGACCTTTCTTCGGAAAGTGAAGTCCGCCAAAGCTTGATTAAGCTTCTAAAACAAGCGCTTAAAAAGAGTCAAGAGGAAGGGAGCAATAAACTTTGACGCAAGCCACTTTTTAAAATTTAATTTAAAATTAATTATTAAGAGGTAGGTTACAAGAAAATTATAATAGAGGTTAAGAATTAAAAAAATGATTAATAGAAAAAATGACTAATAGAAAGAACAAGAAGAGGGTAGATGTTTTACCACGATGATTAGAAGGGAGAGATAGACTAAATCTGGCTGGAAAAAAATGAGGCTGTGACGGGTTTTTCTAAGGAATATTTTGCTATCAGTGGTGATGATGGACTAAAAAATAAGATAAAATTGCCTCTGAAAGGGTAGTAGGAATGGACGGCAAGACAAAATTAGCTATCAATTTTCAAAATAAGTCAATATTTAATATTTCTTCCATTTTCTCTTTAGGATTTATACTAGCCTTGTTTTTATTTTTTTCGCTGGCTTGCTCTTCTCATCTTCAAGAGGCCAAGTTATATTTTTCCCAAGGTCAAGAACATCTGCAGCGTTACCAAACAAGCGAATCGAGGATTTCCTTTCAAAAAGCTAAAGAGGCTGCTCAAGCGGGGATAAAAAAGCAGTCCCTGGCCCAGTTATATGTTATTAAAGGTCTAGCTGAGGTCCAACTTGAAGAGTGGCCGGAGGCAGAAAAAAGCTTTTCTCTGGCCTATTCCCTGGGATTTGAAAAAGGAGAGGAATGGGCGGCGGAAGCAGCTCTTTACGGATTAGCTCAGAGCTTGGAGGAATTTGGATTAACTACTTTAGCCTTAGAGAGTTATAGCCATTTATTAAGCCGGTCTAAATTTAAGCCAGTCACCATCTTGGCTGCTGGACGTTATGTCCAGATTAAGTTAGCTCAGATCCTTAGTCTTCCTCCCCAAGAAAAGAGTAAAAACCTGGAACTTCTCCTTGAACAAATAAGAAAGTTATTAAAGCAAGATTATCATCTGGGATATTATCATTATTTGAGCTCCCAAATTTTATCCCACAGGGGAAGATATCAAGAAAGTTTTGAAGAAGGGGTTATGGCTCGGGAATTGGGACTTCCCTCGTCAGAAATATTTCGAGATAATGATCGCCAATTGATTTTTTGTTATCGTCAATTGAAAAAAGAATTACCGCCTTCAGAGTGGAATAATTTTTCAGTGCTTTACCACCGCCTAACCAACCAGTGGGGCTGGAGAGACGAGGAAACCCCATCCTGGATGAAGAGGTGAAAAATGTGGCCGTCATTGGCATGGAAAGGTCAAAGTTTAACCTTAATCGATCAGAGGCTCTTGCCTCATCAAGAAATCTATACCGAATGCCGGACTGGTGAGGAAGTAGCCCAGGCTATCGAAAAAATGGTTATTCGGGGAGCACCGGCCATCGGAGTTGCCGCTGCTTACGGAGTAGTGCTGGCTATTCAAAAAAGTGAGGATAAAAAATCTCTGCAGGGGAATTTTGAGTGCATAATTTCCCGCCTGAAACAAACAAGACCCACTGCTCGCAACCTTTTTTGGGCTCTAGAAAGGATGGAACAAACATTTAAGGCCTATTACAGTCGATCGGTTCAAGAGATAATTCACCGGTTGGAAGAAGAGGCTCAATTAATAGAAAAAGAAGATGTCGAAACGAATCGTCAGCTCGGTGATCATGGGGCTTCCCTTATCCCGGCGGGGAGTACAGTTTTAACCCATTGTAATGCTGGGGCGCTGGCGACGGCCGGATACGGGACGGCTTTAGGAGTGGTCCGCACTGCTTTTGCCCAAGGAAAAATAGAGAGGGTCTATGCTTGTGAGACTAGACCTTTTCTTCAGGGGGCCCGACTAACTTGTTGGGAATTAGCCAAAGAGAATATTCCCGTAATCTTAATCACCGATAATATGGCCGGGTGGCTGATGAAGCAGGGAAAAATTTCTCTGGTTATCACCGGAGCCGACCGCATTGCCGGCAATGGTGATGCAGCCAACAAAATAGGCACCTACTCGCTAGCTGTTTTAGCTCGGGAGCATCATCTGCCCTTTTACGTGGCCGCCCCCCTGAGCACTTTTGATTTTAGCTTGAGAACCGGCCAAGAAATTCCCATCGAAGAGCGTGACCCCCGGGAAGTCCGGGAGTTAAATGGTCAACTGATAAGTCTTAAGGATATTCCCGTGGAAAACCCGGCTTTTGACGTTACTCCAGCCTCATATATTACCGCCATCATTAGCGAGCGAGGCGTGGCTTATCCTCCCTACTCCGAGTCTCTGCCAGCTTGGTCAAAGAGAGGAAGCTGCCCATGAAAAAACTTCTGGCTATTGAAACTTCTTGTGATGAAACAGCCGCGGCGGTGGTTGATGAGAAGATTAACATCCTCAGCAACATTGTTCTTTCCCAGGATGAAATTCATGCTCCTTATGGGGGAATTGTGCCCGAGCTAGCTTCTCGCCAGCATATCCTTTCTTTGACCTATATAGTGGCCGAAGCTCTCGAAAGAGCGGAAATTAACCTCAGCCAGGTGGATGTTTTTGGAGTAACCCAAGGTCCAGGCTTAATTGGCTCTCTTCTGGTGGGGCTTTCTTTAGCCAAGGGTTTAGCTTTTTATTACCAGAAATCTCTCATCCCGGTTGACCATCTTGAGGCCCACTTGGAGTCAGTTTTTATCGAGCATTCCTGGTTATCGCTTCCGGCTTTGGGGCTCCTTGTCTCGGGGGGACACACCTCTCTTTACCTTCTTCGGCAGCGGTTGAGTTATCAATTATTAGGAAAAACTAGGGACGATGCCGCCGGGGAGGCCCTGGACAAAGTCGCCAAATTTCTGGATTTGGGTTACCCGGGGGGTCCCCTTATTGAACACTTAGCCGAACAAGGTGACCGGCAAGCTTTTCCGTTTAGGGTGCCGCAGATGACTGATGGCAGCCTGGATTTTAGTTTTAGTGGTTTAAAAACAGCCGCCTTAAAGCAGATTAAAGAAAATAAATTGTCTGCTGACCATCCTCTCTTTCATGATTTTTTGGCCAGTTTTGAGGCGGCGGTGGTGCGGAGCTTGATTAAAAATCTCGACCGGGCTGTGCCCCAGTTCCGACCTAGATCCGTATTTCTCTGTGGTGGTGTCTCTCGGAATAAGCATTTGCGGGAAACTTTCTTGGCTTGGGCTCACAAGAAAGGATTACCGGCTGCTATTCCTTCTCCCCAATATTGCACTGATAATGCGGCCATGGTGGGAGCTTTAGCCATGAAAAAATTTCTTCAGGGTCAAGGTGCTCATTTGAATCTCGAGCTTAATGCTTATCCGCGAGCCGATTATCGGCGGGGATAAATCTGAACAAAGTAGGGAAATCTCTTCATTGGTTCCTCAGAAAGGTGCTTGAGTTTTAATTTAAGCTCATAAAGATAAAAGTTTTTCCACCGCAAAGCAAATTGCGGCCGGAAAGTTATTTCTTTGATTTCTTGTTGTTGGTGGCCTTGGTAGAGATGATGGTCAAAGAAGGCAAGGTGCACTTGGTAGTCTCCCTCCCGGGAACCCAGCTGGAGATTGATCTCTGCTAATTTTTTCTTGGCAGCGAACAAAAAAATGTATTCCCGGGGAGCATGAAGGTAAAACTCGGCTTCCTTTTTCGCCACCACATCCCGGCGGAGAAAAGGAAAATAAAAGCCCAGCGAACTCTGATTGGAGTAATGAAATTCTTGGGCAGGATAAAGAGCGGGTTGAGGATAAAGAGTAAATAACACGGTTATCAGAATTAAAGAAAAAGTAAACACAAGGTAGGGAAAAGAAGCTGAAATGCGCTTTTTTAGGCGGCTTTCTTTTGGCTCCCGGAAAGCATAAAGCAAGCCAAAAATGATAATTCCCCCCAACCAAACGTAATTGGGCCAATAATTAAGGTTGTTAGTTTTAATAAACGAAGGCAGCCATGCGGGTAAGAAAATCTTCAGGTTACTTAAGAAAACAAATAAATCTCCGGGCCGGGAGGTGAATTCATGGGTGGTGGGTTGATAGAGAAAACGGGGATGAGCGATAAGAACAAAAGATAAAGCTAAACTAACTATGGCGGTGAGCCCGAAGAAAAAAGAATAATTTCTTTTCCGGTTATAGGCTAGAAAGTAAGCTGTTAACAGACAGCCGACCCAAACTAATGGAGTCAGAACTCGACCTTGAGGACTATAACCTTGGCGATGAGTAAAAAAGGCGTAATTAAGAAGAAACGGAAGCGAGATGAATAAAATCTCCATTAGCTGACGACGATGATGACGCCAAGCTTCGATGAGTCCCAGGAAAGAGAAGAAATAGAAAGGAGCATAAAGAAAAAGACCGTCTCGCTGATCGAGGAAATAATCCAGGAAGCTGTCGATTCGCATTCGCAAGGGATATTCTAAAAGAGCGGTTTTTAAGGCTTGGAACTTTTCTGGGGTCAGAACTCCTTCGTAGACTGAGAAAGGAGAAAATGAACCGTAAAGAGAGTAAATAAAAAGATAAAAACTAACCATTGAAAGCAGGGGAAAGAAAGAAAAGAACACCCCCGGTCGCCATGAACAAGAAGCTCGGCGTCGGTAAAGATGGTAGAGGAAAAGAAGAAAAAAGGCCCAAAAAATGATGTTATATTTAAGTCCGAACCAGGGAAATAGGCCTAGAAGGAGTCCATAGCCAACAAGAGCTCGATTAGAGAGGTTGACCAATCGTAATTTCCGATAAAGAAAAATTGAGAAAAAAGCAATGGGTATTTCGGGATAGATATGAACAGCGTAGAAAAGAATAGGAGCCGAAAAAGAGGATAAAAGCCAGATGGACAAAGCTATCTTCTCGTTGGACCATATTTCTTTGATAAGCAAATAAAGTTGCCCACCCAGCAGGGCCGCCCACAAAGCTAGACTGCTTTTAAGGAGGAAAACTAGCCACTTGCCGCCAAAGAAATGACTCAACCAGTAATGGGGAAGCACAAGAAGGGAGACGCCAAAGAGGTTAATGGGGTAAAGGTAATCTGGCCCTTTTTTACCCTGCCGAGCATAGATTCCCAGTCGGAAGCCGGGATTGTCTTTTTGGGAATAAAAATGGAAATAATCCTGGTGAGCGTAGTTGTTAGCCAAGTTGATGTCTTGGTCATGAAGTAAACTGTGGGTATTAAGGAGATAGTAAGGTTCATCTCCAGAGAAACTCAACCCTTGCGCAACAAGAATAAAGGCCAGAAGGTGATAAATGATAAAGGCAGTGAGCACAAGTAAGATTACTTTTTGCCGGGAAGAAAGACGGGAGAAGAATTGGATCGATTTCGAGATGAGGGGGAACTCGAGGGAGATGGCCCAACGGTGGTAAAGCACTAAAATTAAAAAGAAAATTAGGGGTAAAAAGAAAAGAGCCGCTAGTCTAAACCTAAAGTCAGCGTTATCCAAGTAATAGCGATGAAGGAGAGGAGTTAGGTAGTAGATGAGAAAGGGAGAGAAGAAGCCCAATTTTGAGGTAGGAATTAAAGAGAATACCTTCACGACAGGATGATTAATTTTATTCTGTCCGGCCCGAATTATCTTGGCTAACCAAGTTGCCAGGAGAGCAAAACCAAAGAAGCTTAATGTTACGCCTAGTAAAAAAGGGAAAAGAGAAAAAGAAAAATGGTGATGGCCGATTCGATAATTAGACCAACGGGCCAAGGAAGAAAAAATCAGGCCTCCTCCCCCACTCAAGACGATGACCCAAAGGAGAGAGATGAATTTTGGGGATGAATGATTTTTATTCATATCTAATTGACTCGAGACATTTTTCTTACTCAGGATAGTCAGAAAAAAATTTTAATGCAAGGAGTTCTTCGGCTGCTTCAATCTCCTGGACTTTAATGTATTTTTGGATTGAGATCCACTTATGGAAAGAGGGGTAACTATCTTGGTTTTCTTCGCGATGGTAATGGTTAATCTAACTCCTCTTTACCCAATAATCTTTTCTCCACCCCTAAAAAGGAAAAGAGCTTTATCTTTCAGTTCCAAGCAAAATAGAAAGCGGAGAATAGTTTTTGCAGTAAAAAAAATTGCTAAGTAAAATTATAGCCCCTTTAAGAGGAATATGATATAAAGTAGGCCAAGGAATTTGATTTCAAGTGGACCAAGCTAAGTCAATGAAGCGGCCAGGGAAAAAGGTAATTGTTATTATGCCTGCTTATAATGCTGAAAAGACATTAGCCCGCTGTGTAGCTGACGTTCCCCGGGAATGGGTGGACGAAATAATCTTAACTGATGATGCTAGCCAGGATCGCACAGTGGAAATCGCCCGGGAGCTTGGGCTTCATGTTTTAGTCCACGATAAAAATCGTGGTTATGGGGCCAATCAAAAAACTTGTTACCGGGAAGCTTTGCACCGGGGGGCGGATATTGTGGTGATGATTCATCCCGATCACCAGTATGATCCCACGGTCATTCCCCAGCTAATCACTCCTCTTCTTAACGAGAAGTGCGATGCTGTCTTCGGTTCGCGGATGTTGGGAGGAAAGCCTTTGGAAGGCGGAATGCCCAGATGGAAATATTTAGCCAATATATTTTTGACCGCCCTAGAGAATGCTGTTTTCTATATGTATCTGACTGAATACCATTCGGGATTAAGAGCTTATTCTAGGCGATACTTAGAAACAGTTAACTTTCACCTAAATTCGGATGATTTTGTGTTTGACTCAGAAATCATCGCTCAGGGGGTGATTCAGGGCATGAGGATTAAAGAGATTCCCATCCAGACTCGGTATTTTGAAGAGGCTTCTCAGATTGGATTTTGGCGAAGTGTTATTTACGGATTGTCTATTCTTAAAACTTTGTTCAAGTTCAAACTTCATGTCAAGGGAATTAAGAAGTTCAAGATGTTCGAACCCAAGGAAGAAGACGAAGCCAGCAAGGGGGAGGATTTCCCTGCCCCTGAAAAAAGACAGTCGCTTTAATTCGATAGAGATGCAATCTATTCCGGTACTTATAACTAGGGGGGAGGGGTAGGGCCACTTTTTGGAAAGAGCTTTTTATCTTTTGCTGGAAAATAGTCTCATCAAAATAATCTATTTTGAAGTAAAAATTACCTTCCGGAGAACCAACTTCGATTAAAAGGTAGTCGAGAGGCTTAACTGAGGAAAAATAAAAAACATAATCCCGGTTGCTTTCCAGAAGTTTAAAATGGCCTGGCCGTTCTTGCCGGGCAGCTCGACTGTAAGCGAAAAAGAGGAGGCGTTTCCCGTTAGGAAAACTAACTGTCTTTCCCGGCCCTAGAGTCGTTCGAGGATAGTATCCAAACCAGAAAAAAAGACCAATCACGACGACAAAAGGGAAGATAATAAGGCGAGGTCTCAACTTAAACGATTTGGGGGCCATTTTTTTAGCTGGTAAAAGGGAGTAAGCCATAATAATAATTATTATTATCCCCAGCCAGAGCCAATTGGGCCACCAGAGATGGTTGTCGATTTTAAGAAAAGAGGGAAGAAAGCGAGTTAAATCAAAGTGCATATTACTCAAGTGAAGAAATAATTCTCCAGAGCGTTGAGTTTCACCTTGAGTGGTAAGTTGATAAAGAGAATGAGGAAATTTGAGCTGAAGGAGAGGAAAAAGAAAGCTCAAAAAAACACAAACTTTGAAAATAGAGGAGATGATTTTTGGGGGAGGTCGATGGAGATAAAAGGCCAACCCCAGGCCGAAACTCCAGAGGACAGCCACTAAGGGCCGAGCTTGAGGGGCATAGCCAGTTCGTTGCGTTAACCAGGCAGAAACGAGGTAATAAGGAGCGGAAACAAACAAAAGGAGAAGGAGAAAACGAAAATTATTTTTAATCAGGCCGATAAACCCTAAAAGAGCAAAAAAGAAAATAGGTGAGTAAAGCAAAAGGCCATCTCGCTGGTCAAGGAAGTAGCCGAGGAGGGTTTCCCACCGGTAAGGAAAAGGAATGCATTTGATAAGGAATAATACGTATTTTAGAGATTCATTGATTGACACTGCCCCCCGCCATGAAATAGCCGACAGGGATAAGGAGTTATAAAGCTGCTGTTGAAAAAGAAAATACCCACTGAGCATCGTTGTCCAACCTAAGCAAAAGGTTAGCCATGGTTGGAGACTCTGACTATTTCTGATTATTTTCCAACTGGCATAGAGAAAGAGGGGGGCCATGATGAAAAGATATTTCAAGCTATGGAACCAGATGAGACTGACTGTTAACAAGCCGAGAAAAAAGAAGAATTTTAAAGAATGGCGACCCAGAAAATATATTTTTCGAAAGACATAAAAGGAGATGGCCGCGGCGGGTATTTCCGGATAAAGGTGGAAAGAATAAAAAAAGAGGGGAGAGGTGAAGCTAAAAAGAGTCCAGGCCAGCAAGGCCGTTTTTTCTTGGAATTTTAACTTAATGAGAAAAAGAAAGAGTTGAATTCCGAGAAAAGCCGCCCAGATGGTCATTCCCAGGCGCGTCAAGAAAGGAAGAAAAAAACCGCCTCCGAAGTAGCCCAGAGCATAAAAGGGAAGGACAAGAAAAGAAATCCCTGGGGAGTGAAAAGAATATTTGCCCTGGGTCTTAGGAGCAAGGTGGGGGTCAATGGTTACGTAAGGCCGCATGTAAAGACGATAATCATGTTGGTTATAGTTGTTTTTCAGGTTGAGGTCTCCGTCAAGGAGAAGGCTATGGCTCATGAGGAGATAATGCGGCTCGTCCCCCGAAAAGACTAGGCCTTGGGAGATAAAGGTTAAAGAGCCAAGATTATAGATAAGGAAGGCTCCGAGAAATAAAACGGCAATTTTTTTCTTAGGGGTAAAGTTGCTCCACATTTGGGAGATGGAGCGGGTAAAGTAAGGTTTTTGCTTTTCTAACTGGTGGAGGAAAGCGACTTTAATCCAGATTGAACTAGCGAGAAGAAAGATTAAAAAAAGTTTTAGCCGCCCATAAAGGTCAGGAGCGGTAAGATAATGCCTCAAGCTAAGGAGGCCAAGAGGAGCTAAAAGAAAAATGGAGAAAGATAGAAGCTCAGCTGTTGCGGCTTGAGCGGGAGAAATAGCATAAATGGTGGTATAGAATCGACCAAGAAGAAGATA
>Ga0209834_10000458_pt1 | contig 25053 bp, 26 predicted proteins | sample Mar14236cmmetaG_FD_184134 | JGI IMG/M metagenome (GOLD analysis project Ga0209834, IMG submission 184134) | Marine hydrothermal vent microbial communities from Guaymas Basin, Gulf of California to study Microbial Dark Matter (Phase II) - Marker... ...
CTTCAGAGATAGCACCCCGGGAAAGATCATCCATGAAGCGAGACTCAATTATCTTTCGCTCAACAACCAGATTCCCTTTGGAAGCTACTACGGTACTATTGACGCTACTCTTCTTTACATTATCCTCGCAGGTGAATACTTAAAATCGACAGATGACTTTGAAACAGTCAAGAAATTGCTTTCAAATATCGAAGCAGCAGAAAGATGGATTTACGAATACGGAGATGCCGATGGCGATGGCTATGTTGAGTATTTGCCAGTTTCTGAACGCGGATTACAAACACAAGGCTGGAAAGATTCTGGTGACTCAGTGAGTTTTAAAAGTGGAGAGCTCGCTCGTCCCCCTGTTGCTTTTGTTGAAGTACAGGGATATTTATATCAGGCGTACCACTCACTTGTTTACATCTATGAACGTCTTGGAAAGAGGGAAAGAATACCTATCATTCTCGAAAAGGCAAAAACGCTGAGACACAACTTCAACAGAGACTTTTGGTTGGAAGACGAAGAATATTTTGCCCTTGCTCTGGATGGAAACAAGCGAAAGGTAGATTCCATAAGTTCTAACCCCGGTCAATGCCTTTTCACCAGTATTGTTGACGATGACAAGGTTGACCCGGTGGTGAAAAGACTGCTTTCTCCTGAACTTTTCAGCGGTTGGGGAGTTAGAACACTTTCCAGCTATATGAAGAGGTACAATCCATTTTCATATCACAATGGAAGTGTCTGGCCTCATGACAATTCAATAATAATAATGGGACTGCTAAAGCACGGCTACACCCTGGAAGCAAAAAAAATTTCCTCAGCATTACTTGAAGCAATGAAAAAGTTTGATGACAGAAGACTTCCCGAGCTTTTCAGCGGGCTTTCCAAAGAAGAAGCAAATGGGGATATTGTTGAATACCCCGCGAGTTGTTCCCCTCAGCTCTGGTCTATTGGTACGCTTTTTACCATAAATCGAGCTTTAAACTTTTAAAAAGGGAGGGTTAGTTATGAAAAAGCTTTTGGTTCTACTGGTAATATTTGCGTTTTCTGTTAGTGCGCTCGCCGTTATAAACATCAAGATCAGTGGTTGGCCTGGAAACCCCATTGAAGAAGGCGTTATCAAATCCATAGTAGAAAAATTCAATGAGACACATAGTGACATTCAAGTAGAGTGGACCCCTATTCCAGGGGATTTCAGGCAAATGATCATCACTCAGTTCTCCGCAGGCACTGCTCCAGACATATTCTACGTAGATACCTTCTGGTTTGAAGAAATGGCAAGGCAAAACATGCTTCTTCCTCTGGATCTGTACATAAAAAGGGATAATTTTGACATCGATGATTTCTACCCGTCTCTTGTACAGGCGTTTTCTTATAAAGGGAGAATCTATGGTATTCCAAAGGACTTTTCTACACTTGCGCTCTACTATAACAAGGAAATCTTTGACAAATATGGCGTGGAATATCCCACAAGCGAAGATACTTGGTTCGATTTCCTTGACAAAGCACTCCAGCTAAAGAGAAAGGGCTTTGAAACTCCTCTGGTGCTTGCACCTGATTTCAACCGTTTGATTCCCTTTGTGATAGCTGCCAACGGTGAGCTTGTCAAAGGTGATCTCAACACGGGATTGACAGAACCTAATTCCAGATTTGCCATTCAGTTCTATCTTGATTTGGTAAACAAATATAAAGTGGCGCAGGAACCTGCGAACCTTGGAGCGGGTTGGATTGGTGAAGCTTTCGGCAAGGAAGCAGTGGCTATGGCTATGACAGGTCCATGGACCCTTGGTTACCTTAGGGGACAATACCCAGACGTGGTGGATAAAACCGGTATTGTTGAGATGCCTCATCTAATTAACCATGCAACTATGGTTTACACAGTTTCCTGGTCCATTAACCGGAACACAAGAAATAGAGATGCTGCCTGGGAAGTAGTCAAATTTTTAACAAAGGAAGGTCAAAAGATGTTTGTCAAAGGGGCCGGGGTTCTCGCTTCAAGAAAATCTATAGCTGCTACTGATACCGATCCCATGAAAGAAGCGTTCTACGCTGGAGCAGCATATGCTATTCCGTGGAGAGTTCCTACACCAAGCGGAATTTTTAGCAAAGCTAACGATCAGATCAATAGCAAACTTAAAGATCTCTTCTACGATAAAATAAGCCTTGAACAAGCCTTAAATGAGATTCAAACCAACTACATGAGCTGGGTCTCTGAATAATGATCTTTGCGGGTCGCAGGATTCTGCGGCCCGTTTTCCTGAGGTGATAGGTGTGAAACTTAGTTCAAAAGCCAGAGAAGCTATTGCAGGTTATATCTTTGCGGCACCTATAATTATTTCAATATTGCTTTTTACGATTTACCCTGTTTTTGCAGGGCTTTATTACAGCTTCACAAATTACCAGCCAACAGAAGCCCAGAAATTCAAAATGCGCTTTATTCCGGAAGAAGCCATGATGTTCCATACCGCCGTTTTTCCAGATGAAGAGGATGTCTCTTATGAAGAAATTGCCAATTTTTTTAATCCAGTGGACTTTGTTCTCTATGATGTTGGAGTGAATTTGAATGATAAACAAATTGAAGCTATAAGGAAGTATCTCGACTCAGAAAGACTCATAAAGGATTTTCTTGCTGGTAAGTTGAAAGAAGAGATGACAGTTTCGAAATTTATGGAAAAATACATGAAGGCTGAAAGTAATTTATTTAAGCGATATATCCCAGACTTTTTAGGTCTCAGCAATTTTAAGAAGATGATTAAAGACCAGTATTTCTGGATTTCCTTGAAAAATGCTTTCGTTTATTCAGTTATCGTTGTTCCAGTCCAAACTCTTCTAGCTATATTACTTGCAGTAGCGGCCAATATGAAGATAAGAGGGCGTGGCTTTTTTAAAGCTGTTTTTTTTATTCCTTCCATTTCTTCTTCTGCGGCTATATCCATGATATTCTGGCTAATATATTCAAAGCCCGGGGTTCTAAACAGATTGCTGGGATACTTTGGCATGCAACCCATTGATTGGCTTAATAACCCTAATACAGCACTTGGAGCGATTATGGTGTTAAACATCTGGACAACCGCAGGGTATTTTATGGTTACCTTTCTAGCTGGCTTACAGGGAATACCTGGAACGATTTATGAAGCTGCTGAAATAGATGGTGCAAAATTCTGGAGAAGGTTCTGGAAGATCACCTTTCCACTCCTACGGCCCCAAATCCTTTTTGTTTCAATTATGGGGATAATAGGCTGTATGCAAGTATTTGACCAGATTTATTTTCTCATAAAAAACATGCGAAATATCACTATTTCCTATTACATTTACAAAAATGCATTTGAGTACCACAATATGGGATACGCCTCGGCAATAGCCATGGTCTTATTCCTTATCATATTGCTCATTACAACATTACAAAGAAAGTTCATAAAAGAAGAAGCGTATTTCTAAGAAGGGTGAATTGCATGAATAAAAAGTGGAAAATAGGCCTGACAATTTCATATGTGATTCTTATAGCCTATGCAGCTGTTTCCCTTTTCCCGTTCATCTGGTCCGGGTTAGTATCTATAACCCCAATGAAATATAAAGATGAACAGGGAATAGAACGCGGTGTGGACATCATGAAATGGCCACCTGATATCAATATCTTTCAATGGCCGCCAAAAGTTTTCAGCGCACCCGCGACAATAGGAAACTACCTCCAAATTTTTCAAATTACCCCTTATGCCCGCTGGATTTTAAATACGATCTTGTACGCGGTCATGGTTACTCTGGGGCACTTGATCTTCGACATGCTAGGGGGCTATGCCTTTGCAAGGTTGAATTTTCCACTAAAAAACTTTTGGTTTACCATGTTTCTCGCGACGTTGATGGTTCCGGGGCATGTTACCATGATCCCGAACTACAATTTGATGGTGAAATTCGGTTTTGTAAACACCTATTATGGTCTTTTTTTACCAAAGCTTACGGGAGTTTTCGGACTTTTTCTCATGAGGCAATTCTTTATGGGTATTCCCCGGGAGTTAGAAGAAGCCGCTAAAATAGATGGGGCATCTATATTCAAAACCTATACAAAGATTGTTCTGCCTATTTCCAAACCAGCCATAGCCGCATTGGCAATATACACCTTTGTAGGCACATGGAACGACTTTCTGTGGCCGCTTCTAATGACTTCTGACAAAAATATGTACACACTGACTGTGGGACTAGACTTTTACAGAACGAGTTATTATACTTTTTGGCAGTATATGATGGCTGCTTCAATTCTCATGACCATACCTATGATAATTATCTTCTTGAGTTTTCAGAAATATTTTGTGGAAAGCAGTGTGTCCACTGGTTTGAAGGGATGATACAATGAACTTTCTTTTTTATGAGAGTGGCAGAAGGACATATTACACTGGACGTGCTAACGGGAAGAATGAGAATATCGGTTGGCATGTAAAAGGTAAAATGGGTGGTCTCTGGATTGATAATACACGTTTAATTTCTTCAATTACTCTCCTAAAAGGGAGCGAAGTACTTGTTTCAGACAAGTTCGTGAACAACATTTATCATAAATCTCTCATATTTGGCGAAACTCAGCTCGAATTCGCAGCTCATCCAAACGAACCTGCATTTTCTGTGCAGCTATCGAATTACCAACCAGAACATGTTCTCAAAATTTGCGTTGATCCCAGCGCAACCTGGCTTAAACATGAAAGTTTTAATCCGGTTCTCAAAATAAAAAGAAAGCGTACCGGCGCAGTAGTAACAATATCCCTGAATGCCAAAAGGAAATTTGTTCTTCATACAAACACTTCGCTAATAGGCATACGGGATCGGGAAATAATAATCACCCCGAGCTCAAATCCTTTAACTTGCGTTATTTGTGATCATGGCATTGGCTTTTCCTTTGATGAAATAGTCAATGCAAAAAATAGCTTTTATTCGAGATACCTGCCGCAATACAGGAAAGACATAACATTTTGGGTACAGCTTAACGCGCTGGATCTTTATTTCGCGAGAGAGTCAGGAGAAGGCTATGCGGCAGGATTGCCCGAATTTCCCTGGTGGTTTGGGATTGACAGTGTTTATACCGGCCTGGGCCTTTTACACACTCCTCAGATAGAGCTAGTAAAAGCATCGATTGAAAATCTGGCCAAGCATGGGAATGGTGTAGCCCCCCATGAAGTGACACTAACGGGCCATGTTTATGCCAAAGCCAGAACAAATGAAATCCCAGCCTTTGCTTATTTGGTTACCCGATATGTTTCTCTTACAGATGAACTTTATCTTATGGAACTTGTGGATAGAGCCTTCGAAAAGCTATTTAACATTTTGAACGATGACGGTTATCCTGTTGGCGAAGGGGTAGTCGAAGTTCCAGGAACGTCAAATTTTGCCATGCTTGATACGGCGAGTTGGTTTTACGCTTTAATGCTCGAACTCAATGATACCGGTTTAATAAATCATCTAAGATATAGTGCTCAGGCAAAAGTGTTGCTAGAAAAGTTACAAGGGAATTTTCCGAATATATGGAACAACGGGGAGCTTTTTTATGATGCTGTTTCTGGTGAAAAAAGGCTTTTTGAAGGGCATTTTATTCAGATTTATCCACTGACTTTTGGACTAGTTCCGAAAGAACTCGGGAAAAAGGTTATTAAAAGGATGAAAAAAGAGGGTTTTTTTACGGAAAAGGGTATGATCCATTCTCTGCCTTTGAATATTTTTGAAGCTGGGGAATATGGGCCAACTGATAAAAATTCAATAGTCTGGAGCCTTCCTACAATTCTTGCCTTGAAAGCTGCGAAAAATTATGAGGATGTGGAATTGGAAATTAAAATGCTGGAAGCACTTAACAGTGCCCTTAAAAGGGGAATGCCCGGGTCAATTCCCGAAATTTTGCCTGAAGGTGGCTGTATTGTTCAAGCATGGAATGCCTTTCTTGCAGACGTACTTCGCTAATTTTCCCTCACAAAAAGTTTTGTGAGTCTTCCAAATGCATCTTCGATGACTTCTATATCATCCTTTGGAACTCTGGCAAGGAAGTCAGCGACCATGTTACTGAAGTTATCCACAATGCTTTCGCAAAGTTTCTTTCCCTTCTTTGTTATGTGAACATAAACAACTCTTCTGTCCTCATTTGAACGTTCTCGTTCAAGGTACCCCTTCTTCTCCATATTATCTACAAGTATCGTTGTGTTTGCCCGTGTCATGTTGAAAGCATCTGCAAGCTCATGCATTTTTTTGGGTCCCTTGAAATGAACAAGCAACATAATAAAAAACTCAGCAGTTTTGAGTTCACCTATCTCTACTTGCTCGTAGAAATATTTAGTAAAAACCCTTGTCAGGTCAAAAAGCGTTTCAAAAATTTCTCTTGGGGTCATATTATTTTCTGGCTTTTTCATACTCATCTCCAGTTGCGGGGTTTTATTAGATAATACCATATTCCGGGCTCACTCTATTAAAAATTGGGTCTGGGTTATATTCTTACTAAACACTAATAACTAAACACCAGACCCGATTTTCAGTACCCTAAACCCGTTGCTTAGCTTTTCTGTCATTCAAGAATCTTCTTTATCTTTTCCATAATGTCTTCCGTAAGCTTTTCTTTTACCTCTATGGCTTTCAAGTTTTCTTTGAGTTGTTCTGAATTGCTAACTCCAAGAATTACGCTGCTAACTCTGGGGTTTTTCAAACACCAGGCAAGTGCGAGCTGGGACTGTTTCACACCAAATTCTTTGGCTATTTTGCCAATTTCCCTGACTTTTCCAAGGGTTTCGTTGCTCAACAGCCCCCTCTCTTCAAGATTCTTTCTAAGCCACGGGAAGCGAGCCAATCTACTGTTTTCTGGTATGCCACTGTTATACTTACCGGTAAGAATACCTGAGGCAAGCGGACTGAATGTTGTTAATCCCATTCCATATTTTTCGTATATTGGTAGATATTCCTTTTCTACCCTTTCTCTGGATAACATGTTATATAGTGGCTGCTCAACAATGGGAGGCACACAATTAAGTTCTTTGCATGCTTTATGAGCCGCTTCAAGCTGGTCTGCGCTCCATTCAGAAGTCCCCCAGTACAGCGCTAATCCATTCCTAACTATATAATCCATCGCGAGGACTGTTTCTTCTATGGGGGTTTCTGGATCTGGTCTGTGGCAATATATAAGGTCTACATAGTCAAGCTGGAGCCTTCTCAAAGAATTCCATGTTCCTTCAAGAAGGTGCTTTCTTGAAAGCCCTCTATCATTTGGACCATTGCCACCCCAGAAGATCTTCGTGGAAACTACAATATCTGTTCTTCTGAATTCTTTGAGGACCTGTCCCATAATGAACTCTGCCATGCCACTGGCATAGGCTTCAGCTGTATCGAAGAAATTGATCCCCTGCTTGAAAGCTTCTTTCATTGCCTCTTTTGCGCTGTCAACGTCAAGTTGGTTTCCAAAAGTTAACCAGGAACCTAAAGAAAGCTCGCTAACTTTGAGTCCCCATTTTCCCACTTTACGATATTCCATACTACCCCTCCCAAGTATTAACTATCATTCATGCCTTCTATACATATCTGTTCTGTCAGAATCACGGATAATTTGCGTATGCCTATGCTTGGCTGTTAAAGCCATTTTTTTGATAATGTTGTCAAGATCGCTCTTTTCGAAAATGCCTGTTAATTTTTCTTCCAGTGGCTTTTCAAATTTGAAGTTTTCTTCGCCTTCAGGATCAAAAATGATGTATTCAACAGCCTTGTTTGAAACTTCTACACCAGCCTTGATAAGCAATTTGTGGGTGTAGGTTATAAAAGTGTCTCCAACTTCAGCTGGTGTTTTTGCCTCGGAAAGTTTTTCTCGATATTCGTGTTCAATTTCTCTGAATTGTTTCATAAAGGAAGCTTGATTTTCCATGAATCTCACCCCTTTCTCAAAATCTCCCCATTTGAAGAGAAGCGAAGAAGGCAGAGACAATCACAGCTGTCTCAACCCTGAGAATTCTTTTCCCCAACGATACAGCGGAACTAAAGTGTTGAAATTTTTCCAACTCGTCCTTTGAAAAACCGCCTTCTGGTCCAACTAAGATTCTAACATTTCTACTTGTGGCAATTTTATCAGCAAAGCTTTGAAGAGATTTCCCGGAAAAATCCAGAAGCAGGTTCGTTGAGCCACTTAACGCAATTTGATCCACTGAACCCATGATTTGAAGCTCTGGTAAATACGGATTTAAGCATTGCTTGGATGCTTCGCGCATTACTGAGTGGAATTTTTCAAGCTTGTCTTTTGAGACTTTAGCTATACTGTGCTTACTGTTGAATAATTCAATTCGATCAATTCCAAGCTCTACGGCCTTTTCCACAACCAAGCGTAATCGCGGCCACTTGGTAGCAGCCACCAGGATTGTCAATTTCTTCATATCACGACTTACATGTTCAACGCTCAAAAGCTTTCCAATTGTTTCCCTTTTGCTTAACTTTTCAAGTTGAAAACGATAGAAATTCCCTTTTCCATCGAGTCCGGTAAACAATTCTCCAATCCTGGCTCTCAACACCTTCAGGTGGTTCACCTCAGAAGGTGAAAGGTATACCCTATCTTTTTCGACAGAATCGATCCAGAATGCGTTGGGCACTCAAGCGATTACCTCCAAACCCATATAAGGAATTAGTACTTCAGGGACTTGTATCCTCCCATCTGGAAGCTGATAATTTTCAACAATGGCAACCAGTGTTCTACCAACTGCTAAACCGGAGCCATTAAGGGTATGTACGAATTTCAGTTTGTTGTCTCTATCTCTAAAGCGTATGTTACCCCTTCTAGCCTGGAAATCCTCAACATTGCTACATGAAGAAATTTCTCTGTATGTATTGTAAGAAGGGAGCCATACTTCGAGGTCATAGGTTTTGGCGGCAGCGAACCCCAAATCCCCTGAGCATAATGATACCACCCGGTATGGTAGTTTTAGCCTTTTCAGCACTTCCTCCGCATTTGCGGTTAATGTTTCAAGTGTATCGTAGGAGCTCTCTGGATGGGTAAACCAGACAAGTTCTACTTTATCAAACTGATGTACTCTTATCATGCCCTTTACATCTCGGCCATAGCTACCTGCTTCCCGTCTATAACAGGGAGTGTAAGCTGTATACTTCCTCGGCAAACTGTTAAATTCGAGGATTTCGTCTCTATGTTGTCCCACCAAAGGGACTTCAGCGGTGGGAATTAGGAACAGATCATCTGGCTCTGTTTTGTAGGCTTCCTCTTCGAATTTTGGAAGCTGGCCAGTTGATAGCATTGTTTCACGTTTAACCAGATGAGGAAGCGAAACTTCCTGATAGCCATGCTCGGTAGTGTGAAGGTCTAACATGAAGTTTATTAAGGCTCTCTCGAGCTTTGCGAGCTGGCTTCTCAAAACCACAAACCTCGAACCACTTAATTTGGCCGCTCTATCGAAATCCATCTGCTCGCTCTGAACGCCAAGTTCCCAATGAGGTTTGGGTTCAAAATCAAAACTTCGAGGCTCTCCCCATTTCCTTACTACTACGTTGTCATTTTCATCGGACCCAATTGGAACGCTAGAGTGCGGTATATTGGGGATATAAAGAAGTTTTGCTCTAAGAAGTTCATCGAGTTCACCGGCTTTTTGATTGAGCTCTTTGACCTCCTGGGATATTTTCTTAGCTTTATCTTTGAGCGCCTGGGCTTCGTTCTTTTTCCCTTCTGACATCAGTTTTGCGATATTCGATGAGATCGCATTTCTTTCGGCTTTTTTCTTGTCAGCTGCTGCGATAACCTTACGCCTTTCTACATCAATCTTTAGTACCTCTTCAAGCAGGGTAGGGTCAACATTGCGATTTTTGAGGGCTTCTTCAATTACTTCTGGATTGTTTCTGACTATTTTTATATCTATCACTTTCCATCCTCCTCGAATGTCATTTCAAGCGAAACGTTTTCACCTTCAAAAGAATCATCGTTGGTGTTGTAATAAAGTTTAGTGGCATGGATTTTCCTTCTATTCTTGACATCGTCTACATATACCTCTCCTTCAAGCAATATTATTCCTGTGCTTTCACTGTACTCAAAATAAAGGGAATTTGCTGTGAGTTCATCTTTATATTGAATTTCAAGAGGTTTGAAATTTTTGTCATTTTTGGGGAGCGATTCGCCTTTGTACTCTTTTCTGTTCAAGTCAAAATCGAGTTTTTCGGCATTTTTTATCATGATTTTTCTTTCACCGGTATCACTGTTGAATACAGCGGTAACTCTATGCAAAAGTGTCCCACTGGATGTATCAAGATCATAAACCATGTTCATAGAAGTGGCATCACCGGAAGAAAAACTAACATGGGTCAAGCCAGAAGTTTCTATGTGATTCCAATTGCCATTTTTAGCTGTCATGGTGGCTGCTTCAGTGGTAAGCGATACATCGCCTTCCTTCTCGATATAAACATCTCCGGTGAGATATACGAGGTCCTTTTTCCCTGAGATTTTCTTTGCGCTGATTCTCACCGTTCCGGTAGCGGCAAAGATCGAAACAATGAATAACACTGTTAAAAAGACAGATAGCACTTTTTTCAAGGCAATTCCCCCTTATCCGCTTTTCTTCATTGCATTTAAAAGCTCACCGAGCATTTTGAGGAGATCTTCTGGTTTATGGGACTTGAGTTCCAGAAGGATTTCGTATAAATAATTAACCCTTTGCTCAATCACCTTTTCTATGAGCTTAACGCCTTCTTGAGAAATGTCGATAATATAAGAGCGCTTGTCTTCATCAGAACGCTTCTTTTCTATGAACCCTCCCTCAATTAAGCGCTTGACAAGACCAGTGGTTGTACTCTTGGTAATTCCAAGCATCCTGCTCATATCACTCATGCGTTTACTTCCTGAAAAATACAAAATCTGAAGCACGTCAAATTGAGCGGGGGTTATCGGAAAATCTTTTAGAACCTTTCTTCCCTCCCGCTTGATTCTTATATATATCGCTCTAAGGGTTTCTTCAATTTTTGCTGCGCGCTCAAATTGTTCTTTTCGGCTCAAGCTATCCCTCCTATATCATGATTATATCATCGACACCGTGGTTCGAGAATCTTTAGCATCTCACAGTACAAATCATGTAGAATTGTTTTAGGGGTGGGTGAATGCGTTTAATGGCTTTTTTTATACTTTCTGCTTTTACGCTAATACTTTTTTTAATGACCCTTTTTTCATCGTTTGCAGATGAGCCTTTTCTGTTTCCAGTGTTATTGCTGTTAGTTATATTAACGGTGTTTTCGATGCAAAATGAGTTTAAGAAACAGCTTAAGGAGCAGAAAATTCATCATAGTGAATCAGTATCGCTGTTGATATTATTGGCAACGGTTGCTGGAGCTCTTATATCATATCTCCTGAATATCTACTTTGGGCTGGGTGCAGTAGTTGCCGCATCCTTAGTGGGGATAGTAGGGAGTTCTTTGGCTAAGAAATATTCCGTGCCCATTTATTGTGGCTCCTTCGTTGGTATGATCTCCCCCAAGGTACTTCATGATTTTACGCACGTGCTCATGGCTTCTTTTATCGCTGGCATTTTGTTTATCCTATCACAGAAAGTTTACAAAGGAATTGGAGGAAAATTGGGGGCAATAGCCTTTTCAAGCTGGATACTACTCTCCTGGCTTTCAAAAGTCGAACTGGTTAAAGGAAACAAAATTTCCATGATGACTGGCTTGTATATCTTTATTTTCAGCGTTATCGGTGTGTTGCTTACACACATACTCTCTATAAGGTTAAAAAAGGATATCGTAGCTTCTTCAAGTGCTGTGAGTTTAATCGCTGGACTAGTATTTCCGGTTGTTTATCCAGACAGTGGTAGCACAATAGCTGCTGCCACAATGTGCGCTTCTTTTGTAGGCATGAGCTCTAAGAGAATAGTAAGGCATGAATTAGATGCGCTGTTAAGCGGGACAATAATGGGTATTCTTTTCCTCATGAGTGTCGAGCATTTCGGAGGTGCTGGTGGGAAATTAGGCACCATTGCCTTCGGTAGCGCTCTTTGCCTGAAAGGGATACACGACCTTAGGGGAAAAACCTAAAGTGGCTTGCTACTATTTGGCTTTGTACTCTTGCTTGAATGTTTAGTTTCATACATGCGATGGTCAGCGACTTTTATCAATTGTTCAAGTTCTGTTCCGTCATCTGGAAATGTTGCTATGCCTACGCTCCCCCCTACTGTGACAATTCCGTTCTTTAGCTTCATAACTTCACGTAAGTTGAATTCAATTCTCTTCTTGACGATTTTTGCCGCTTCAAAATCTGTTTCGGGTAAAACAAAGATGAATTCATCGCCACCTATTCTTGCTACTACATCGCTTTCCCTGAGAGTTTGGTGGAACCTTTCCGCAACTCTTAATAGCACTTCGTCTCCAACATCATGTCCCATGGTATCGTTGATAACCTTGAAAAAGTCAAGGTCTATGTAAAGGATGCTAAGCGGTGAGTGGTTGCGCTTTGCCAGGCTTAGATAGGCTGAGGCTTTTTCAAAAAATAATCTTCTATTTGGCAATCCTGTGAGGGGATCTCTTCCAGAAAGCCATTCCAATTGTTGTTTTTGTTTTCTGAGTTCTTCTTCAAGGTGCAGCCTTTCAAGCAATCCTGAAACCTGTTGGCTTAGTAATTTGGCCATTTCGACTGAGTCATTATCGAATGCCCCCGCAGATGAATGGCTATCTAAACCGAAAAAGCCTATTATCTTTCCATCGATTTCTATCGGGATGGAAAGCATAGACTTTATAGCGTTTGTTTTACCGAATTTATCCAGTATTTCATAGCGCTCCTTATCGAGTTCCCTGTTGGAATTGAAGCTAGTTATTATCTGTATTTCAGAAGTTTCACGTTGTATTAGCTCTTCAGGTTTTAGATATATCTTTTTCAACATTTTCAGATCGTAATTCACTGCCGCGTAAAATCGGTACAATCCATCTTTGTCTTTAAGCAGAAGACTACCGGCTTCAGCACCCGGAACAATCTCAACGGATCTTTCAAGTAGTAATTGGTATGCGTTTTCAATATCAGTAGCTCTAAGCATTTCATTGGTAATTTCAAGTAGTGAACGATTAAAACTCACAAAATTCTCCAGCCTTCTTTTGTTTTTCGTTTCCTCTGTAATATCCCTTATTATTCCAAGTATCCTTTTGTCATCCATTTTTGTGAAACGAATTTCCAGATCCATTTTTCCTGAAGAAGTGCTGAAAGAGACAGTAAAAGCCTGTGTTTTAGCACCTTGTAAGGCCTTTTCGAACCAAAATGTTATTATCTCTTGCTCTTTTGGCTGGAAGCCAATTTCTCCGAATTTTTTGCTTAAAAATATAGAGTTAATGTTATTCTTCTTGAGTGAAGAAGAGTGCACGCTTAAAATTATCCTTTCTCGATCCATAACGACTATATAATCGGGAAAGGAGTTAATAATAGCTGTTTTTTCATTCATTACCTCTTCCAGGTTCTTTTGGAGTTTCTTTCGTTTTGTAATGTCTGAATAAATCGCGAATATTCCAGTTACAGCGCCGTTCGTAATGACAGGAGTACTTAATACTGATACCCAAAATCTTGTCCCATCTTTTCGCTGCCTGATTACTTCCATTCTTACCTGTTCTCCTTGCATAGCCTTTTTTGTGATTTCTACACTTTGAGCTTTGAGCTCCGGTGATTGCACTACAACATCATCGACTAATTTCCCGAGGATTTCTTTCTCTGAATAACCAAACATTTCGCAAAAGGCTTTGTTTACCCTGAGAATCTTGTTTTCAGAATTGCATAGTAATATTCCAAGCGGGTTGTTTTTAAACAGCTCTTCAATGTAATCGACATAATTGGTTTTCCCGTGCATTATGGTCACTCCTTGTATGAGTCGAATGTTTCATAAGAAAAAAATATACTATCATATTAATTATAAGCATGAAAAATTATACCAAATTTACAGTTTTCAAATCTGGTGTGTTATTCAAATGGTGGTCTTTATTCATTGATTTTTTCTAAGTAGTGTAATTTTCAGTGTTTTTCAGTATTCTTAGCGAGTTTCCAGTGAAAGGAGTAAAAGGGAAGTATTATGGCAATTTTAAGTAAATTCTCGAAAATCCTCTTTATGCTTTCCTGCTTGACATATTCCGACTTTATTGGCTCTTCTCTTATAAGTGGCTCAAGGTCTTCACCGACGGTTATGTCTTTGGGTGAATATTCAATCGGATAAATGAAGTCAATCACGGCGCTGGCTAAAGCCCAAAGGGCCGTGATCAGCATTATCAAGGTTATTAATGATATGGAATATGCGTATAGCTTTTTCAGTGAGAAATTCATATAAATTCCCCCCTTGCAATAGCAATTATATATCAGTAACAACTCTGATAGCCATTCCAACCCCTATCAACTTCAAGCTATCCTTCCAACTCACCCGCACAGGGGAGAAAGCAGGGAAAATAAAACTTTCTCTTTTTCCTGTTCTGGATTGATGATAAAGCCCGGTTACACTCATCATGAAAAGGGGGAAATTCTTTTTTGAGACACCCTATATTGTATAATAAAAGTAATAATTTGATATGAGAGTTAAACATGTTCGGAGGGATAACTGTGGATAAAACTAACAAAAAAGAGGATAAAAGCACATGGGCTATTGGTGGTGGTTTAATTACAGGTCTTGGTGTAGGTTTTTTCTTCTTAAAGTATTCTACTTTTGCATTTATTGGTAGTACTTTAATAGGGTTAGGTTTAGGCCTAATGATAGCTGTTATAATCTCAAAAATAAAGCAAAACTAAAATTAAAAAGGAGATCAATAGAACATGCACCCACTATGGGGAATATTAATGATTGCAATAGGCTTGTTCATGTTAATCTGTGGCCTAATAAAAAGCGATTTTATTGTTTATCGTCTTATGGCTGCTCGCTCAAAGCTGCTATGGGGCAAGAATGTACATCGGTTTTATCAAATTGTGGGTGCAATTGTCATTGTTATTGGAATCCTTGTGGTTTTTGGAGTCATATGGCAATAACGAAGTTTGAAAGAGCCCTCAATGAGGGGAATTTTCAATCACCTCCCTTCACACTGCCTCAAGAAAATCATTCAAAAAATGCCTTACTCTTTTGTCGTTTGAAAGGAAGAATTGTTCTGGCGTTGTGTCATAGATAATTTGCCCTTCTTCCATATAAACAAGGCGATTTGCGATGTTTTTAGCAAAAGACATCTCGTGGGTTACCACAACCATGGTGATTCCACTTGCTGATAGCCTTTTTATAACAGTCATTACTTCCCCAACGAGCGACGGATCAAGAGCAGAAGTGGGCTCATCAAAGAGTATCAAATCAGGTTCCATAGCAAGAGCGCGTGCGATTCCCACCCTCTGTTGCTGCCCGCCAGAGAGCTGCGATGGGTAATGGTTAACTCTGTTAGCGAGATCCACTTCTTTGAGTTTTTTTAGAGCTAATTCTCTTGCCTGTGGCCATTTGAGACCTTTCACCTTGACCAAGCCGATAGCAACGTTGTCCAGAGCTGTCAGATGCCTGATCAGGTTAAATCGCTGAAAAACAAATCCTATTTTCGACCTTACGGCGCGCAACACCTTTCTATCTAGAATGACTTTTGAATTGTGAAAGTACACCTCACCCGAATCGGGGGGGATTAAATAATTCATGATCCTGAGCATGGTAGTTTTTCCTGCTCCTGATTTTCCAATGATAGCAACCACATCTCCTTTATTAACTGAGAAGGAAACATCTCTGAGGACCTGCGTATCTCCAAAGCTTTTATAAATATTTTTTAACTCTAAAACACTCATGGTATTGCAAGCCTCCTTTCAAGATATCGGCCGAGGATAGATAATGTGGAGGTCATTAACAGGTATATACCCGCAAGAACAAGATAAGCTTCAAGGGTTGCCAATGTCTGAGTACCTATTTGCCTTGCTCTCATTGTTATATCCCCGAGGGCAATCACTGAAACAAGTGAGCTGTCTTTTACAAGGCTAATGAGCTGCCCTATAAGTGGTGGAATTGATATACGAAAAGCCTGAGGAAGGATTATAGACCCCATTATCTGGTGATTGTAAAACCCGAGAGCAGCCCCGGCTTCTATTTCTCCTGGAGGGACTGCCTCTATTCCAGCTCTGAAAATTTCAGCTACATAAGCCCCTTCGAACAAAGAAAGGGAAATAACACCTGCGAGAAATCGATCTATATTTAAAACCGAACCCATACCGTAATATACGAGAAGTATGATAACCAGCAGTGGCATATTTCTAAAAAACCATACATACAAAGTTCCCAGTTCATTGAAAAAATCGATACGTGAAACGCGAGCCAAAGCAACTAACATTCCAATGGTAAGTGATAGCCCCAGAGAAAAGCCACTTATCTTGAGCGTCATCAGAATCCCATCAATAAATAGTTTGGAATATCTTGCAATTACTGTCCAATTAAAAGGATAGACTTTTGATAGAGAAAAGTATATAACAGCTGCAATTACCAAAAATAAAGAAATGCTGAGCACTCTTGCAAAGTTTCTACGCACAGAAATCCTCCTTACAAACCTGGTTCGTAATCAACGAACCATTTTTGCTGAAGTTCATCAACTATTCCTGCGGTTCTCAACCATTGAATATAGGTGTTAATCCACTGAAGCGCTTCAAGATCGCCTTTTCTTACAGCTACGCCGAGATCCTCTCGAGTCAGGAATTCGGTACCAGCCTTAAGGGCATCATATTTTTTGGCAATATAGCGAGCATAGATGGAATCTATGACCATTATGTCTGCCCTGCCTGATGCGACTTGAAAAGCAGCTTCATCCATGCTATCAAAGGTCAATATATTGGCATTTGGAAACAATCTGCGTGCTGCTTCATCACCAGTCGTACCAAGCTGGACAGCTATCCTTAGCTTCTGGTTGGAGATATCTCCATATCTTGGCTCTTCTGTAAATTCTTTCGTGCTGTACACTATCACCTGCCCAACAGTTAAATACGGAATGCTAAAATCAACTCTAAGTGCTCTTTGAGGAGTGATAGTCATTCCGGACCAGATTATGTCGAACTTACCTGCCATGAGTGCCGGAATAATGCCATCCCAGTTGACCACTACAAATTCAAGCTTTACGCCAAGAATATCTGCCATGCGCTGAAGAAGTTCCACTTCAAGCCCGATTCTATTTCCGTCAATGTCTGTCCCGTAAAGTGGCATATAACCAGCATCCTGGCCAACTCTCAATACTCCACTTGCTCTGATATCATCGATCAAACTGCCAAAAACCAGTCCCGCAAAAACTACCAACAAAACAACAAGCCAAACTCTTCTCATAAGAACACCTCCAAAAATAAAAAAACCGGGCGATTTCTCGCCCGGTGATCTCTCTATCTCTTAAGCACGACTAAGCCGTGCTGCCGAGAAATCCCGGGCAACACCATTTAACGTGCTTCTTTATGTTTTTAACAATACAACTGTTGTAAATCATACTATTCACTCCATAAGATGTTTCGCCTATCATAGCAAATAAAGAGTCGCTCTGTCAAGTTACAATGATATTACTGAGCCATTTACAGATCCACAAAATGTTTTTTGTGGTCAAGCAGAGTCTTTCGGATTGTAATGGCTATTTTCAGAGATGTAAAAGGTCGTTGGATAATTTGTTTTTAGAATTGATTGATTTTTTGTGCGCCTATTAGAAACCTGTTGACGGATAATGTCATGACTGTTTTCGTTTTCTTAACATAAAGCAGTTTGGGATATTGCAGGTGAGTGTGATATTATTGTGAAAATTCATTATTGGGAGAGAAAAATGAAGAAAGAGGAAATAACGATTAATTTCAGCGAGAAAAGATTTGCTATGAACATGTATTGGTATATTTTCGGTCGAAGCCGGCCGTAGTGTCGTTTTATAACAAATTTCCTCGGCCGGTGAAAGATACCGGCCTTTTTTTATAAAATCTAGGGAGGTGCTTGCATGAAAAAGTTTCTGATTGTTTTCGTCGTTTTAGCGAGTGTGCTTTCTCTCGCAACAATTAAGATAGGTGTTGTGTTACCTATGACAGGTGGAATAGCTGCCTTTGGAAGGATGGTCTGGGAAGGGGTAGAAGTTGCCCACGAACTTTTCCCGGATGTCAATGGTGAAACCATAGAACTCACAGTTTTTGACAACAGGAGTGACAAAATCGAGGCGGCTAATGCTGTAAGAAGGGCAATAGAAGTGGGAAAGGTTAATGCGATACTTGGTGAGGTTGCGAGTTCTTACAGTCTCTCTGGCGGAGCGGTAGCTGAAGAAAAGAAAACCCCAATGGTAACACCTTCTTCAACAAACCCCCTTGTAACTTCTGGCAAGAAGTACGTTTCAAGGGTCTGTTTCATTGACCCATTCCAAGGCTGGGCCGCAGCTATTCTGGCACATGAAAATCTTGGTGTCAGGAATGTGGCCATTTTTATGGATGTTGAGCAAGATTATGCTGTCGGCCTTGCCAATTTCTTTATGCAAACTTTCCAGGAACTCGGAGGGCATGTGTTCTTCGAATACTACAAAAGTGGCGACCAGGATTTCACAGCCCAGATTTCAGATGCCATGTTGACTGGTGCGGAAGCGTTATTCATCCCTGGCTATTATCAGGAAATCGCTTTGATTGCTATTCAGGCTAGACAACTCGGATTCTTTGGCCCGCTGATAACAGGTGATGGAGCCGATGCTCCTGAAACGATTTCCATTGGCGGAGATGCTGTAAATGGATTGTACTTTACGACCCATTACCATCCTGATAGCCCTGCTGTAACGGAAAATGCGAAGCTTTTCCTTACAAAGTACAAAGAGAAATTTAACAAAACTCCAGCAGCACTTAGTGCCCTTGGCTTTGATGCCTACATGGTAATACGTGATGCTATTTTGCGTGCAGGCAATACTGATAGAGAGGCAATAGCGCAGGCTATAAGAACCACAAGTAATTTCCCTGGTGCAACGGGAATCATCAACATTGACAAAGAAGGAAATGCTGTTAAATCTGTTGCAATTGTGAAAATCGAAGATGGTCAATTCAAGTACGATACAACGATAAATCCACAATAAGGCGGGAGAGTTCCTCCCGCTTCATCTTTAATATTTGACAGAGTCTTAATGATGACCGGAGGTGACCTGCTTGAACCTTTACACATTTCTTCAAAATCTTATAAATGGCCTAAGCCTTGGTTCGCTTTATGCGCTTATCGCCATAGGCTACACCATGGTGTATGGAATACTCAGGCTGATTAATTTTGCACATGGCGATGTGTTTATGATGGCAGTATACTTTGCCTTTTTCCTTGTGACATTAGGTAAAGTGCCCTGGTTGATTTCCTTCGTTATCGCTATTTTGGCCGCGGCGCTTCTTGGTTTCACAATCGACAGGGTTGCTTATAAGCCTATAAGAAATGCGCCCAGGGTTTCGGCCTTGATAACGGCGATTGGCGTTTCCTTTTTTCTTGAAAGTTTCGCAGTAGTAGTCTTCTCTGGCATTCCTCGCTCGTTTAGAAACATATATCCAAAATTTCTCAACAACATGTTGATTTTGGGCGGTCATGAAGAGGTCAAATACGGCAGAAATGTAATCGTTGGGGGATTACGAATCCCAATTGTTTCTTTTGTAATTCTTATTGTTACTGCAATTGCTCTGGTTATACTGTGGTGGATCATATATAAAACAAAGATAGGTATGGCTATGAGAGCGGTTTCGGTCGATATTCCTACCACCTCTCTTATGGGTGTGAACGTAGATGGAGTAATAGGCTTTACTTTCGCTCTTGGATCAGCCTTGGCGGCTATTGGCGGTCTTCTATGGGCAACAAGATATCCTCAATTATGGCCTTATATGGGATTTATGCCGGGTTTGAAAGCTTTTATAGCGGCTGTATTTGGTGGCATAGGTTCGATCCAGGGAGCTGTGGTTGGAGGATTCCTTTTGGGATTAACTGAAATAATGCTTGTTGGCTTTTTCCCAAAAATGGCTGGGTATCGTGATGCCTTTGCTTTTCTCATTCTGATACTGATTCTCTCCGTAAAGCCCGAAGGGCTACTCGGGAAGAGATCAGTAGTGAAGGTGTGATGCCTATGAAATTATCTAATAGGACTAATTTCATATTGACCGTAGCTTTGGTTTTTTTCGTGTGGCTGCTTTTGTTCTTCATAAACGGCCATATGAACACTTATATGATTCGAATAGTTTCTCTCATTGGTATATATGGAGTAATGGCCGTTAGCTTAACCTTGATAAATGGAATCACCGGTATATTTTCTCTTGGGCATTCAGGTTTTATAGCGCTTGGAGCTTATACTTCAGCATTATTGACCATGTCAATTCATCAAAAGGAAGTTACCTTCATCCTCGACAAGGTAGCCTGGCCATTCAATTCTGTGCAGCTTCCTTTCCTTCCAGCAACGATTATAGGTGGGATTGTAGCGGCGGTATTTTCTTTTCTCATAGGTTGGCCTTCATTAAGGCTTTCAGGCGATTATCTTGCCATAGCCACACTGGGTTTCAGTGAAATTATAAGGATTCTCGCTTTGAACTTGCGCTCCATAACAAATGGAGCTTTGGGGTTGAAAAGCATTCCTCAATACACCAATGTCTGGTGGTCCTGGACATGGCTTTTAATAACCGTGCTCTTTGTTGGGAGCCTTGTTAACAGTAGTTTTGGAAGGGCCTTAAAGGCTATCAGAGAAGACAGAGTAGCAGCTGCTTCCATGGGTATAAATATTTTCAAGCATCAGTTACTTAGTTTTGTTATTGGAGGCTTTTTTGCTGGGATTTCAGGTTCCCTTTATGCCCACTGGCTTACTACAATTGACCCTCGTACAACCTCAATAGGTGTCATGCTTACTTTCAATGTTTTGATTATGATAGTCATAGGAGGTCTTGGAAGTATTTCCGGGGCAATAATTGGTGCCGGGCTTTTTGCAATACTCACTGAATGGCTTCGATTCCTCGAGGAACCAATGAAAATCTTTTCCTTTGAATTCTCGGGAATTGCAGGACTGAGAATGCTGGTCTTTTCAGCTATGTTTGTCATGGTTATGATTTTCTGGCCCAGGGGCATCATGGGACGCAAAGAGTTGACCTGGAATACTCTCTATTCCAAGTTAAGACGTGGAAGTGGTGAGAGCAATGAATGAAATTCTAAAACTCGACCACGTTACAATGCAGTTTGGAGGATTAACAGCTGTAAATGACTTCAACAATCACGTAAGAGAGGGAGAAATTCTTGGCCTTATAGGTCCAAATGGTGCTGGAAAAACCACAGTTTTTAACGTTGTTACCGGCGTTTACTATCCCACTAAAGGGAAAGTGTTGTTCAATGGGCTCGATATTACCTCTTTGAAGCCACATCATATAACTCATGTCGGGATATCGAGAACCTTTCAAAATATCAGGCTCTTTCAGGATATGACTGTGCTGGATAATGTTATGGTAGCACAGCACCACGAAATAGCCACAAAGGATGCAGAGAAATATCTTGTGAAAATCGGCAAGAGCAAATATGGAGCCAATAGCACATGGTTCTGGAGAAGTGTTTTTAAACTTGGGTATTTACGCAGAGAGAAAGAGATGAAGGATAAGGCGCTAAATATACTTGAAAAATTAGGTCTTAGAAAACTCGCTGCTGAAAAAGCCAGTTCCCTTCCCTATGGAGAGCAGAGACTACTAGAGATTGCGAGAGCACTTGCTACTGACGCTAAGCTTCTGCTTCTTGACGAACCGGCTGCTGGCATGAATCCTTCTGAAAGTCAACAACTTGTTCAGCTTATAAAGTGGATAAGGGATGAATTCAAAGTTACCATCTTTATAATTGAGCACGATATGAAGGTAGTAATGGGGCTTTGTGAGAGAATTCTCGTAATGGACTACGGTGTTCTTATAGCTGAAGGTACCCCGGATGAAATCCAGGAAAACAAAAAAGTTATAGAGGCTTATCTTGGGGAGGAGTGGTCTCATGTCGCAGAATAACAATGCTATCCTGAAAATCGAAGGATTGAAAGTCAATTATGGGGCAATAAAGGCTATTAAGGGCATTGATCTTCAAGTTCCCGAAGGAAAAATAGTTACAATGATCGGGGCAAATGGAGCTGGAAAAACAACCACTCTTTCTGCCATAAGTGGTCTTGTCAAATCTTCGGAAGGAAGAATTACCTTCCATGGCGAAGATATAACAAACCTTAATCCTCATCTGGTCAACAAGATGGGAATTTCTCTCGTACCTGAGGGAAGGCGTGTTTTTTCAAACCTAACGGTACGAGAGAACCTCATGATGGGAGCTTACAATCGAAAAGATGGAGAGGTGGATAAGGACCTTGAATGGGTTTTCGAGCTTTTTCCACGATTAAAAGAGCGGATAAACCAACTGGCAAGTACCCTTTCAGGTGGCGAACAACAAATGCTTGCCGTAAGCCGTGCTCTAATGTCCAGACCGAAGCTTATGATGATGGATGAACCCTCCCTTGGGCTTGCACCACTGCTTGTTAAAGAGGTTTTCGGCGTTATTAAAAAAATAAACAGTGAAGGTACTACTATCCTGCTTGTTGAACAAGATGCAGCCGTGGCTTTGAAGACATCGCATTATGGCTATGTTTTAGAAACCGGGAGAATTATTCTCCACGGTCCATCTGAAGAACTTCTCAAAAATGATGAAGTAAGAAAAGCCTATTTGGGGCTATGAAATCAATAAAGCAAATCCGGCTCGAAGGCCGGATTTTTGTTCGATCGATTTTATATAGTCGTTATGTAGTCGTAAGTTTTCCAAAAAGCGGGACAGCGAGTGAAAAAGTGATAACTGAAAAAATCAGTAAGATTATCACATCACCCGATATATTTTGGAATGTGCCGCCTAATACCATGACTTTTCTCAGCGCTTCAGCCGCATAAGTGAGTGGAAAAAATTTAGATATAGATTGCATAAACGAAGGCATTTGATTTACAGGGAAGAATACTCCTGAAAGAAACATCATGGGAAACATGAGTGTTGTAAGAATCATCTGGCTCGTTTCCTGATCTGGTGCTCCTGCCGTTATGATAATTCCTACACCAATAAAGCTCATAATTCCCAACACAAGGACAAAAAGGGCAAGCAAGATTGATCCCTGCACAGTAGCTCCAAAAAGAAACACTGCTATGAGCAAGATAATTATGGCTTGTAATATTCCTCTGATACCCTGAGCAAGTGTCTTTCCAAGAACGATTGAATAACGCGGAATAGGTGTTGTAAGAATTCCATCAAGAGTGCCTCGTTCTTTTTCAGTGGTTATTGCCGCGGCAAGTCCATTTACCACACTCATTATCGCAACCATTGCCATAATACCAGGAGCCATAAAGCTATAGTAATTGAACTCTCCACCACCAGGGTTTTCCATTTCCAATGTGAATTTGTCGTTCATATTTCCTATTGATCCCCCAATACTTGCTGTAATACCCTGCGCTGCCGCCATAGCCATCTGGGGATTTGATGGGCTTGGAATTAGCCTAACCTTTATTTCCTGTTTTTTTAACATTGCGCTGAGAAAGCCCTCCGGGATTACCATAGCCACATCTGCTTTTTCATCCAGAAGGAATTGCTTTAGTTCTTCTTCACTATCCACAAAGATGAAATTTTCTGTTTTCTTGTTTTCCATCATTTTTCTAAAACCGCTGTCGAGGGAGTATACAGCGACTTTAACATTTGCTCCCGATTGCATTTTTGGAAATATGTAGCCAGTCATAAGCATCATAAATATCGGCATGATAAGAAAAGCAAAAATGGCTATCCTGCTTCTGAAAAAGTACTTTAAGTCTTTGAAAGCTATTTGCAATGCGTATTTCATTGGTGCATCATCCTCCTTGCAAAACGTGCCTTTTTCACTGCTTGGTCTCGCATTTCATGACCTGTGAGCTTGATAAAAACATCTTCAAGTGTCGGCTCTACGGTTTTTATTGCCCGTATATTTAATGAATGCTTTGAAAGAAAATCCGTGATAAACGCCACAGGATTATCACAATTCATGATTATTCTTATCTCTTCTGAAGATCTGCTTAAAACCTTTTGCACACAGTCAAAGGCTTCAAGTTCCGTTACTAAATTTGAAGTCATATTGGGAATCTCTATATCAAGAATTTCATCATCGGATTGCTTCAACATACGCTTTAGACCTTTTGGAGTATCCAGAGCCACTATTTTTCCGTGATCGATAATCGCTATTCTATCTGAAAGTATATCCGCTTCTGTCATTATATGCGTTGTTAGAATCACTGTACGACCTTCTTCATTTATCTGCTTGATGAGCTCTCTGATGGTTCTCGTTGTTTGAGGATCCAGACCTAGTGTGGGTTCATCGAGAAAGATTATCTTTGGGTCGTGTAAAAGCGCTCTTATTACATTGATTCTTTGACGCATACCCGTTGAAAATTTACCAACCATGGTATCTTTCCATTTCAGCATATCTACCATTTCCAGAAGCTCCATACAACGTTTTTTGGCGTTTTTCTTATCCATCCCATTAAGCTCTGCGAAGAACATGAGGTTTTCAAACGCCGTTAGCCTGTCATACAGTATTGTTTTCTCTGAAACAAGCCCTATTTTTTCTCTCACTTTCGATGGCTCTTTCAAAATGTCATGATCAGCAACAATTGCAGTACCTGATGTTGGTCTTGATAAAGTGGTTAGCATTCTTATAGTTGTACTTTTACCTGCTCCATTAGGCCCCAAAAGTCCAAAGATTTCACCCTTTTTGACATCAAAAGTGACATTGTCAACAGCTAATACTTCCTTAAACTGCTTGGATAATTCCCTAACTTCAATGATGCTCATCTTCGTTCACCTCAACTTTTAAAGTTTCCAAAACATCGATCAACGTTTTTAGTTGGCTTATAAGTTTTTCGATGCTTTTTTTGTTTTCCCAATTTGTTTCTTTGAAAATTTCCATGGTTCTAAACAGGATTTTTCTCACAACTGCGGGCTGTTTGCTATGTCCCATATTATTAGGCAAAAGAATTTCAGCTTTTTTCTCCCCCATGAGCTTTGAAACAGATTCGGAAAGATCCCGGTAAGTGCTTATTAATTCCACCCGCTTACTTTCAAACTCTTCGTGAACTTTAAGTCCGGATTTCGTTGGAGAATACAACTTCCGTTTTCC
>Ga0209834_10000460_pt1 | contig 25027 bp, 38 predicted proteins | sample Mar14236cmmetaG_FD_184134 | JGI IMG/M metagenome (GOLD analysis project Ga0209834, IMG submission 184134) | Marine hydrothermal vent microbial communities from Guaymas Basin, Gulf of California to study Microbial Dark Matter (Phase II) - Marker... ...
GATTTGAAGATTATTGGTTCTGATAAGGTCACCGCCATTGGTATGGGCACGTGGGGCATTGGCGGCTACGAGAGTCCCGACTACTCGCGCGATGAGGAGGCAGAGGAAAGGCTCATCAAGCTGATGGCCGAGAGGAAGGGCTTTGGGGCGATAATAGCGGGCGGTGTGAAGAGGGCCTGTGAAGGGCTCGGCAGGGGCTGCGAGTTCGCGGTGCACGTGAAGGGCATGGAAAGCCCGGCCTGGGACCCGCGCGGAAGGAGGACCTACGCCCTCAGCTACGCAACGGCCGACGTTGGAGCCTCCCACCTCCGCGGCTGGCCGAGGCCCCACCAGCTACCGAACCAGGGGCCGGCAAAGGAACTCGTCCCGTCGCTCATCGAGGGCAGGGACGAGAGCTACATAACGGACATGCTCGGAACGTGCAAGTTCGTTTCCTACAAGATGGAGGACCTGGCTAAGTTCTACTCGCTGGCAACGGGGGAGGAGTGGACGGTCGAGAGGCTGAGGAAGGTCGCGCAGGCAGTTGAGAGCATAGCAAGGATACACGACGCCCTCGACTGGGTTACTCCTCCGCTCGACGATGTTATTCCACCGCGCTGGTGGGAGCCCGAGCCGGACGGGCCTGCTGAGGGCAACGCGGCCTTCATCGATTACGACGACTTTCTTGAGGCAAGGAGGGAGTTCTACAGGCTGAGGGGCTGGCACGAGGAGCTCGGCGTTCCCCTGCCCGAGACGATGGAAGAGCTCGGCTACCCGGAGTTCAGGGATGATGCGGAGAGGGCTTTGGAGGTAGTGAAGAAGAGGATGGGGCTTTAACTCTTTTGTTTTATCTCATCTAATAATCCATGACTATTTGTCCATTCTGGGAGCAATCAACGGCGCCAATCCTAAAAGCGTGATATCCGATTATCATGCCCTCTTGTTCCATACTCGTCGGAATCAACCAAGGCTATTTGAAACCAAGGAAGAACCAAACGATAATTGAGTAGAACGTGAAACTCACCAAAAACAAAATGAAAACGGCTTTTCTCATGCCTTTTCTTTTTGTCAGCACCAAGGGTATTGAGGAAAGAGCCGTAAATATGATAGATGAGATAAACGCCACAACGATTGGAGTTAGTGAAGAGGGTAGGTGCTTATCAATCCCGAGGTAATCAACGATAGCTGAGCCCGCGAGGATAAAATACAAAAACGAAAGGAAGAGAAAAGCCCCGTAAAGTATCGCGACAACAACGTTTGTGGTCTTCATAGTAACTCTCCTAACTATTCGCTGTTACGTAGGTTGCAACTGCAACGGTCCAGTCACCGAAGAGGATAGTATCTACACCTTCATCTCCGTTGTACCAAGTATTATGGATTGTCAGATACATCCATGTGGCACCATCATCTAAGTTCTTCCACTCTGTAAACCCTACAACTGCAACACTGTGACCTGTAGTTAATCCATAGGGGCCCCCATTAATAGATAGAACAAAGGGGCGTCCATACGTTTTGATTTGTCGTTTTACATCGTCCATTGAAACATAATAGTCGTTGCTTCCATCGAAGTCATAGGGAATAGTTTGTCCAGATATCCTGTGATACTCCTCTGCAAAGTTGTCAATTCCATCATCGATATACCCCCACCACACAGTAACCCCATCATCATTCGTATTCATTGTGTGGTGAAGGATATCAATTATGCTTTCCTTGTCGGGATAACTTATGTAATATCCGAGAACCATTGATGCTGCTATCGGAGTACAGCCGTCCCAGTCATCCCATGGGTCAGGAAGGTCTCCAACGTTGTCTGGATACGGAATATCAGCATTTCCTGCATCCTCAGAGGTCCAAGAAGGAACACCCCATATGTATCCCCAATCTGAGACAACGGGCGTCGAGGACTGGATTCCAACGTCAGACTTCGAAAACATGTCGTTGTTCATTTTTTTCAGAATACCCTGCCAAGATGCTTCAGCTGCTTTATGGTTCACATTGAAAGTTACTTTCAGAGGATAACTCATAAGTCTCATGTCTCTAAGATGTACTGCCTTACCGTTTCCAATATCTGCACCATAGAGGAGTGCTCCGAGATATAGGAGTCTTTTGACTTTGTATCTTTCCTTAACTTTCTCAATGTTCATGCTTGGAGGCTTGGACTTTCCAAATTCAAGAACCGGAGGGAGGTCTTTTCTGGCACTTATCATGATGTACCCTACTACCTCATCATTTTTAAGAACTGTGAATTCGTATGCAACTTTACTGCCATCAGGCGAATAATAGAGCTGGGGTATCTTTGACACTTGTGCATCGCTCCATTCTCCATATTGAGGAATGTTTTTTGATATCCACTTAACATAAGTCAGAGCGACTTTTTCTGCAATCTGAGGTGTGATTTCGATGAATGTGCTTGAAGTGTCCTGTGGCAATGCTGTGACGGTTCCGGCAATCACTCCAACCATTAGCAATCCCAAAAGGACTGCGAACAGTGATTTCCATCTCAAGTGGTTCATCTCCTGAGAGTTTTTCATAACACTTATGAACGTTAGCATATATAAGCTTTTTCTTTTACTATTAGTAAATTTTCTTTCTTTTTTTTTCGAGTATAAATTTGTTCGGAGTTGAGTTTTACAAGGAGAATGAGCTAAAAGAAAGAAGAGTAATCGAGTAAGCTAGTGAATACATCCGAACAAAAAGCGAAAGATCAACCCTTCAAAAACGCCTCGACGAGGTTCCTCGTCTCGTTGAATGCCTCGAGCGGAACTCCCTTGGGCAGGCCGCCTATCTCTCCCTTCACGTCCTTGAGGACTCCCTCTCCGGCACCAAGGAACATTCCCTCGCTGACGATTCCGCGGAAGTTCGCCGGCGGGAGCAGCGCGACGGCCACGCGGTTTCCTTCCTTGACCATGAGGTCGTTTGTGACGACCGTTATTGCCCTGTCGCCGATGTTCACGTTGGTGACGAGCAACCTGTCGGCGTTCGGGTGCTTTCCGACGCTCATGACCTCGCCGACCACGATGTCAACCGCTATGACCGGGTCGTTTATCTTGCCGAGGGCGAGGCGCCTCTCGAGGCCGAGGATCATGTTGAGGAAGAACCTGACCTTGGCCACCTGCTCCTCGACCTTCTCGCGCTCGCTCTTGTCGGCCAGGCTGAGGAACTTGTGGTGCCAGTCATCTCCCCCGAGGGCCTCGATTATTCCGAGGGCCTTCTCCTTCAGCGCCTTCATCTGGGGGGTCTCGATCAGCTCCTTCGGCTCGACGTAGCTGTAGCGCATCGCCTGTATCTCAGGAATCATCTCCTTCGCCAGCTGAATCGCGCCCTTCTTGTTCCACTTCCCCTTGAACTTCGCGTGCTCCACCGTCTTCAGGAACAGCTCCACGCTCTTCTCCGCAACCAGTAAGCGGTAATCCTTGCTCGTGTCCCACATAACTCTCACCCTCCAGTGCCTCTAAAACGCGGTTCTTAACGCTTTCGTCCAGTATCCCCTCCGCTATCGAACGGGCCCGGGCCTTATCACCCCTGCGAGCGTAGGCCAGAGCCACATCTCCCAGGAGCTCTGAGGCGATTTTATCGTCCCTGATAACGCCGGCAAGGGTAAGCGGCTCCTCCAGGAAGCCTATGCGGAGGAACCTTCTCGCGATGCGCTCCAGCTCCCTGTCGCTGGGTCTGAACTTGCCCACGAAGATTATTTCGAGGGCGTCATCGAAGACCTTTCTGCCGAGCCTCCCCTGCTCGTGGAGGTAAAGCCAGTAGGCAAGTTCGAGCATGGAAACGGCCCTGCTTTCAAGGGGGAGGAAGCGCATCATGGAAACCGCGGATTCGACTGCTCCCTTATCGAGGAGCTCTTCCACGGCCGTTCTGCCCCTCCTCAGGACATCTTCTATAAGCTTTATTTTGTTCTCAATGTACTTTGCTTGGAGGTTGAGGAATATAGAGGCGTAAACATTTCGAGCCAGCTTGTAGAACTCAAGGGCTATCTCATTGGGTATCTCGTCGGCGCTCTTCTCTATTAACCGGGCGACCTTTATCAGCGATGACGTCGCCGATGACAGTCCGCGTGAGGCCTGAAGCAGCTCTGCAGCATCCATGAAAAGTTTCAGAGCGTCAGTATAGCGGTCCGAAAGGACGAGGTTCCTCGCTATCCCCGCCAGAACCTCTCCCCTCACTCGGGGGGAGTCTATGGATTGGGCAATATGCATTGCGTTTTCGAAGTACGCCTCCGCGTCATGGTCTCTGTCAAGAATGTAGAGCGCCCTGCCGAGGATAGAATACGCCAGGGCCTTCTCGGGTGCCCCCTTCACGGATTCGAGCGTGTCCAGCATATGACTCAGGACCTCATCCCTCGGGAAGGCCGTCAGGACTTCAGTTAGGGCCAACAGCCGTCGTATCTCGTTCTCTATTGACAGCGCGCTCCTCAGGGCGTTCCTGTAATCTCCCTTTGAAAGGTAATGCTCCACGGCCTCCACGAGAACCACCAACCACTGAAAATAGGGAGCGAAAGTAAAAAAGGCTATCGTTAGCCCTTGACCTTCTTGTCCCAGTTCTCAAGCATAGTATCAAGGGCAAGCAGGCTGTTGAGCCTGATGCGAACCTTCCCGTTCTCCCAGTCTATTGAACCTTTGAACTCGTTGAGCAGCTCAAACACCTTCTCGGCCTCTTTCGCCGGGAGGTTCTTTCCATAGAATTCCTCACCGCAGTGGGGGCACTTGAAGGCGAAGCCTTCGAAGGTCTCCATGAACTTGCCCCTCTCCCTGAAAACCTCCGCCGCGTCCTCAATGACGAGCATCTGTTCCATAAGCTCCCCCCAATCGAGGGGCCTTCCGCAGAGCGGGCACTTTGCCATATTCAACCCTCCAGATTTTTCAAAAACTTTTCAATCTCCTTCAAAATCAGCTTAATTCCCTCGTCGAGGTTCGCTTTGCCGTTTGCCCCGGCTGCACCGGCGTGGCCGCCACCCGAGCCTTCTATGACCGGCCCGACCTTCTCCATAATCTTGCCGAGGTGCAGGCCCCTCTTCACGAGGCTTTCCTTTGCCCTTGCGGAAATCCTGACGCCTTTCTTCTCGCTTCCGACTACGGCTATGTCGGCGCCGAGGTTCAGGAACGTCTTGCAGGCTAGGGACTCGTAGGCCGAGACCCTGGAGACGGCTATTATGTACTTCCTGAACTTCTTAATCTCCAGCCTCTGACAGGCCTTGAGAATGGCCATGCGCTTCGCCTGGTCAATGTTCTCGTCACTAACTGGGGCCACGAGCTGGAATATCTCGCCCATCTGGACCGGAAAGCGCTCCAGCATCTCGCTTACGGTCTTGAAGGTCTTTGAGTTGGCGAAGCGGAAGTTTGCGGTGTCTGTGACTACCCCGGCCAAGAGAGCCTTGACGGCCCTTTCGTCGTAAAAGCCGAGGTATTTGAAGAGCTCCCACACTATTTCGGCAGTGGAAGTGCGCGAGGAATCGACAGCGGCTATATCGGCCCTTATGGGCCTCTCCTTTTCGGAGTGGTGGTCTATGACGATAACGGTCTTACCGCGGGGAATCTCAATGGGTTCGAGCTGTTCTAATGAGGAGGTGTCGAAGATCATGACAACATCTTCCTTAACCAGCGGGTCCTTTTCAACCGGAACGGGCGAGAACGTGAGAAGTCTCTTGGCATAGGAAGAGACGCTCTGGGCCACGCCTATTCTAACCTTCTCAACACCGGCCGATTTAAGGTAAATGGCAAACGCTATCGCCGAGCCGAGGGAATCAGGATCAGCGTTGTGGTGACAGAGGAGGAGGAAGGATTTATCTCCCGAGCCTTGCAGGAAGCGCTTAAGCTTGATTTTTCCCTTCATCTCATTTCCCTCAGAGCCTTTTCTATGCGCTCGATGAAATGCTCCGCATCTTCGACAATGGACTCCGCCTCTTCTTCCCCTGGGCGGTAAGTCGGGTCGTAATCTGCCTTTTCTCTGCTGGTCTCGGCCAGAGATAATGCTTTTGCATAGTACTTCTCAACGACACCGGTGTTCACAAACTCAAGACCAAATTTCGCAATGACGCCCCTATGACTTTTCGTTACTACCCCTTTCGCCCTGAGGAGCGCGCTGGCAGCGTAAAACATTGCATAGTACGCCCTGCTTATGGCATCCCTGTAAAAACCCTTCTCAAGGAGTATCCTTGCGGCCTCAAGTGATTCATGAGCGTCCTTCAGCAGAATCCGGACCTCCTCGCTAACCAACGGGTATTCCCTCCCTGCTTATGTTGATGTAAAAGGCAGAATTTATGCGCTTCATGAACTCAAATTCCTCAAGGCTAATGGCTTTTGGGGAGACATAGATCCCATATTCCAGCAGGTAATCTACTACAAGGCCGGCCAGCTTTTTCTGGGCTTCCCACGGGTCATCTTTCACGACCACAAGGATATCCACATCACTCTCCTCGCTCTCCTCTCCCCGGGCCACGGAACCAAAGAGTATAATCTTCACAAGGTTATCCCCCAGCAGCTTCCGAACGTCCCTGGCAAAGGCCTCTGCGACTTCTTTGTGTCTCATGCTCCCACCGGTTTGCTTTTGTGTCAAACCTGATTTAACCCTTTCCCGCTATCTCCCTCAGCCTTCTCTCGACGGCTTCGTAGGCCTTCTCAACGGCCTCGTCTATGAGCCCGTCAACGTCCACCTTCACGAAGATTGGAACCTCCAGGTAGACCTCGATCTCTAAATCTAGGGTCTCCTCCCGGTTTATCCTCATCGTGACCTCAATGTCCTTGACCTCGCTCCTGTTGAGGACGTCAAAGACATGCTTGATTATCGTCTCCTGCGCAAGCTCGCCTATCTCAATGAGCTGCTCCTCGCTCAGCTTAGGAAGACCGATGTGGATGACCTTCCTCCCGCTGGCGCCCTCGTCCATCGCCACCACCCAAATGAAAGAGAAGAGGTCAGCCCGCTGTGGGCCTGAGAGCGGCCTGAATCTTCGCGGTGAGCTCCTTGAGCTTCTCGTTGAGCTTCTTCTCCTGCCTCTCGAGGGCGTTCAGGCGGACCTCAAGGGTCTCAACCTTCTCCTTCAGCTCCTCGACGGCCTTGGCCTTGTCGGTCTTGACGATGAGCGTCCCGACGGTCTTGTAGATGACTGTCCCCTCCTCGACCTTCTCAAGCTCCTCCAAAGCCTTCTTGGCCTCGTTGAGCTCAAGCTGAACCTTCTGCTTCTGCTGGACGAGAAGCTGGAGCTGCTGCTGGTAGCTCTCAAGTTGGGCAAGCATGGGCTGAACCTGGGGCGGAATGTTCTGCATGACAACACCTCCGTAACCGTGATGCCAGGTTAGAATAAGGGGCGGGCTTTAAATAGTTTAGGTAGGGAACAAACCGAACCCCTCAAAAACCCAAACTTAAGTAGGAGGGGAGCTTCTGGAATCGAGCTTCTCGGTCAGCTTGTGCAGGAGGGCCCCGATCAGGAAGCCCAGGATAACGAGGGCAGTTAGGAAAAACCAGACCACACCGTCATCACAGGTCGTTGGAGTGCAGTTCATTGTGAGGAGGGCGTAGATAATGCTGGAGGCAAGCACTGTAGTAATTGTCGAGGTCACCCAGAAAGGCCCCGGATCAACCTTCACTTTTCGAAGGAACAGGAACGACGCGAGGGCTGGAACCATAATGATGAGGCCAATTTGAAGGAACTCCTCGACAGGACTGGACCCTTCACCAGAGGATGGGAGGAGCCGTATAGCAGCTATTATGGAAAGGTAAACAATGAAGGCAAAGAGGGGAGGAGTCAGAGTTCTGGCCATCACGGTCACCTCCCTATTATGGTCGCATATCCATCGTTTTTCCCACTGACTTTATTGTAAAGATACATACAGTCCCTGCATACTGACCAAGGTGAGCTGTAATAACCTGCTACTTTGTCTTCACCTTCTTCAAAAGTGTCTACACCATGAGGAACGCTTGTGTCATGGTGAGCCGAGCCTATCACTTTTCCATTGTATATCACCCAGAGGCGAACGTGGTATCTCCCTGTAAAGCCAACGTACGCATCAGCAAGATCATCTCCCTCTTCCCAACCACCTCCTCCATACTGGGGTGGGTCGTAGATGTATTGATCCGACGCTACGACCCAGTCGTGCCAGCCGGCATCTTTAAGCACGTTTTTGACTTCGTCTTTGGTCCCACCTTTCCAAACAAGATTCACAGGGTCAGCTTTCTCGTAGTAAGTGTGACAGAATAAGCGGCCACAATATTCAATTTTCTCCCAAGTCCACCTGGGCAGGTAGGGGTAGTTCTCCCACCAGGGGTACGGCTCGTCGCCGGTAGTTAACACGGTTGTTTTGTAGTAGGTTCTAATTAGAGGTATTCCCGAGGCCAATGTTTTTGCCCCTTTAGGATACAGCCGCGGTAACTCAGTAGCAGGCATCTTCGCTATTTTGACTTTAGAGAGTCTATCAATCCCAAACTTGGCTTTGAGGTCATTGCCTGTATACTCAACCTGCTTGATGAGCTCTCCGTTCTTATACTGAATTTTCTCGACGACGAGCACCCGAACGGTGTGTTGCTTTGCCCAGGTCTCCCATGGGTCAGAGGGGCCGCTGGCGCCCGCGGGCGTTCCTGCCGTCGCCACCGCGCTTCCTGCTACCATTCCAGCCATTAGCAGTCCCAACAGGACTGCGAACAAAGACTTCCGCCGCATGGCAGTTTCACTCTCTTACAGTTTTTGCAATAAATTATACACACTTAACCCTTAATAAATATTACTGCTCACTATGGTTGAAATATGTTCCTTTTTTTGGAGGGATGAATTTTTTCAAAATTGAACTTCATCATCATTTTGACCAAGAGAAACCCGGGGTGGTAAAATCCTAAGGGGCAGTATTGAGAAGAGGAGCGAAATCAGACCTCGAAAGAGTCCATGGCGACCTTAATCCATCTGAGGTAGGAGTTCAGCGTCCCCCTCAACGCCGAGTTATCCCTGGCAAAAAAGCGTATTATTATCTTGTTTCCATCGCGCAGAAACTCCACCCTGCTCCTTCGGTAGGGCACTGTCTCGTGCTCGTAGAGGACGCTCTCATAGACTATTCTCGCGGTCTCCTCGTCTGGAAAAGAGATCTCAATCACTCCTTCGACTGGCCAGGCTTTTTCTTCAGCCACGCCGCTTCCTTGTAGTCCCATCTCCGCCCGTCCTCCATTATCCATATCTTGACGCTTATGAGCGGGCCAACGGGCTTCTCCTTCTCGACGTCCAGGCGGTAGAAGTTGACCGCCATCCCGCGCGGGTGCCTCTCGATGACGCTCAGCACGTCGGTGTTGTACTTATCGGCTATTCCGAGGAGCGAGCGCTCCTTCCTGGGGACGAACTTTCCGCCGGTCAGCTCGGCGAAAACCTGAGCAAATGCAACGTGGTCGAGGCCGACGCGCTTTGCGGTGGTCACAACGAGCGGCATCTCTTCGCGGATTGGCCTTATGTCCCTGAAGCCCATCTCGCGCTGGAGCTTTATGCCGTGGAGGTAGAGGTAGCCCAGGTAGCCCCAATCGTCGGGGTCGACCTTGATAAAGGTCATCTTGAGCGGGTTGCCCTTCCAGACGTTGACGATGAGAAGCCTCTCGTAGTTCCTGTCGTAGGCCTCCATGAGCAAGTCCTGGATAGTCTTCTTTCCCCGGGTCAGGTAGAGGGAGTTGGGGAACACCCTCTCCAGGTCGTGACCGAAGCTCCTCGTCCTCCTCGTGGGTCTGTGGGAAGTCGTTATCAGCATCATAGCCCTCACTCAAAATTCGTTTAAGCGATAAAAGGCTTTCGAAACGAAAGAATCAGATCGCCTTTACGCGCCTGGCCACCCTGGGCCTGGGCTTGTAGAGTATCTTACTGCCGCAGTAGGGGCAGCGGACTTCCCTTGTGTTCTCGAGGTCGAGCTCGACCTCCTTTCCACACTTTGCACAGCGGTAAACTGCCATCACCATGGTTACCACCCAAAACTAAGCAAAGGAAAGGGGTCAGGCCTTGGAGGCCGTGACACGCTTGGCAACCTTTCCGGCCGGAGTGGTCGGCAGGTAGGCGCCGCCGGCGAAGGTTGCACCGCACTTCTGGCACTGCCATATGCCCGTGCTAATCCTCCTGACGGCCTTCCTTCCGCAGACCGGGCAGACGTGCTTCTGCTTCATCTTGGCCTCAACGGCCGCAACCCTTCTCCTGATCTTGAGACCGTACCTTGGACCGAATCTTCCGGCTGAACCAACCTTAGTAGTCCTTCCCATGAGCATCACCCCTAACTATCAACCGATTTTCACGACTGGAGAGTGTTTCCGGGGACGTTTTATAAACCTTTGCCTGGAAACTTTGCTACCCCAAAGTTTCATCAGGGTTCTGACGCCTTAAACACGCCGGTTGATGGGAGATGCCCTTATAAAATTTATTGGGGCGTTGAAGCTTTTGGGATGGAGTTTCTTTATCAGTTCGGTTTTGTGCTTGTTGGCCCTTTCTCGAAAGAGAACATCGGGTTAAAAAGATCTATCGAACTTCGCGCTTGCGAAGCAAGGGCTGAAAGGGGGCCATTGGAGATGTCGGCCCCCTGGGGGTCCCGAGGTCATCGCAACCCAATACTCCTCGGGCGCTCGTATCTAAGTACAAAACCTTATAACAGTTAGGCCGACTCCCTCCATAGGTGCAGAACATGGCCGGGACGATAAGCAAGATAGTACACTTCCGCGACGAAGAGGAGTTCCTCGACGACATGACAGAGGTAATGGAGCGCTTTTCATATCTGGCCAGCAAATATGGCCACAACCCGATAGAGGGCGTACTCCTGTGGGACTACATAGGCGTCCAGGATGAGGAAGGCGTCAAGATTTTCCGCGTCGGCGAGTTCTCCTACTTTGAGGGGGTCCTGAAGGTCGACCTTGAGACCCTGCGCGTCATGGAGCGCTACTTCGACGAGATGGAGAGCAAGTGGGACGAGCTCCGCGTGGAGGACATTGCATACTTTGTGGAAATGCTCAACGAGGCCCTGGGCAGGGAGATGGTTTTTTACGAGGCCTATGACCTTGGGCTGGACAGGGACACTGCATACGTAATCATTAACATAGCAAACCTCCACTACCTGGAGAGCGTCCTTGACGGTCAGGATAGGGAGATTTTCGAGGATGCGGTTAAGATACTGATGAGATATATTTGATTATGCAATTGCCGAATTATGTAATTACATAATTATCGAATTACAGCCTGGAGGTGCGGCGATGCTCTTCAAGAAGAGGGGGACGTTCACGGAGGAGGACGCGAGAAAGGTCATCGAGTTTGTGAGCCAGAGGCCTGACGAGAGGGAAATAATAGTTATGGCCGAGCATGTGACCGACGAGGCCAAGAGGCGTCTCTGGGACTACGCGAGAGGGGTTCAGCTGATGGCGGACATGACCGGGGAGGACAGGAGCGTAAGGGTCGAAATCCTTGAGGGCTACGTGAGCGAGCACGTCAAGGGCGTTGACGTTGACGAGCTGTGAGGTGTTTGTATGAAGCTCATAATGGCAGAGGTCTTCAACAGCTGGCAGGGTGAGGGGGGCAGTGTCGAGGGCTCTGCATTCGGAAGGAGGCAGATATTCGTAAGGTTCGCGGGGTGCGATCTTAACTGCGCCTGGTGCGACTCAAGGGAGTACATAGACGCCTCCCGCGTATCGCGCTGGCGCTACGAGGTCGAACCCTTCACTGGAAAGTTCGAGTACAGACCAAACCCTGCAGAACTCGATGATGTCGTCAGCGCGGTTCTCCGCCTCGACACTGGGGATATCCACTCGATAAGCTACACCGGCGGCGAGCCGACGCTACAGGTGAAGCCTCTGCAGGCCCTTATGGAAAAGATGAAGGAGCTCGGCTTCGACAACTTCCTTGAGACCCACGGCGGGCTCCCGGAGCTCGTTAAGGAGGTCGCCCACCTCACAGACTATGCGAGCGTGGACATAAAGGACGAGACCGCCGAGGCAACTGAAGACTGGAAGTCGCTGGTGCTCCGCGAGGTCGAGAGCATAAGGATTCTGAAGGAGGCCGGTGCAAAGACCTACGCCAAGCTCGTGGTGACGAAGGACACGAGGATTGAAAACGTCCGCTGGTATGCTGAACTTATGAAAGACCTTGCCCCGCTCGTAATCCAGCCAAGGGAGCCGATAGACATCACCCAGGCGAGGCTTATGGAGCTCTACCGCGAGGCGGCCAGGATAATGAGCAGGAAAAACGTCGGCCTGAGCTTCCAGGTGCACAAGTACCTCAATGTCCTGTGAGGTGAGCTCATGAAAAGGGCCCTTCTCCTCGTGGCCCTTTCAGCAGTCTTTGTGTTCATCTCCCTCTACACTCAGGGCCCCAACCCAACGGCTTCGCAGATAAGCGCTGTCCTATCAATACTGAGCCTCTTAGCTGGCTCAGTCTATCTCAACCGCTGGAGAAAAGCTGACAAACTCGTTCCCTGGGCAGGTTTGGTTTTGCCCGTTCTCCTCTTCCTGAACTATAAGAATCCACTCTATTTACTCGCCGGCCTTTTACTTGGAATTGGCTTTCTCTGGAAGTCCGAGCTCTCGGTGATACCCCTTGTGTTTGCTGGCCTTATCTTGGGCTGGTTAGCATTTCAAGAGGGGGCATACCTCGTAAGAACCATCGGCTCATTCATCTTTGCAGTGAGCGTGATTATCGGGGCCGCTTCACTGTACTTTGCTATAAGGCTCAGGTGAGTTTTTAAGCAGGGGAGCAAACTTCCCCCGGCGATGATGACATTGGCCTTTGGGGTCATTGATGCCCGGGATCGACGGCCTGAGCCTCCGTCAAATTTTTAAACCTCCGTCCTCTTTTAGTAACTCATGGAAAGATTAAAGGCAGGGGGTGAGAGGGTGCCAGCGGGGATAGAGGAAGTCGCAAAGGTCTCTTTTGACAGGGTCGGCATGCACTCCCACATAAAGGGCCTCGGCCTCGATGAGAACGGAAAGGCCAGGTTCATCGCCGACGGCATGGTCGGGCAGGTTAAGGCGAGGGAGGCCGCTGGAATAGCCGTTGAGCTCATCAAGCGCGGAAAGCTCGCGGGTAAGGGAATTCTGCTCGTCGGCCCGACCGGGAGCGGTAAGACTGCCATAGCAATGGGAATAGCCAGGGAGCTCGGTGAAGACGTCCCCTTCGTCCAGATAGCCGGGAGCGAGATTTATTCCGCCGAGGTCAACAAGACGGAGTTCCTGAAGCAGGCCATGAGGAGGGCGATAGGCGTCAGGATAAGCGAGGAGAGGAAGGTCTACGAGGGTGAGGTCGCCAAGATTGAAATCAAGCGCACGAGGCACCCCTTCAACCCCTACGTTGAGGTTCCCGAGAGCGTCATCATAACCCTCCGGACAAAGGACGACGAGAAGACCGTCAGGGCTGGCAGGGAGATAGCCTACCAGCTCATGGAGATGGGAGTTGAGGAGGGCGACGTCATACAGATCGACGCCGAGACGGGCAGGGTTTCAAAGATAGGAACCACGAAAGAGGAAGAGGGGCTGTTCTTCAAGCGCAAGGTGAACCTCCCAAACGGCCCGGTTCTCAAGATAAAGGAGTTCACATATACCGTCACGCTCCACGACCTCGATGTGGCCAACGCCCGCGGAAACATCTTCGGCCTGCTGTTCAGCACCGGGGCGGAGATAAGCGACGACGTCAGGAGGCGCGTTGATGAGACCGTCAAGAGCTGGGTCGAGGAGGGAAGGGCCGCCCTCGTCCCAGGGGTGCTCTTCATAGACGAAGTCCACATGCTCGACATCGAGGCCTTCTCGTTCTTAGCTAGGGCGATGGAGAGCGAGCTTGCGCCGATCCTTATCCTGGCCACCAACAGGGGAAGGACAAGGATAAGGGGCACCGACATAGAGGCACCGCACGGCATACCGATTGACATGCTCGACAGGCTCCTCATAATCAACACCGAGCCTTACAGGAAAGAGGAAATCAGGGAGATAGTGAAGATAAGGGCCAGGGAGGAAAAAATCGAGGTCAGCGGGGAGGCTGTAGAATACCTCGCCGAGCTTGGAGAGAAGACGAGCCTGCGCTACGCCGTCCAGCTCCTCGCACCCGCGAGCGTCCTGGCGAAGGGCGGACGGGTCGAGAGGAAGCACGTTGAGAAGGCAAAGGAGTACTTCGCCGACCTCAAGAGGAGCATCGAGTTCGTGGAGAAGCTTGAGGGCATGCTGAGCTGATTTCTCCCGCTTCTCGGTTTCCATAACACTTTTAAGCTTTTAGTTCTTTAACACTTTTGGTGGGAATATGCGCAAGACCAACGCCCTTCTTCTCCTGCTGGTTCTCCTAGGGGCCATAGTTAGTGGGTGCATGTCTTCAGACTCAGCAAGGACGAAGGTCATGGTCAGGGCGCCCGGCGACTACGTCTTCACAGTCCTGTGCAACGGCACGGAGGTCTCTTCAGGCGGGCTGGAGGTGAGTGAATGAGGAGGCTGTTCTACGCTCTCCCGTTTCTCATCTTCGGGTTCTGTGCTTTGATGATTGAGCCAACGATTTCCCGGCTAATCGTTGTCGGGCTGGCCTGGTTGACCTTTCTCATCGAGTACCGCTACGGGGGAGAAAGCAGAGAAGGGGAAGAGCTGGTCGCGCTCGGCGTCTCAACGGCGGTCGTCCTGATGCCCCTTCACAGGGCAGTCTCGTTAATACTGGCAGTCTCAATGTTTGTGCTCGAACTGGCGGCGCTGTTCATAAAATTCAAGCTGAAGGGCTAACCGCCCATTATCTCCATCAGCTTCCGGGACAGCTCAAGGTGGAATCTGAACTCCCGATAGAGCCTGTCCTCTGCCGGAAACACCAGCTTGAGCTCGTCAATGTTCACCTTGCCCCCGAACTCGCCGAAGACGAGAACCCCGTTTACATCAATTACCCCGAAGACCGCGGCAAGGTTGAAGAGGAGAGTTCTGAGCTGGTATGCACTAACGACGTGCCTTCCAAGTTTTTTCCGCGGGTACTCAAAGAGGAAGTACTCCAGCCCCTCCATCTTGGCGACGTCGGTTATGGCGATGTCGGCGGTCAGGAAGACTAGCAGGGAAGGCGTCATGTTGTCGTACCTCTTGAGGGTCTTGACTATAATTTCGTCGTTGTTGTGGGCCGGCTCGTCCACGCTCTCGGCGATTATCACCCTCGGCTTCAGCCTCTCGAACTCCTTAAGGGCTATGTACGCCGCTTTCCTGCTCCTCTTGGTTCTCCTGTTGGTGAACTCCCTGAGAAGGTGGGCGTTTAGAACACCCCTGGAAATCTCCCCCAGCTGTTTATGGCGGTACTTGTAGTTCATAGCGTCCTCGATTTCCTTCTTCACGCCCTCTGCCACGACTATCTGGTACTTATCGAGGGGCCTGTACGAGGAGATGAAGCGGTGGTAGAACAGGTTCGTATCGGGCGCAAAGGCAACTCCCCTTTTTAGCCTCTCGTAGAGGTCAAGCGCCTCCTCGAACTCGTCTATGTTCTCGTAGCGGAGGATTCCGGAGGAGATAAAGCACTCGTAGAAGTCGCTCCAGGTCGGGAGCTCCGAGGCGAACCTCTTCGGGACGCGGGAGTTGATAGCCCGCTTATCGGCCAGAACTTCCACGATGTAGCCCCTTCTGGCCGGCCTTGCTTTGAGGAGCGGGAGCCCATAGAGCGGGTAGCTCACCTCAAGTTCTCCTCTCACCGTGAGGAGGTTGATGAGAACCTGCAGTTCTGGCTTGGTTATGACCTCAGCGGGACTCATCGCCATCACCGAGGAAGTTCTTGAGGGGTTGCATGTGAACCGGAATCATCATATAAGGTCTGTCCGGAAAGTCCCTATCCAGGAGCCCCATGTAGACTATGAAAGAAACCGGGAACTCCCTCGCCTGCACTATCGCGGCTGCGACGAGCGCTTTTCTGCCGGAGGTGATGTCCAGCCCTATCGTGTATCCCCCGTCCCTAAGCTCCGAGAACAGCTCTCTGAACCGCCTGTCGGCTTCAAAAAAGCTGTCGTCGGGTATTACGACGGCCTCAATCCTGGGAGCAAGACCGTAGGCCTCGGAGATAGCCCTCAAAGCTTTCTCAACCTTCGGAAGGACGGCCCTGTATCGCTCTTCCGTGAAGATGTATATGCGCTCAATCTCTCCACTCACTCTCTTCTCCTTCAGGATTTTGTAGTAGGTGTTGACCGCCGCCCACGGCGAGCGGCCGAGCAAAGTGACGTAGGCGATCTTCACCATGGCACGTTCACCCACAGGTAAGCGGTGATGCCATAGAGCACCGCCAAGATGAATGGAACGGCCGAAACACGCCCCTTGACCAACTTGTGGGCAACCGCAAAGGGCACGAGGGCCATTACCACGTACTCAATACCATAAGTTTCCTGGAGTCCAGCCCCGCTTAGGGCGAAGAGACAGAGGAGCGATGCAACGACTCCGGCCGGGACCATCAGGAGCGTGGGCACAAGCAGGTTTAACGCGGGGAAAGGCTTTTTCTCAAGGATTGCGACAATCCAGAAGAGGGAGCTCAAGAAAAGGAAGTGGGTGAGCAGTCCCCGAAAAGTCACGTCCAGGTTTGGTTCTCCCCGTGATGGGGCGTAGTAAAACCACGCGGCTCCGAGGGCATACGATATGGTCAGAGCGAGGGCAACCGCCAGATGGGGCAGTGGAGAGGAGCGGGCGTTTTTCATTCCCTAACACCACTACTCTATTAGCACCATTCCGTACAAAACGCTTTCGGAGAAGTCTATCCTGACGAGGGAGCTTATCTCAACCCCAACCGCGTCAATGCTCGGCCTGACTTTCGTTGGGAGCCTGCAGGGCTCGCCCCGCTCGAAGGGGCAGTCTGGGCAGAGGTTGCAGTTGCCGGGAAAGAGGGCCATTGCGTAGAGCTTTCCCTCTCTGAAGAACTCGGCCTCTTTTTTTAGAAGGTAGAGGATTGCTTCTCGTTTTTCCTCTTCAAAGCGCTCCATGTCTATCTCGAACTTGATAAGCAGGGCCCTCTTGAAGTGGGACACCCATTCCCTGGCCTCTCTCCAGTCCGGAGCGTTGGGCGGACAGCTCGGCCTCTTACCGTACATAGAGCACGCCCGGCACTTCCAGACCGGCCTCGGTGAGACGACTATCTTCTTCGCCGGTATCTCCTTCTCCCAAACCACGCGCATGGTTGTTTGAACGCTCCGGGGTATTTAACCTTTAGCAAAAGCCTTTTACGGGGTTGAGCACAATATTTAACTATGAGGGCCATAGTTCCTCTTCTAATAAGTGCCCTATTAATCGGTGCAGGCTGTATAGGCGGTGGGGGTGAGAAGATGACCGCGCCGAAGACCCTTGAGGTGGGCTCCGTCTTCCACGACGGGGACTACATTCCGGCCAAGTTCACCTGCGACGGTGAAGACATAAACCCGCCGATATTCATCGGGCACATAAGTGAAGAAGCGAAGAGCCTCGTCATCATAATGGACGACCCTGATGCACCTTCAGGGACTTTCACCCACTGGATTGCCTGGAACATTCCGCCCGCGGGTGAAGTTCCTGAGGACGTTCCCAAGGTCGAAAAAGTTGAGGGCCCAATTCCGATGGTTCAGGGCAAAAATGACTTTGGAAGGATAGGCTACGGCGGGCCCTGTCCGCCGAGGGGACACGGGGTGCACCACTACTACTTCAAGGTCTACGCCCTCGACACAATGCTGAACCTTCCGCCGGGGGCAACAAGAAAAGAATTGGAGAAGGCCATGGAAGGCCACGTTATCCAGTGGGGAGAGCTCGTGGGCCTCTACGAGCGGAAGTGATTATCCTTTCTTTTCCGTCAGCTTCACGACGAGGTTTATTGCGCTCTGGAACGCCGACAGGAAGTTCAGGGTGAAGAATATCCAGTCTCCTATCAGGTAGGAGTATATCGTCAGCAGGGTCGCCGCTGTCACGTAAATCACTATGAAACCCATGTTCAGCGGGCACTTCCTCGTCCTTATCGTCTCCAGCGTCTGTGGAACCCACGAGCTCACGAGGAGCAGCATTCCGATCAGTCCTATTATTTCTCCCCCGTTCATGGTCTCACCTGGGGGTAACAGCGGGAGGCCGTTAAAAAAGGGTTTTGGAGGGATTTTTGTTAAAAAACCGTGACAAAGCTTTTCTTTTTAACTCCTGCGAGCTAAAGTTCGCTCGCGAGCATTGAGGTTGCCCACGTCTTGACGTCTTCATCCATTATGTCCTCTATCAGCTCCATGGCTCTTCCCACGTTGCCCTTCCGTGCGAACCTGAGTGCGACCTCTGCCTGCACCTTTGAGCGGTTGGGGAGGTCGGTTATGTGCTCCGCTATGTACAGGGCGTCATCGAACTTCTCCATCTCCAGAAACTCAAACGCCAGCCCCATCAGGTTCTTCGTTGGATTCTTTGTCTCAAGGGCGGTCTCTATGGCCCTATCCAGGGCCTCCCTATAGTCCTCGCCCATCTTCGCCATCTCGATTACTATCTCGTTGACTGCCCTGGAGCGGACGCTCCCGTCGGGTATCCCCTCGGCAAGCTTCATGGCCTCGTCGAACTTCCTGGCCTTCACGAGCTTCATCACGGCGTCGTAAAGGGCCCGTGAGCGGTACCACGCCTGCATGAAAACCCCCATGTCATTACGACCCCGAGGGATTTAAGGGTTCTGGTCGTGTGTTAAATTTATAACCCCCGACCCCGATAAAGAGCAGGTGGTCTAATGAAGAAGGCAGGAGTGCTTTTGCTGTTGTTATTCCTCATAGGCTTTTCCGCAGGATGCATAGGAAGTGATAATACGGACACAGCTTCTCCAACGTCCACAGCCGCTCAACAGGACTACGTTGACGTCAACGGCACTAAGATATACCTCAATAAGGTTCACTTCTACATGTACGGTGCAAAGACCTGCCCCCACTGCCGGAACATGAAGGAGAAAATACCTGCGGAGTATGGAGAGGAGGCCTTCACATACTACGAGCTCGTCAATAACCAGACCAACATGGAGCTGTTCAACCAGCTGGCGCAGCTCACGGGCATAACCGGCGTCCCTGCGATAGCAATCGCCTACAACGGGACGCTCTACGCCGTCATTGAGGGAGAGTTCGACGTGGAAAAAGCGCCCGAAATCATTGCAACGGCCATGGAAAACAACGGGGTATTCCTCATCGTCGGCAAGGTATACCTCCTACCCCGCGACGAGCCCAAATGGAAGCTCGTTATTGACGCCCTCCACACACTGTTCGTTGAGCACAAGCCCGTTGACGTTCAGGGAATACTCGACCAGCTGAACTCCAACGCCACCTCGACAGGGTGACTTTTTGTTTTCAACTTTTTGTTTCGGAAAGTGTAAAAAGCCACTAGGCGTATTCTTCTACCATGAGGAGTGAAATCAAGGCCCTCACCATAATCCTGCTGGCGTCATTCGGCTTAAGTGCCGTCGTTCTATACTTCTTGGGGATTCCGGACTTTATCCCCAAGTTCTACGCCCTGGCCATGAGCGACTCAATAAACCCGTGCACCTTCGTGATTTACACGATGCTCCTCATTGCGATATCTGTTAGGGAAGTCTCGCGGAGGAGGCTCTACATAATCGGCTCCGCGTTTATACTGGCGGTCTACGCCTCCTACTACCTCCTCGGCGTCGGCCTGCTCTTCCTCGGCCAGTACATTCCCCTCTGGGCGGCAGGTGTTTTTGCGATAGGCTTCGGGATATACACTATAGTCACGGGGATAATGGAGCGCTCCAGGATAGGAGACAAGGGGAAAATACGGAAAAAGATATTCAGCGCCGACGCGACCTTTGTCGGCTCCTTTGTCCTCGGTGTAGTTGTTTCCACCACCCTCCTACCCTGCTCGGCCGGCAGTTACCTCGTCTACGCGACGATAATAGCCCACAGCAGCAGGGCTCTCGCCTTCTTCCTCCTGGCGCTCTACAACATCATCTTCGTGCTCCCCCTCGTCGTAATCCTGCTTGCCATGGGGAGCGTGAGCGAGAGCAAGCGCTTCTCCCAGGCGATGGTCAGGCACAGCGCGGAGCTCTCCGTTGTGGCGGGGCTTTTGCTGATAGCCATTGGAGTCTGGGTTCTTACCGGGGCCTCACTGTAGGCCCAACAGCGTCCTCACTTTTCTCTCGAACTCGGCGAAGCTCGGCACGCCTATGAACTCCACCCTGTTGTTTATGAGTACCGTTGGGGTTCCCATTATGTTGTGCTCCATCGCCTTTCTCTGGCCTTCGGGCGTTGCGACGCTCAGCTCCCTCGCCGCGACGCCATTGTATTTCTTCTCAAGCTCCTTTGCCATCTGGACCGCTATTGGACAGTAGGGGCAACCGGGAGCGGTGATGACTTCAATGACGACCTTCGGGCCCTCCGGTTTGGCCTCTATCATTCCTGCCTTTTTCATGAGTTCGAGCATCTTCTTCCTCCTTATCATCTCGAGCTCGTCCACCCTCTCACCCCCGGAGGACACCAAGTAGGTGAGATTTAAAAACTAATTTATGAAAGGATTTTCACCCATGACTGGAGCGAGAAGATGATTCCTCGAATTTTCTTTGAAGTTCCTCGGCTCTGCAAAATTTGGGGGCTTTCTACTAGCGATTACATTATATCTGGGTAATCATCCTGGTTAATGGCCATCTTCGATATTTTTGTGCCATTACTGATTGTTAATATACTTCGCTGATCAATATGACGCACTGACGTATTATTCGAACCTGATAGACACAAAAGGTTATATATCCCAATCATCCAACATTATGTGTTGAAAATTTCAGGGATCCAATCTGGGGGGTGAACCTGTGGGCATCATAAAAAAATACACCAGCATACCTCTGCCCTATAGGGTTGGGGTTGCATTTTTGTTGGGGGTTGCGTTTGGACTGACTATTTGGTATTATGACATGGCAAACGGCACCAATCTCGGCGAAAGTGTGGCGACATACATATCGCCCTTTGGCGCAGTGCTCGTAAGGATGCTCAAAATGGTCGTCATACCAATAGTGTTCTTCTCGCTCATAGTGGGCTCTTCGGGACTCTCACCAAAGAAGCTGGGAAGGGTCGGAGGAAAGGTCATCCTGTGGTACATGTTTACATCGTTCATCGCCGCTATGATTGGAGTAGGTATTGCTATGATTGTACACCCCGGACAGGGCGTTGCGGTTGACGTCGAGAAGCTGGGAAGCTCCATGGGCGAGGGAGGCCCGTCCATAACCCCGCCGGCAGGTTTGACCGACCTGGTTCTCAGGATGTTTACCAACCCGTTTGAGGCACTGGCGAACGGAGAGTTCCTCCCGATAATAGTCTTCTCGCTCCTCTTCGGTCTTGCAGCGAGAGTCCTGCTTGACCACACCCAGAACGAGACCGAAAGAAAGCAGATTCAGTCAATACTTGACTTCGCCTCAGGCGCGAATTCGGTGATGTTCAAAATAGTCTCCTGGATTCTGGAGTACTTCCCGATCGGTGTGTTCTCGCTCGCGGTCGTCAACTTCGGACTCTACGGACCATCAATCATTGGGCCATACCTGAAGGCGGTGCTGGGCGTCATATCAGGAATCGTCATAATGATATTCGTTGTTTACTCAATACTCGTCTCCGTTTTCCTCAAGGAGAACCCGATAGACTTCTTCAAGAGGGCCAAGGAGGTCATGATAACCTCGTTCTTCACCAGGAGCAGTGCCGCCACGCTTCCAGTCACCATCAAGACTGCAATAGAATCGTTTAGGGTGAAAAAGGAGCTTGCCGAGTTCTCCCTTCCCGTCGGTGCAACGATAAACATGAACGGAGTGTGCATCCACCTCCCGATGTGGGCGGTCTTCGCGGCGGACGTCTTCGGCATTGACCTCACAGTCAGCTCCCTAGCAATAATGATAATAACCACAGTGCTGTCCGCTATAGGCACCGGAGGAGTCCCAGGAGGAAGCCTGATGCTGCTCTTCATAGTTCTTGGAGCCCTCGGTCTCGAGCCGAGCCAGATAGCAATAATCGTCGCCCTTGCCCTGGGAGTCAACCCGCTCATAGACATGTTCGAGACGATGAACAACGTCACCGGAGACCTGTGCTGTACGTACATCGTGGCCAAACAGGAGGACATGCTCGAGTGATTTTTCCTTTTTTGTTATCTCTTTATGTGCGCCTTTTCTCCAGATATTGGCAAAAAAAGAGAAGTGATGGCTTTTTATAGGTTTAAAAAGATTGAATTACAAAGTCCCGGTTCCAATTCCGCATATGTTCGCGAACGGGCATATTGAGCAGTCCTCGGTGTACGGCTCGAGGTATGGCTCGCCCTTGACGGCCTTGGTTATCTCCCTGGCCTTCTCCATGTCCTCATCTTCGCCCTCTAGGACGAGCGTCACGCTGCCCTCAGCGCCACCGGCGCCACCGGCGGCTATGGGTATTGCCTCAACGCCGGCGAGTATTCTGTAGGCTTCAACCTCTGTCACCGGGCGAGCATGAGGTATCGGAACGAGGGCCGCGTAGAGGCCGGTGCCCCAGTCGAACGAGCGGATGCCCGTGAGCTTGGCGCTCTCCTCGACCGGCGTCGGTACGAACTTCTCCAGGCTTATGGGCGTTATCGTAAAGACACCCTTGGTTATAGTCCAGCCAAAGGTCTTTCCGATGGTTCCTCCGTCCGGAGCCGCGGCAAAAACGGCGACGTTCCAGTTGATGTCAATGGCATTGGCGCCCTTGATGAAGACGTCCTTCGGCCCCATCTCCTTTAGGGCCTCTATGGGCTCGCCCTCGAAGGGCTTTCCTTTGTAGAGGACGAGGTGCTTTGGCCAGGTTTCCTTTGCCGTCACACATGTTCTTCCTTTGCTTATCGTTCCGACGGTCCACTTCTCCTTTTCGATTTTCTCGCCGAGTATCTCCTCTGCCACGTAGGCGGCCGTCGTGCCGGTCGCTATGTAAACGAAGCCGTTTTTGAGCGCGTGCTGGACTTCGGGCATCGCCACAACCGCTTTGGCAATTAGACGCTTGCTCTCAGGCGGGGTAAGGGTAACTAGAGCTCTCTTCATGGGGATCACCGTCCTAAATCTTTGTCTCATCACTATTAAGTCTATCGAAACGGGGATTTCACTGCGGCAAAGCCTTTTATGTCTGGGAAGGATAACTGGTAGAAGTTGGACTGTAGGGGGCGATATAATGGCAACCCACGGAACCCAAAGGTACGACCCATCATCTTGGAGGCCATCCCGCCTTGACTTGGCCATATCTGCTGTAGTCGCTGTGGCATTCCCCTTCATCGCCGGCTGGCTGTGCGGAAAGAAGGGCGCCCTCATACCGATTGTTCTCTACTACGGAATGGCATGGGGCCTCGTGAAGCTCCGTCGCGGAGTCGTCGGCTACCGCACTCCGATGCCGCCCCGCCCGCCGGTGTTGTTTTTCGTTAACGTGGGAGTAGTCCTCGTCGCTCTAATCTTCGCGTACCTCTCTCCCGTTAAAGTGACTGATCCTTGGCTCCCCGGCGTCCTCTTAACGGCCCTCCTCTGGGCGCCGGCAAACGCGGCCAGCGAGCAGATACTCTGGCTCTACATATTTGATTCCTGGGACCTCTACCCGGGAAAGAAGAGCATCCCATATCGCATGGCAGGTCTGCTCCTCTTCGCGACCTTTGTAGGGCTTATTCATACCGCCTTCTGGACGAAGTTCCTTACGGTCGTGGAGCCTGGAACGGTATTCGGCGCGCTCTTCGTGCTGGCGACGACCATCTCTGGCTTCCTCCACATAGTCGTCTGGCGCCAGTCCGGCCAGATGGTCTTCACCTTCATACCGCACCTGCTCCTGAACCTCGGCCCACTGCTGTGGACGGGCTACAGTATCTTGCCGTACCTTTGGAAGTGAGGATTGGAGCGGTTTTCTGTTTTTTCTATTCAAAACCAAAACCTTTTAAGTTTCGAGTTCAAACTATATTCGGTGATATAAAATGCCATTTGTCGGATTTGCGAAGACGGACAAAGGCCCACTTCAGACTTACGAAATTATACTGGAAGAGCTCGCCAGAAGGGGCTTCAACGTGACGTTCTCCAAACACCACTGGGCCGGAGACATGCCCTTTGGCCTGATAATCGCGGAGACCGATAAAGGGCCCCTCGCAGTGAGGTGGAGCCTTGGCAAAAAGTTCGAGCTCAGGATTGAAGAAATTGATGAGGAAGCTTTCGAGGACTTCATTGAGGAGACGCTTGATTACATTGGGGGAGACTAAAAAGCGTGAGGGAAAAGAGAAATCACCCAAAGAGGTCAAGGCACACGTTGCATTCCGAGGGATTTATTTCAGGGTCAATTTTTGCATGGAATGAGCAGACATAGCCCTTTCCCAACATTTCTACTGAGATCTCCACGAGCCTCCTGTGGATCTCATACTCCCCTGACTTTTTCTCAATAATCTCATCCGCAAACGACCGGAGCTCGGCATCAATGTCCGGAAACTTGGAGATATCAACTAAAGCCCCTCTGTCCATATTAAGGTAGCGTGAAACGGCAGACTGCGTTATGTGGAGGAGCTCTGCTATCTCGGTCTGCTTAAGCCCTTTCTCATAAAGTAACTCAACTAGCCTTCTTCTGAGCGACGGATAAACGTAGCGCGAGGCAACTTCGAAAGCGCTGACCTTCATGGTAACCCCTATGACATGTGGAATATTTAAGCTTTTTGGGCCTTGTTATGACATAAGTCATATATGCCCTTTAGGTTAAGAAACCATAAACCTTTTATGAAAACTTTCCCAATCATAAACCGTATATGACACGTGTCATAAATTGGAGGTGGATAAGATGGCGATAAGAACCCCTGAGAGGTACGGGATGCTCTGCAACCAGTGCTCGATGAGTCTGGCGGGAGGATGTACAGTTAGAGGTGTATGTGGAAAGGACCCGGACCTCAACTCCCTTCAGGAGGCCCTCCTCTACGGAATAAAGGGAACCGCAGCTTACTACTATCACGCCCTTGAGGTTGGCTACGACGACCCAAAAATAGGGCACTTTCTGGCTGAGGCCCTCTATTCGACTCTGACCAACGTTAACTTTGACAAGAACCGCTTCCTTGAGCTCATACTCGAAAACGGAAGGGTTCACCTTGAGGCCATGAAGCTCCTCGATAAGGCCTACGTCGAGACCTTCGGCAGGCCAGAGCCGGTCGAAGTGCCCACCGGAACCGCCGA
>Ga0209834_10000461_pt1 | contig 25014 bp, 19 predicted proteins | sample Mar14236cmmetaG_FD_184134 | JGI IMG/M metagenome (GOLD analysis project Ga0209834, IMG submission 184134) | Marine hydrothermal vent microbial communities from Guaymas Basin, Gulf of California to study Microbial Dark Matter (Phase II) - Marker... ...
ATTGAAGAATTTCTATATCAATTACGTACAAAAACATTTGCAAGAATATTTTCCGCAGACCGTATCCTACAATAGCTTCTGTTTTTCAAGATATTATGTCAAATATGGCGGATTTATTACTGAGAATTAAAGTATTTTTGTGAGATTTTATTGTACACCGGTTTTGCTGGAAATATATTTCCCCGCGGGAGATCTTTTGGGCAAATATGCCAACAATGCAAACTGTAAATTTATTTTTAAACTGGACTCATTATTGGAATTTATAATTTTAAAGGCATTCTTTCAATTTGGTTATATCCAGCTTCTCATATTTTTCCAGAAACCCTTTCAACCTTTCTATCATCTTCCGTATTCCTCCCTGTGTGTTGCTTTCGGTATTCAGTGGCAGGACCGGATCATGCAGGGAGAGGCGCAAGAGGAACCATCCGTCACCGTATTCCGGATCACAGGCAATCCTCACGCCTTCGAAGTTAGGGGTTATTACGCGCCATCCTTCTTTTGTTTCTGCATATTTTCCGAGGTCATTCAGAACATGCTGTCCGTAGGCAGCGAAGTCTTCCGTCTTTATTCTGATTCTGAATTCCTTTTCTTCCAGGGGATGCTTCAGTTTGCTGATAAGATCTTCAGGATGTTTTCCTTCCCGGCGCATGCGGGCCATTTTTGTCAGGATAAAAGAGACTAAATATGCCCCATCGTCGAGCCAGTAGTTTTCTTTAAGGGCGGCATGTCCCGAAGTCTCGATGGCCAGGTGGCATTCTTTGCCGGCCCGGTTCAGGCGTATGGCCTCATTGATGACATTGCGATAACCTCTTTTATACCGATGATGATGACCCCCCAGTTCTTTTTCGATAAAATCAGTGAGTCCGTCAGAGGTGATCGAATCGGTGACGATCCAGGTACCCGGGTATTTTTCCAGTACTACTGCAGATACAAGTGCTATCAAGGCATTGCGGTTAATGGAGCTGCCGTCACGGCCAATCAGGGCAGCCCGGTCTACATCTGTGTCGAAAATTATACCCAGGTCGGCATGATGTTTTCTTACAGCTTCCGAGATGGATTTCAGCGCTTCGCTGTTTTCCGGATTTGGAGCGTGGTTGGGGAAATGACCGTCCGGTTCAAGGAAAAGGCTGCCTGTGGTATTGGCGCCCAACGGCTCCAGTACCTGGCTGGCAAAAAAACCACCCGATCCGTTACCGGCATCCACAAGAATGCGTGTGCCATGTAGAGGATGATTGTAATCATCAGAATCCTTCGCCGACCGGCGGATGTAATCCACCAGGTAAGCGGCGTATTCTTTCAGAAAGTTTTTTTTATACAAATGACCGGTTTTTTCCCTGTGACTGTCGCCTGACTTCTCTGCCTTCACCAAGATGTTCCGGATATCTTCCTTTTCCAGTCCGCCTTCTCTGTAGAAAAATTTCATCCCGTTGCGGTTGAAGGGTAGATGGCTTGCGGTAAGCATGATAGCACCATCCATCTTTTCCAGGATTGTGGACATATACATGGCGGGAGTGGAGGAGAGACCATAATCCCATACCTGGCATCCGGTTTCCAGCAGAATGTCGGTGATCGCTTTTGCCAAGGTCGGACCGCTAAGACGGGAATCTCGGCCTACGGATATCTTCAGATGTTCTGCCGGCTTGCCTGTACAACTGGACAGCCATTGTACAAAACTCGAGGTGATTTTTCGTACCGCTTCTTTGGTGAGATTTACTTCTTCTCCGGGAATGCCTTCCAGCGCTACACCCCGGATATCAGAACCATTTTGGAGTTTTAACAGATCCATTTGTCAGTGTTTTTTAGCACTGCTAATTTAAGATGAAAACGCCGGAATAAAAAGTTGAAAGTGCTTAAAGTGCTTCCTGCCTGTTGGCAGGAAAGTTAAAAGTTGTTTTTTCTACAGAAGCAGGTATATTGTTCCCAGGGTTTTTTCCCCTTTTCCCCTTTTCCCCTTTTCCCATCATTCCATCATTCCATCATTCCATTATTCCATCATTCCATTTTGCTTTTATTTATCTTATTTTTACCCGTAACAAATAAAAAACTAAATCTTTTATTATGGAACAAGTAAATCTTTACGTTGAAAAAGCCGGGGAACTTTTAATTACTTACGGTTTGAAACTGCTCGGGGCAGTGGTTGCCTTGCTGATTGGCCTCTGGATCATCAAGATTCTTGTCAGGAGTGTCCGGAAAGGTTTGGACAAGGGAAAAATGGATGAATCGCTGAAACCGTTCCTGACGTCTATGATTACCATTATGCTGAAGACCTTGTTGTTTATCAGTGTTTTGGGTATGATGGGAATTCAGATGACCTCGTTTATTGCTGTTATTGGTGCTGCCGGTCTGGCTGTGGGTATGGCTTTGTCGGGGACTCTGCAGAACTTTGCCGGAGGAGTGATGATTCTTTTGTTCAAGCCTTTCAAGGTTGGTGATTTTATTAGTTCACAAGGATATTCGGGTAGCGTGAAAGCCATTCAGATATTTAATACGATCCTGAATACGGATGACAAACAGACAATTATCATACCTAACGGAGGCCTTGCAACAGGATCGATGGTGAATTTTTCCACTGAACCACAGCGGCGCGTTGACTGGTCCTTTAGTATTGGTTACGGGGATGATGTGGACAAAGCCAGGTCGGCAATGATGAACCTTATCTACGAAGACAGCCGCATCTTGAAAGATCCCGAACCATTCATTGCTGTGTCTGAACTGGGTGACAGCTCGGTGAAGCTGACCGTCAGGGTATGGGTGAACAGCTCCGATTACTGGGGCGTCTTTTTCGATATGAATGAGAAAGTGTACAAGACCTTTTCCCAAAGAAAGCCTTAATATACCTTATACGCAGATGGATGTACATTTGCAAAAAGTAAAAAAAAGTAGTAAAAAGACGTTCTTCTTAGCTCCTATTGGAGCTTCGGCAGACAAGGAAAGGCAGAAATGAGAAGGCAGAAATGAGAAATGAGAAATGAGAAGTGAGAAATGAAGTTTGTCAATCATCATTTGTCATTCATTATTTTCTTCGTTTTCTTTTTCAGCCACTTTCTCAACTCCTCATCCAGTCGCGGAGATAGTTTACGATATACTTCTTCATGGTAATGGTCCAGCCATTCCTTTTCTTCTTCCGAAAGCAGGGAGGGTTCAATGAGTTTCTGGTCTATGTAACATAAGGTAAGGGTTTCGAAACGCAGGAAGCTGCCGAAGGGTGTTTCCCGGTCCCGGATTACCTGCAGCAGGTTTTCGGTACGAATACCGTATTCTCCTTCACGGTAAAGACCAGGTTCGTCTGAGAGTACCATGCCGGGTTCGAGTACGGCGCCGGGGCCGTTGTCGCAACGAGGATTCACGGAAGGAGGACTTTCATGGACATTCAGGAAATAGCCGACGCCATGGCCCGTACCGTGGCCGTAGTTCAGTTCGGCTGACCATAAGGGATTCCGGGCCAGTATATCGAGATGATATCCTTTGGTCCCCTCCGGAAAGCGGCACATAGCCAAATCAATCATTCCTTTCAGAACAAGGGTGAAATCTTTCTTCTGTTGCCTGGTCGGCTCTCCCATCATAACCGTACGTGTGATATCTGTGGTTCCGTCGAAATATTGTCCGCCCGAGTCTAACAGATAGATACCGGGAACGGTCAGCTCCATATCACTTTCCGGGGAGGGTGTGTAATGAACAATGGCTCCATGGGAGCCGAAGGAAGAGATGGTAGCAAAGCTGGGTCCCGTAAAATGTTCCTGTTCTGCCCGGAAAGATTCCAGTTTTTCCGCTGCAGATAGTTCTGTTATCCGGATTTTTCCGATGTTATGTTCCAGCCAGTAAAAAAACTTCGTCAGGGCTATCCCGTCTTTGATCATAGCCTGCCGGATGTGAGCTGATTCAGATTTATCCTTGGCCGATTTCAACAAGGCCGGGATCGAAGGATCCCGGATAATGTGGTTGACATCTGACAGCATATGATAGATATGAGCATTTGTGGCAGAAGGAGAGAGGTAAACGGTTTTGGATTCAGGGATTTTGGCAATTTCCCGAAAAAAATCATCATAATCTTTAATGAAAATATTTTGTTTCAGGAGCTTATCTTTTAGTTTGCGAGGTATTTTCGTCAGGCGGATAAAGAGGCTGGCTTCGTCCAAACTTACCAGGGCCCAGGCCAGTACCACAGGGTTGTAAAGAATATCTTTTCCGCGGATGTTAAAGGTCCAGGCGATATCATCCAGGGCGGTCAGTAATGTGTAGTCTGCTTGAAATTCTTTCATTTTCCGGCGGATGACAGAAAGTTTTTCCGTGACACTTTTCCCGGCAAAATCAGAGGGGTGTTCAAAAGCCGGCGCCGGTGGGAAAGGAGGACGGTCCTGCCATAAGGGTGAGATCAGGTCAATATCCGGAACCGTATGAATGTTGTGGTTTCCGAATTCGTTGAATAATCTCCGGTGCAGTAGCATAGACATCAAATTGCTGTCATATCCTGCCCGGCTGCCCGGAGGAAGATTTTCTTTAAGCCAGGCAATCCATTCCGGCGTATGGGGTATTATTAGTTTTACGAGAGAAAAACCGGAACCCCGGAGTTGTTCTTCTGCCTGAATGAAATAGCGCGAGTCGGTCCACACTCCGGCGAAATCACGGGTGACGACCACGGTGCCGGCCGAACCCGTAAAGCCGGTAAGCCAGGCTATGATACGCCAGTGGTCGGGCAGGTATTCACTCATGTGCGGATCGGAAGAAGGGATGATATAGGCATCCAGGTTTTGTTGCTGCATGGCAGCACGGAGTGCAGAAAGTTTTTCTTTGTGTGTCATGATGGCGTAAAGATAAAAGGAATAAGGCAAAAGTAAAAGAAAATCAAGGCAGGGGCACAATATTTTAAGTCGGGAATGCGGGAGCAGCTCGTGATCTGTCCGTAGAAGATGTAGCGCAAAAGGTCCCGTTTGTGTTGCCCGTGAGGTCATTTGTGGAGCTTTTGGCAAGTTAATAGTGTTTTTCCCTTTTTTTGAGCATAGGGGTGGTTTGGAAATCATTATATTGTTTTTTTCATCCGGAATGAATAAACTTGCTGTCTTGAATAGAATAACTTAAAAAAACAAGATTATGAAATTATTCCGGTTTGTTTTCATCATAATTCTATCTTTTTTCTTATTGTTTTTTTCTGTAGCCCAGAAACCTGTTCTGAACTTGAAGGAAGCCATTGTTGGTCCATATAAAAAATTCAAAATACAGGATATTAAAGGGTTGCAGTGGATCCCCGGAGAACATGAACTTGCAAGGATAGCTGGGGATTCATTGGTGGTGGAGGATCCGGTAAAAGGAAAGAAAGATTTGCTTTTCATGCTCGATGAATTAAATCTGGCGTTGAAGATTGTTACCGGAGATTCGTTGTCTTCATGGCCGGAGATACATTGGAAGGATGAAAATACACTTTGGTTTTCTCATGATACAACATGGGTACAACTGGATGTGAAAGATATGAACATTGTTTCGGTGGTACGGATTCCCAAAGGAGGTCAACATGCGGATTATTGTCCGGAGAATCCTGCCGTAGCTTTTACACTGGGGCAAAACATATATATATCTGAATTGGGAAAGAAAATCCGGCAGCTTTCATTCGATTCGTTGCCAGGTATTGTTAATGGACAAATCGTATCCCGAAACGAGTTTGGTATCACCAAAGGAACATTCTGGTCGTCCAAAGGCAACTACCTGGCATGGTATCGCAAGGACGAAAGCCGTGTGTCCCAATATCCGCTGGTTGATATACGCAGCCGTGTGGCCAGACTGAAAAACATCCGGTATCCCATGGCCGGTATGGAGAGCGAAGAGATACACCTGTTCGTTTATGACCGGAAAAACAAAAAGACCCGTGAGATCATAACGCCAGGACCATATGATCAGTATCTTACCAATGTGGCCTGGAGCCCTGATGAGAAATACCTTTTCATTGCCGTGCTGACCAGGGAACAGGATCATATGTGGCTGAACATGTATGATGTGCAAACGGGTAAAAAAGTCAGAACCCTCTTTGAAGAAAAAAATATTCATTATGTGGAACCGTTGCATCCGGTACGTTTCCTCCCGGAGCATCCCGGAGAATTTATTTGGCAGAGTAGCCGTGAAGGATATAACCAGGTATTTTTATACGATACGACTGGCCGGATGATCCGCAATCTTACGCCGGGGAAATATGATGTTACAAATGTGTTGGGTTTTTCAGACCATGATCTTTACATGTATTATGTATCTACTGAGGAGAGTCCTCTTCAAAGACATATCTACAGAGTCGGTGTAATAACGGGGAAGAAAAAAAAACTGACGGTTGTCGACGGCACACATCAAGGTATCCTTTCGCCTGATGGGAAATATCTTATTGACCGTTATTCCAATCTTGAGACACCCCGGATAATTGAGGTGATAAATGCCAAAGGGGAACCTGTTAAGCGTCTTCTGACTGCCGGGAATCCCTGGGAAGAAAGACGTCTGGGCCGGGTGATTCTTGATTCTTTACCCGCCGAAGGGGACTCTCCTGTATTATACTATAGACTGATTAAACCGGTGAATTTCGACCCGGCGAAGAAGTATCCGGTGGTGGTGTATGTGTATGGAGGACCTCATTCGCAACTGGTGACGGACTCGTGGCTGGGACAATCTCGTATGTGGCAGCATTACATGGCGGGGCAGGGCTATGTGAGCCTGACTATGGATAATCGCGGAACCAGAGGGAGAGGATTTGATTTTGAAAGTAGTATACACCGCCATCTGGGGGATTACGAGGTGAAAGATCAGATGAGGGGGATAAAATACCTGAAATCATTGCCCTATGTGGATACTACGAGGATAGGCGTGCATGGTTGGAGTTACGGCGGATTCATGACCATTTCCATGATGCTTAAGAATCCGGGCGTGTTCAAAGCAGCTGTTGCCGGCGGACCCGTGACCGACTGGAAATATTATGAAGTGATGTACGGTGAGAGGTACATGGATCGTCCGCAGGAAAACCCTGAGGGTTATGCAGAAGCCGACCTGAAAAATTATGTGGATAACCTCAAGGGCCATTTACTCATAATCCATGGGGCCATGGACAGTACCGTCGTGTGGCAACACAGTCTGACGCTCCTGCGGGCTTTTATCTCTCGTGGTAAACAAGTGGATTATTTTGTATATCCTACCTCTCCGCATAATGTCAGGGGATATGACAGGATACATCTGATGCGAAAAGTGTCGGATTATTTTGATGAATACCTGAAAACTCCGTAATCATAGGAGTTTTTCCCTATTAATCGCGAACATAATATAGCAAGATAAGAAAGGATTGTCGTTATATGTCAATACGACACGTATTTGTCTGCTATACAGTCATAATGACGTATATTGGAGTGTTTGTGTGGTTGGCAAAGATATTGAAGTTAAAGGGAGGATTTGTAAAATATAATTCATCGTAAAGACACACACGCACAATATGTGGTCTTTGCGAGACAATAAACAAAAAAATAAATTTGAGAAAGGAGAAAAGATATGAATCTGAATAATTTTACGATAAAGTCACAGGAGGCGATACAGCAGGCTGTTGAGGTGGCCAAAGGGTTGAATAACCAGGCTATTGAGAACGGTCATCTGATGAAAGGGATTTTCTCTCAGGGTGAGAATATTACCAGTTACCTGTTCCGGAAGCTGGATGTGAACATGGAACGGTTTACACAGGTATTGGATAAGATCCTGGAGGGATATCCCAAAGTGAGTGGGGGAGAGCCTTATCTGTCACAGACGGCATCGAAGAGCCTGGATGAGGCCCTGAAAGTTTCCCGGGACATGGGTGATCAGTTTGTTTCGGTAGAGATGCTGATTATGGGAATTTTCAAGACCAATGACGACGTATCTAAGTTAATGAAAGATATGGGTGTGACAGAAAAAGACCTGCTGGCAGCCATTAAGGAACTGAGGAAAGGCAGTACTGTTGCCGACCAGAATGCTGAGAGTACGTTTGATGCCCTCAATCGGTTTGCTCTAAACCTGAATGATATGGCCCGTACCGGCAAGCTCGATCCGGTGATTGGCCGGGATGAAGAGATCAGGAGGGTCTTGCAGATTCTCTCACGCAGGACCAAGAATAATCCTGTCCTTATCGGTGAGCCGGGTGTCGGGAAGACAGCCATTGCCGAGGGGCTGGCTCACAGGATCGTTCGGGGTGATGTGCCGGAGAATCTGAAGACCAAACAGATATATTCGCTGGACATGGGTGCCCTTATTGCCGGAGCCAAGTACAAGGGAGAGTTTGAGGAGAGACTGAAAGCAGTGGTGAAAGAGGTAGTGTCGGCTAATGGTGAGATCATTCTTTTTATCGATGAAATTCATACCCTTGTGGGTGCCGGTAAGTCGGAAGGGGCTATGGATGCTGCCAATATCCTGAAACCCGCCCTGGCCCGCGGAGAATTGAGAGCTATTGGTGCAACCACCCTGAATGAGTATCAGAAATACTTTGAAAAAGACAAGGCTCTGGAAAGACGTTTTCAGATCGTGATGGTTGATGAACCGGATGTGCCCAGTGCGGTTTCTATTTTGCGGGGTCTGAAGGAAAGATATGAAAACCACCATAAGGTGCGGATAAGGGATGAGGCCATCGTGGCTGCAGTGGAATTGTCGCATCGGTATATTACCGATCGTTTCCTGCCGGATAAAGCCATTGATCTGATCGATGAGTCAGCTGCCCGTCTGAGGCTGGAGATGGACTCCCTGCCGCGTGAGCTGGATGACCTGGAGCGAAAGATACGACAACTGGAGATCGAGCGGGAAGCCCTGAAGATAGAAGGAGACAAAGAAAAGACCAGGGAGATGAGCCGGGAGATCGAGAACCTGTCTCAGGAACTGAATAAACTGAAGGCCAAATGGAAAACGGAAAAGGATATGATCGTACAGATCCAGCAACACAAGCAGAATATGGAGAATCTGAAACATGAAGCTGAGATGGCGGAGCGGTCGGGCGACTATGGACGTGTGGCTGAGATCAGGTATGGTAAGCTGTCGGAAGAAGAACAGAAAATAAAGGACCTGCAGACGAAGCTGAATGAGTTACAGAAAGACGACCCGCTTATCCGGGAAGAGGTGACGGCCGAGGATATTGCCGAGATCGTATCCAGCTGGACCGGCATACCGGTAAAACGGATGCTCCGGAGCGAAAGAGAGAAACTCCTGCACCTGGAGGAAGAATTGCACAAAAGGGTGGTAGGACAGGATGAGGCCATACAGGCCGTGGCTGATGCTGTGCGCAGAAGCCGTGCCGGCCTGCAGGATACCAAAAGGCCTGTCGGTTCCTTTATCTTTCTGGGGACTACCGGCGTCGGGAAAACTGAGCTGGCCAAAGCCCTGGCGGAGGTGTTGTTCAATGACGAGAACATGATGACACGTATTGATATGTCCGAATATCAGGAGCGCCATTCGGTATCCCGCCTGATCGGTGCGCCTCCGGGATATGTGGGGTATGACGAAGGCGGTCAGCTTACCGAAGCGGTACGGAGAAAACCTTATTCGGTGATCTTGCTGGACGAGATCGAAAAAGCTCATCCGGATGTATTCAATATCCTCCTGCAGGTACTCGATGACGGCCGTTTGACGGATAATAAAGGCCGAACCGTCAACTTCAGGAATACCATTATCATCATGACCTCCAACATGGGAAGCCAGATGATCCGGGAAAATATCCGGAACATGAGCGGCACGAACAAAGCACAGGTTATGGAAGAAACACGCCGTCAGGTGATGGACCTGTTGCAACGTACCATCAGACCTGAGTTTCTGAACCGTGTCGACGAAATTATTATGTTTACACCACTTGATAGTGGGCAGATCCGTGAAATCGTCAAACTGCAGTTTGAACACATACGCAGACTGTTGGAAGATAAACAGGTGGAGATCGTGCTGGATGATGATGCACTGGACTGGATCGCCAGAGTTGGTTTCGACCCGGTTTACGGAGCTCGTCCGATCAAACGGTTGATGCAACGTGAGGTGCTGAATGAGTTGTCCAAACAACTGATTGCAGGAACGATCAACAAGGATTCAACCATTCATGTGGGCGTGGAAAACGATCATATCGTCTTCCGGAATGAGTGAAAGAATCTGTAATGAAAAAAGGGACCTGAGTAGGTCCCTTTTTTTAAGAACAATCCCCCTGTTTTCAGGAGGCGGAAAAACTTTTCAGGCAATCTTCCACATTGTCCTCAATATCAAAAATATTATGGAGCTGCAACAATTTAAACAACTCCATTACCTCGTCCGACACATCACAGATTTTTAAAAAACCGTATTTGTAATTGGCGGTTTTCATCAGCGAGAGCAGTACTCCGAAACCCAAACTGTCTATATATTTTATCCCTTTCAGGCTCAATATTAACTTTGTACCGGGAGCATCAAACAAAGCATTCAGTTGTTTTTTTGCTTCGTCGGTGATCAGTGCATTGAACTTTTTGATGTCTTCCTTAAAGTGTACGATAACGATATCATCTCTTTTTTCTATGGTAAATAAATCCATCGGATTTTATTGTTTTGGTTTCTCAAAAATTGATTTTAACTCTTCAACGGCATGGGTGGTCTCGTTAATGAACCGCTCAATATATGCGGGATATTTCTCCGGTGATTTTGCTTCTTTGGCATCCAATTCAAATTCTTTAAGCATGACTGCCAGGTCGTCCATGCCCATGATGGCGATGGAAGATTTGGCTTTGTGGGCCAGCATGCCCAGGTTGGTCCAGTCCTGCTTTTCGTGAAGTTCCTGCATCTCACGAATAAATTCCGGAACCTGTTCGATAAAAACATCAACGAGTTCCCTCATGATGGATTCATCCCCTCCCGACATACTTTCTATATATTCGAGATTGACGTATTCAGGTTTTTTTTTACCAGCCATGATGTGTGGATTTTTGGGCAAATATAAAAAAACTTTCAATTATGAAAACAATGCGGTCATTGTTTCCGTAATAATCTAAAAATAATTAATTTCGCTGTGTTTTTATCGAATCCCCTGTTATGGAGAAAACAAAACATCCTACATATTGCCGGAAGAGGATGTCCTGTTATCCCCGGGTTATCAGGTTTTTTTTTAATCTTTAAGGAAAATCTTATGAAAAGAATAGCTGTTATTGTATTGTTATTTTTGGCTTTTTCCCCATCTTCTTTGTATTCACAGACCATGCTTCACATTAAAAAAGGAGAATTTAAAATCGGGAAAGAGGGATTTGACAAAGCCTGGCAACATCTTCAACAGGGAGATATCTGGTTTCGGAAAGGGATAGGATCTTATCCCTTGGCGCTGAGAGAGTATCTTGAAGCAAATAATTATAATCCGGGACAACCGGAATTGAATTATAAGATAGGTATTTGTTATTTATTTACTGATCACAAGGATAAAGCTTTGGAATACCTGACGAAAGCCTATAAACTTGGAAAAGAATTGACTCCGGACATTTACTATTTTCTGGGCTTGGCCAGTCAATATAATTACAAGTTTGATGATGCATTGCAGAATTACAGATATTTTATGAACCACGGCGAGAAAAAGGTCTTGAAAATATTAGGCGAGCAGGTAAGGAAACATATTGAAGAATGTGAGTATGCTAAAGAGATTATGAAGGATACTGTACGTGTCAGGATTGAAGATCTAGGAAATGAACTGAATTCGGAATATGATGATTATAAAACGGTACTCAACCCCGCGGGAGATCATTTGTATTTCACCTCTCGCCGTCCGGAGTCGGATAAGCAACTTCCCAACCGGTATGATAATAAGTTTGAGGAAGATATTTATCAAAGTGTTCAGGAAAACGGGGTGTGGAGCGAGGCTTATCGGATGAAGAAACCTGTTAATTCAAAATACAATGATGCGGCAGTGGCTGTTTCGCCGGATGACAGAAAATTATTTATCTACAGAGGAAACAAAAGGAACGGAAGCATCCTGGTCAGTAAAAACAAAAAAGGAAAATGGAAAAAACCCTGTTCTGCATTGCCCCACATCAATACAAAAGGACAGGAAACCTCCCTTTTTTTCCTGCCGGATAGCAATACTGTCTATTTTGTTTCAGACAATAAAAAGATGAGCCACGGGGGAAAGGATATTTTTAAGATACAGCGATTGGAAAATGGGAAATGGGGCAAGCCCGAACCCCTTGATACGACTATCAATACGCCCTATGATGAAGAAAGTCCTTATGTGACTCCTGATGGCAAGACTTTGTATTTTAGCTCACAAGGTCATAATTCAATTGGAGGGTTTGATGTGTTCAGGTCGGTAAAGGATTCTGCCGGACATTGGTCGGCACCTGAGAATTTAGGTTATCCTGTTAACACGCCCGATGACGACCTGTTTTACACTCCTTCCCCGGTGGATTCTTCGGTGGCTTACATCTCAGGTGTACGGGAGGAAACTGTCGGTTTGAAAGATATGTACAGGATAACGTGGTTGCCTCCGCTGCCGGTAGATACCGTGAAGGTTGATACGGTGCCGAAAGATACGGTTCCGGAAGTCAAACCCCGGCCCGTTACCCCTCCGGCTCCTGTCATTGTTCCGGTGCCGGTGCCGGAGGTTAAGCCCTGGATTATTGAAGGAAAGGTTCTGGATAGCCGGGACTCGCTGCCGGTGATGGCTTCCATTGATATTATTGACCTGGGGAAAAATGAAATCATAGGAAAAACAATATCCGGAAAAGAAGACGGAGCTTTCCGGATTACGGCGAAGAACAGAAAAAGTATCGGCGTGGAACTGAATGCTCCGGGATATATGTTTTTCCTGGATGTGATCCCGGCGCCGGAAAATGATACGGTCACCCGTACAACCTATGATTTTTATCTGAAAAAGATTGAGGCCGGTGCTAAGGTTGTTTTGCAGAATATTTTCTTTGATTTTGCAAAAGCAACCCTTAAGCCGGAATCTTTTCCCTCTTTAGACCGGGTAGTTAAATTTATGCAGGATAATCCGGATATTAAGGTAGAGATTGCCGGGCATACCGACAATATCGGTTCGGATGCGGTGAACCTGAAGCTCTCGCGTGCCCGGGCTGCTGCCGTAGTGGACTATCTGGTATCCAAAGAAATAAATCCATCCCGTCTGGTGGCCAAAGGATATGGCGAAAGCCAGCCGGTAGCCCCTAACGATACAGACGAAGGAAGGGCACAGAACAGAAGGGTGGAATTTAAAATCCTGAAATTGTGATTTTTTTGCTTACCCCAGATATTTTTTTACAACCTCAATTAAACGATCCTGCATTATGGGTTTGGTCAGGTAATCATTGCATCCGATCTTAAATGCGGTATCCCTGTCATATTCATTGGCATGCGCCGTCTGGGCTATAATGGGCAGGTCCGGACGAATTTTTCTGATCTCTTTGGTTGCTTCATACCCGTCCATAACAGGCATTTTTATATCCATCAGTACAAGGGATATTTCTTCATGTGATTTACAGTATTCTACGGCTTTTAATCCGTTTTCTGCCCTGATTATATCTGTTCCGAGCGACGTTAGCATCTTACTTATGACGAAATAGTTTAAATCATTATCTTCGGCTATTAATATGCTTTTATTAGTCATGGTCTTTCTTCTTCTTTCTTTGGTACTTAATGAATGATAAAATAAACATTACTTTTTGGGTATGGTAAAAGAAAAAACGGAACCTTCTCCCGGTTTTGATACCACATGGAGATTACCCCCCAGCAATTTTACAAGATCTCTGCTAATAGACAAACCCAGTCCGACTCCTTCGTGTAAACGTGTCAGCGAATTGTCTCCCTGTTGAAAACGGTTAAAAATCCGCGATAAATCCTTTTTTGCTATGCCCATCCCGGTATCTTTGACATAAAATTCCAATTGATAGGCACTTTTTTCCTTGTATCCGAAATAAATACTCCCTTCTTCGGTGAATTTTATAGCATTGTTCAACAGATTTTGTAAAATTTCCCGCAAACGTTCCTTGTCACTTTTTATCATATAAGGAGTGTCAAGGTGATTAACAGCTTTAATACTTAGTCGTTTTTTTAATGTCAAGGGATTCTTTTCATATATTAAAAGCAATTCTTTTAATAACGAATGTACGTCAAACGGTTCTTTATGAATAATAATCTCATTGGCTTCAATCCTGGATATATAGAGGATTTCATCAAGAATATGCGATAAATGCCGGCCTGAACTTTTAATGATCCCTACATAATTATTTATTTCGTCCTGTGAGATACCCGGGTCATTCAACAGTTCGGCAAATCCCATGATGGCATTTAACGGGGTTCTGATTTCATGCGACATATTGGACAGAAAGGCCGTCTTTAAACGGTTACTTTCCTCGGCTTTCTCTTTTTCCTGGATAAGCTCGGCCTCATATTGCTTTCGTTGGGTAATATCAAAGATATATCCGACAATCTGAACCAGATGACCCTCCTCGTTAAAGACTCCATAAGCATTTAAAAGAACAAAAATCTTTTTCCCGTCTTTCCGAACCAGGGTCTCTTCATAATTTACCACTTTCCCTTCTTTCCGAAGTATGTTTAGAAACCTTTCTCTTGCTGCAGGATCCGCATACATATCCTGTGGTTTGGATCGCAGAGCTTCTTTTTTTGAGCTGAACCCCAACATATCTACAAAAGCCTGATTACAGTCCAGAAACTTTCCTTCGGGGGTGGCAATGTAATCCCCCGTCAGATCATGATCAAAGAAATCCTTGTATTTTTTTCTATTGGCTTGTAATTTTACATAGTTCTTCTGTAATTTATTGTAATTCAGCCGTACTTCATCCAGCAACTGTATTTTCTGAAAGAAAAAGCTCAAATGGTTGGCAAAGGCGGTTACTTCAGGAACATTGCTTCCGGTCAGAAGATCGGAAAAGAGCTGAAAAATAGCCGTCACTTCTCCATTCCGATTTATAATAGGAGCAGAAATACTGTGTTGTATTCCAAGCGATTGAATTAGTGCTTTTATCTGTTTCTGAGATGTTTGAGGAGTGAGTATTGAAAGATCTTTTGAAACATCATTTGAAAAGACTGTTTCTTTTTTAGAAATAATCCGTTCGTATTTTTTATTGGCACTAACAGGGATCTTTAAAGTATTAAATACCACCCCTGTCATTGCCGTAAATCTCTCCAATGTTTTTGTATCAAAGCTGGAATATTGAGGGATAAGTGATTTTTTATTATTATCAAATAAGTAAATAACCGTATGAAGTTGGTTTTTTAGCATTTCTTTCCTGAAAATCATAAAACTTTCTTCGATACTCGATGCTTTTTGCAGGGATTCGAATACTTTATTAAGAATCAGAATTATTTTTTCCTTTTCTTTTCTTTTTGTGAGGTCATTGAAAACAAATACATAACGTTTTTTGTTGTTTACATGATCAAAAAAAGGGGTAATGTTCAGCTCACAATAAAAGTAAGTTCCGTTTTTTTTCGGGCGTCTTATTTCTGTCCGGAAATGTTTTGTGTTGTCAATTGTCTCCCGGATGCTCTCTGTAAAAGACGGGCTAAGTTCACCGTCTTTATTCACCAGGGTGGTAATCTTGGCACCAACGGCTTCCTCCATACTCCAGCCGGTTATTCTGGTGAATGCGGGATTAATCCAGTCAATCACCATATCATGATTTATAATGGCAATGCCGTTGATTGAAAACCGGATGGCTGAAAGCAGTATAAGATTCTGGTTTTCACTTTTTTTTAGAGACGTAATATCATGCAGAACATATAAGAAGGCTGGTTTTCCAAACCAGTTGGTTTTTGTTAAGGTTACTTCAAAGTGAAAAGTAATATTTTCAGATGTTGTATAGGATATCTCCCGTGTGGTTCCTTCGGATATACTGAAGGTTGCGGGAATTTTTCTTTTGCGTTTGAAAACACTTTCCAATATATTCCCGGCAACAGGATTGCTGAATAAAATCCACCCGCTTTCGTCTGTTACTATAATCCCCGTGGGAATGGAAGCCGTAATATTTTTGAAATTTTCCATGCTCAGGTTGAGTACAGCCCATTTTTTTATGAGCGGAGTAATATCCTGAATAAGAATAGCTGCCCTTTTGTATATGCCGGGTCGTTTTATCAGAGGTTCCCCTTCAATCAAAATTTCTTTTTGTTCTTTTCCCGCTGATAGGTGTATTTTCTTTTTCACGTGTTGACCCGAAGAAAGTTTTTGAATGAAATCATTCAGATTATACTTCTTAAGTTCCGGAATGTCTGTGACCTTTTTACCGGTCCATTGTTCGGGCTCCGTAAAATAGTACTTCAGCACCGGATCAATGTATTCAATCTCCAGATGCTCATTTACCTCAATGATTCCGGTTCCTGCTATATTTTTTATCATAAAGTCTCTCATCAATTATTAAAAAAAAATCCCATTTTTTTACGGCTTCAGTTGGCATTTTGTTACAAAAGGATTTTAAAAAATCAGGGTGGTTTTTCAACATCTTTTATGTCAAATACAAAACTACCAGAATGTTTGTTTGGTATATAAATCCAAAAAAATATTTTATTTCATTTTTCATCCGCCGTGGTTTTATGATAAGGCGTATCATTATTCAGGTATTGCATTCTTCATTCTCTGCGGGCTGTTTTTAATCATAAAATAATCTTTAAAAGTTTTCTACATTTGTCCAATCGGAGTAAAGACGGGAAAAAGATGATTTATGCGATATCTTACACAATATGCTATAAAGTTATGTTAACAAAAACCAGAATGATATGAAAACGACACCATTGACAGATATTCACAAAGAGGCAGGGGCTAAAATGGTTTCTTTTGCCGGTTTTCTGATGCCGGTCGAATACAGCGGCATTCAGGATGAACATATTGCCGTCAGGACAAAATTGGGGGTATTTGATGTGTCCCATATGGGAGAGATATGGATTCGTGGTCCGAAAGCTTTGGATTTTCTGCAGTGGGTTACCTCCAACGATGTCTCTGCCCTGTACGACGGGAAAGTGCAGTATTCTTGTTTTCCTAACGGGCAGGGAGGAATCGTGGATGACCTGCTGGTGTATCGCTTTGCCGAAGATGAATATTTGTTGGTGGTGAATGCTTCCAATATCGGGAAAGATTACAATTGGTTGGTGGAGCGTGGTAATGAAATGGGCCTGACAGCAGGAAAAGAAATAGAGAATGTCTCCGATGAGGTGGCCCAACTGGCTATCCAGGGACCACTGGCCCTGAAAGCCATGCAAAAGCTGACGAAGGAACCGGTGACGGACATGAAGTACTATACCTTTAAAGAAACAGAGTTTGCCGGAATCCCGGGAGCGATCTTTTCCACCACGGGATATACGGGAGCCGGCGGCTGTGAAGTATATGTTCCTGCGGATAAGGCTGTTCAGCTCTGGGAAGCCGTGATGGATGCCGGGAAGGAATATGGGATCAAACCGGTAGGACTCGGAGCCCGGGATACACTGCGGCTCGAAATGGGATTTTGCCTGTACGGTAATGATATTACCGATGAAACTTCGCCCATCGAGGCAGGTCTGGGTTGGATTACCAAGTTTGTGGACGGCAAGAATTTTATCGACAGGGACTTGTTATGGAAACAAAAACAGGAAGGGGTGGAACGACGGCTGAAAGGGTTTGTTATGACAGACAGAGGTATCCCCAGACAGCATTATCCGGTTTACAATGAAGCGCATGAACAGATCGGCGAAGTCACCTCGGGGACCATGTCCCCTGTGTTGAAGCAGGGCATAGGCATGGGATACCTGCAAAAGGGCTATTGGAAAGAAGGAACACCTGTATGGATAGGCATACGAAACAAGTTTCTGCAGGCCCGGGTAGTGAAACCTCCGTTTTATAAGCCGGAAGACTGATTCTGTTTTATGGAAGAAAGAATGCAAAAAATAGAGGTTTGTTTTTCTCCGTTGTTGTACCCATTGTATGAAAACCCCGACGCTATTGTGGTGGTGGTGGATATTCTTCGGGCTACTTCTTCCATTATTACGGCTTTTCACAACGGCGTGGAAAAACTGATCCCCGTGAGGACTGTTGAAGAGGCCCGTACTTATAAAAATAAGGGCTATCTCATTGCTGCAGAAAGAGACGGCAGGATCCTGGATTTTGCCGACTTTGGAAATTCTCCCGATAACTTCACCCCGGACAAAATCAGCGGAAAAACGGTTGTTTACAGCACGACCAACGGGACGCAGGCTATTCGTATGGCCGGAAAACATCATCAGGTGCTCGTGGGGGGATTTCTGAATATCTCTGCTATCACTGAATACCTGATCTCCGGGAGAAGGAATGTGTTAATTCTGTGTGCCGCCTGGAAGAATAAATTTAGTCTGGAAGATTCTGTTTTTGCCGGTGCCTTAACGGATAAGTTGCTGAAAACGGGGAAATTCCATTCCATCTGCGACTCTGCCATAGCAGCACGTGACCTGTGGCTACTGGCCAAACCGAACCTGATTTCCTATATTGACAAAGCCGCCAACCGACACCGTCTGAAAAAACTGGGACTGGACAATGTTATAGAGTATTGTCATACACAGGATGTTACGGATATCATCCCCGTGCTGGACAAAGACCTGCTTGTGCCGTTGAAAAAAATGTGAAATTGTCAGCAATTTATTTATCAATGATCATGGTTTATTTCTCTTTTTAATGCAATTTTGCAGTATTGGACCATGGTTATCAATCTAAAGTTATCTGAAAATGAAAAAGCACAACTTTTATGCAGGACCGGCGATTTTGCCCGAGTTTACAATAAACAATGTTATAGAGGCTGTCCGTGATTTTGCCGGCACAGGATTGTCCATTATGGAAATCTCCCACCGTAGCAAAGAGTTCACGGCAGTCATGGAGCAGGCACAATCCCTGTTCAGGAAATTGTTGGACATTCCGGAGGGTTATCATGTACTCTTTCTGGGAGGTGGGGCCAGCACCCAGTTTACCGTGGCACCCATGAACCTGATGCAGCGTAAATCCGCTTATCTGAACACAGGAGCCTGGGCCAGCAAAGCCATTAAGGAAGCAAAATTATATGGAGAAGTGGAGGTGGTCGCATCCTCCGAAGACAAAAATTTTTCCTATATTCCAAAAGGGTACAAAATCCCGGAAGATGCCGATTATTTTCATATCACAACCAACAACACCATTTACGGGACAGAGATTAAAGAAGATATAGATTCTCCCGTACCTTTGGTGGCGGATATGTCCTCCGATATTCTGAGTCGTCCGGTAGACGTCTCCAAATACGTGCTTATATACGGCGGAGCTCAAAAAAATCTCGCTCCGGCAGGTGTGACGTTTGTCATTGTACGGGAAGATGTCCTCGGCAAAGTAGACCGCAAGATCCCGACCATCTTTAATTACCGTACGCACATTGACAAAGGCTCGATGTTTAATACGCCTCCTGTCCTTCCGGTGTATGCTGCCCTGCAGACCCTGATATGGATCAGGGATAATGGTGGCGTCGAAGGAATGCAGAAAAGAAATCATGAAAAATCCTCTTTACTGTACGAAGAAATAGAAAGAAACAAGTTGTTCAAACCCACCATTACCAATGAGGATGACCGTTCGGTGATGAATGTATGCTGGGTGATGAATGAAGAGTATGCCGAACTGGAAAAACCGTTCCTGGAATATGCCACCGGAAAAGGCATGATAGGAATCAAAGGCCATCGTTCTGTCGGAGGGTTCAGGGCATCCCTGTACAATGCATTGCCGCTCGAGAGTGTGAAGGCTTTGATCGGGGTGATGCAGGAATATGAATCCAAAGCCTGAATATCCGTTCAGGAGCTATAAAAAATAAAAAAATACAACTATGAAGATTTTAATTGCAACGGTAAAACCATTTGCTCCCATAGCGGTTGAGCAGATACGTGAAATATTTGATCAGGCCGGATATGAAACGGAGGTATTGGAAAAATATACCTCTCAGGATGACCTGATAAATAAGGTGAAAGAGGCGGATGGACTGATAGTCCGAAGTGATAAGATTGATAAACAGGTGCTCGAAGCTGCCGGACAGTTGAGGATTGTGGTCAGGGCCGGTGCCGGATATGACAATATTGACCTGGAGGCAGCTACGGCGAAAGAGGTCGTGGTCATGAATACGCCCGGACAAAATTCGAATGCTGTCGCCGAACTGGCGTTGGGAATGATGGTGTATATGGCCCGCAACCTGTTTAACGGAAAACCCGGAACCGAACTGAAGGGGAAAACCCTCGGGATTCATGCTTTCGGTCATGTAGGCCGCGAAGTGGCCCGTATAGCCAGAGGCTTTGGAATGGATACGTTTGCTTATGATCCTTTTGTCAGTAAAACGGATATTATCAATAATGGTACCAAACCGGTGAATGATGTGGAGGAACTGTATGAGAATTCCCGTTACGTGTCCCTGCATATTCCGGCCAACGAAAAGACGGTACGTTCCATTAACTATGACCTGATGAAACGTATGCCCCGGGGGGCTACCCTGGTCAATACAGCCCGGAAGGAAATCATTCATGAAGAAGACCTGTTGCGGATATTCCGCGAAAGGGAAGATTTTCGTTATGTCTCCGACATTGCTCCCGACTGTGCCGAAACTGTTGCTGCCGAATTTCCCGGACGCTTTTTCTTTACTCCGAAAAAAATGGGCGCCCAGACTGCTGAAGCCAATATTAATGCCGGCGTTGCTGCCGCCCGCCAAATCGTTAACTTCTTTGAAAAAGGAGATACGAAGTTTCAGGTGAATAAATAAGATAAGGAGGCAGAAGACAAAAATAAAGCAGGAATGCAAGAGACCATAGTATGGCATACGGATTGACAGAAACAGGTAGCAATGATTCTGTAATATATTTATTTAAATAAATATATTTATACATATTTAAATACATATTTAAAAATGCATCCTCTAACCCCTAAACTCTAAACTCAGAATTTACAATCATGGCAGTATTAAAACCTTTCAAAGGGATTCGGCCCCCGGCAGAACTGGCATCCCGCGTGGCTTCGAGGCCTTATGATGTTTTGAATTCGGAAGAAGCAAGAAAAGAAGCAGAGGGGAATCCTTATTCCCTGCTTCACATCATCAAGCCGGAAATAGATTTGGAACCGGGAATAGATGTGCACAGCGAATCGGTTTATGAAAAAGCGAAGGCAAACTACCGGAAGTTTCTGGAGAATGGATGGCTCAGGCAGGATGAACGGGATTACCTATATATATATGCCCAAACATGGAGGGGACGTACGCAATATGGTCTGGTAGGTTGTGCTGCGGTGGATGACTATCTGAACGGTGTGATCCTGAAACATGAACTGACGCGTCCTGACAAGGAGGATGACCGGATGAGGCATGTGATGGTCAACAATGCCAATATTGAACCGGTATTTTTTACTTACAGGGCAGTATCTGAAATAGACAGTATAGTGACGGCCTGGGTGAAAGAACACGATCCGGAATATGATTTTATGGCTGCTGATAAGGTAAGGCATCAGTTCTGGGTGATTAAGGACAGGCAGGTGTCTGAGCGACTGGTGGAGTTGTTTGAGGCCATTCCTCACACATACGTGGCTGACGGTCATCACCGTACGGCAGCAGCAGCCCGGGTGGGGCTGGAGGAACGCAAAAACAATCCCAACCACCGGGGTGACGAAGAGTATAACTTTTTTCTGGCTGTTCATTTTCCACACGATCAGCTTACCATTATTGATTATAACCGGGTGGTGAAAGATTTGAACGGAATGACCCCGGCAGAACTCGTGGAAAAACTGAAAGCAGGCTTTGAGGTGGTGGAAAAAGGGGAAGAAATTTATAAACCCGCCAGGCTGCATGAGTTTTCCATGTATCTGGACGGAAAATGGTATGCCCTCATTGCCAGAACCGGCACCTATGACGACCAGGATCCCATCGGTATGCTGGATGTGACGATCCTTTCCGAACAAGTCTTGAAACCTTTGTTGGGTATTGAAGATCTGCGCCGGTCCGAACGCATAGATTTTGTCGGAGGGATCCGAGGTCTTGGGGAGTTGAAGCGCAGGGTGGATTCCGGAGAGATGGCTGTGGCTTTTGCTTTGTATCCCGTATCATTGGAACAATTGATGAAGATTGCCGATACGGGCAATATCATGCCGCCAAAAACGACGTGGTTTGAACCCAAACTCCGCAGTGGACTTGTAATCCATAGCCTTGATGAGTCATGATAGGTGAAAATCTGCAAAGGATACGAAAAGAACTGCCGGATCACGTGACATTGGTGGCTGTCAGTAAAACCAAACCGGTGGAGGATATCCTCGAAGCTTATCAGGCCGGCCAGCGGGATTTCGGTGAAAACAAAGTGCAGGAAATGGTGGACAAAAAGGACCATCTGCCGCAGGATATCCGCTGGCACATGATCGGCCATCTGCAGACCAATAAGGTAAAATACATTGTGCCTTTTGTGACTCTGATACATAGTGTGGACAGCCTGAAGCTTATGCAGACGATACACAAAGAGGCTGTGAAAAGGGATAAGATACAGGACTGTCTCCTGGAGATACATATCGCCGAAGAACCTTCCAAATTCGGTTTTGATTTCCAGGAATTACTGGCATTGTTACACGGAGAAGCATGGACCAGTCTGGATCATATCCGTATTTGTGGCGTCATGGGTATGGCTACTTTTACCAGTGATGAAGACCAGGTGAGAAGGGAATTCCGTTATCTTCATCAATGCTTTGATACCCTGAAATCCGAAGTATTTTCAGAAAAAGATTATTTCAGGGAAATTTCCATGGGGATGTCGGGAGATTACAGGATCGCTGTCGGGGAGGGGAGTACAATTGTGCGGATCGGTACTTTGATTTTCGGAGAAAGAAATTATCTTTAACTTCTGAAACCAGAAACCAATTATTATGGCTGATCTGTCGGTAAAATATCCGGGCCTTGACCTGAAGAGCCCTGTGGTGGCCAGCAGTTCCGGATTGCCAGCAGTAAGCAAACATTTTCTGTTTTCTAAGCAGATCAAATATTTCATGTAGGGCAGGAAAAAAAAAAGAAACCGCAGACTGACTTTTCATATCCCTGATCAGGGCGATGATCTCCTGCATTATTTCCTGAGTCGGTTTATGAATATAGTTTCATCACGGCAGGGATCAGGTTGGGATTTCCGCTGTTACATATTTTTTTATAGCGGATAACACCAGGTTAGCACGTGCTGAGAAAAGTTGTTTGATATTTTCTTGGTTGTTACTGCCGGTATCTCTTTTTGCCATAGGAAAATTTTATAAAAAATCAACTTAGCAATTGTATAAAAGATGCGTATTAGTATGGCGAATCTTTATTCAAAATAGTCCGTATAATACCAAAAAAACGAATAATAATTAAGGGATATCTCAATATTGATATTCTTTTTTTGGTCTGTATTTAAAAAACATTATGTTAAAATACATTTTAGTATAAAAAAATATCATGTTATATCTAAGTGATTATCAGATTAATAAGAATTTATAGAAGATTATGAAATTTTTTTATGGTCATTTGAAAAAAAGTATTAATTTTACTTTGGTATTATTTCCTTATCAATGTTGAATAAATTTCTTGTTTATGAAACTTAAAATGATTCAAAGAGATTTTATCCGTGTTTTCTTATTGGCTTTGATCACTGTTTCGTGGGTCAGTTGTAAATCCGGGGCAAAGAAAGAGCCAGCTAAAAATGAGATAGAGGTTGATGTCTCACAACTGAATGAAGAGATGTTCAAGGATATCAACGAGGCTAAGCAAATTTTTTATTCTCTGCCTTCACCGGTGGAAACTGCTATGTTGATCAAATCCTGCGGAACGGGTTATAATGAAGATTTGTTGAATTCTGTGGATAATGCCACAAAGTACTCAATCACCAAGAGCATGGCCCTGAATCTGGGTATCTACACTTGTGATTTGAGTTTTGCCAGTCTTTACGATCAGACACAAGCCTCTATAGATTATATGAATGCAGCTAAAAAAATGGCTGACGGACTGGGTATTCTGGATGCTATCAGTCAGGAAAATATTGACCGTCTCGAGGAGAACATCAACAACCGGGATGTCATTATGGATATAATCTCCGAGACTTTTATGAATTCCAGTTCCTACCTTCAGGAAAATGACCGTGCGGCTGTTGCTGCCATTGTGTTGGTAGGTGGCTGGATGGAAGGACTTTATCTTGCTACGCAATTGGTGCCCGATACGGCCAACCTGGAAAACAACAAACTGGTTCAGCGGATTGTTGATCAAAAGTTGTCCCTGAATATTGTTGAGCGATTGCTCAATGACTATAAGGACAATCCCGATATACAGGCAATCATGAAAGACATAAATGTAATAAAAGTCCTTTATGACAAAATTCCTATGACTGCCAGTTCCTCCTCTGAAACTTCTACCAATGAAAAGACCCATGTGACAACCATCAAATCTGTGTCCACTTATAAGATTACTTGGGATGTCTTTAATGAGTTAAAGGAAAAAGTGAAAGTTATCAGAAATAATTATATTTCATAAAATTTATACCTATGAAACGAGTTTTTATTCTGTTGTTATTTATATCAGCTTCTTTTTTCGTACTATCCATCCAGAGCAGTCAGGCACAGTGCAAAGGTTTTGCTAAAAATGTCTGTAAATCGGAGCTGGCACCTTTTACCCATGACGGAAACTATCATGCTGCGGTACTGACCGAAGGGGAAGAAGCAGAATTATATAAGACATTTTATTCCGACCAGGAATACAGAATGGCCGTGTGCGGCTCGGATAATCTCCCGGAGATTGAATTCAAAGTGTTGGATGCTACCCAGAAAGTCTTGTACAGCAACAAGGAACATGACTTTGCCAGGACTTGGGATTTTAAGTTGGAGTCAAGTCAACAGTTAAAAATTGTCGTAAAGGTTCCATCGAGGGGGGATAAGTCAAAAGAGCCGGCAAGCGGCTGTGTGGCGATCATGTTTGGATTCAAAGTGAAATAGTCTGAAAAACCCTGGTATTTTCTGAAGATAAAATCAACCTGCACTGCATGTGCAGGTTTTTTTATCCCTAATTGCGCAACAGAGTTATTGTAAATGGCTCTATTGCGCATAAGCCGAAGGCTGCATTGGGT
>Ga0209834_10000463_pt1 | contig 24990 bp, 35 predicted proteins | sample Mar14236cmmetaG_FD_184134 | JGI IMG/M metagenome (GOLD analysis project Ga0209834, IMG submission 184134) | Marine hydrothermal vent microbial communities from Guaymas Basin, Gulf of California to study Microbial Dark Matter (Phase II) - Marker... ...
GGATGTAACGGTTAACGAAGGGATCAAGCAGCTTGACACCATCTGTGCCACACAGCTGTTGGTGAAGGGAGAGGTGAGCTGCAACCAGATTCCCCGCCCACGGCCATTCCTTAACCAGCTACTCGAAGCTGCGCAAGTCAACTTGCCAGAGGTACTCCCCAACAAAGGAGTAACTGTGACCACTAAGAAAAAGCTGACCTCGCGGCGTAAGAAACGGTAACTCATCTACCCTTTCAGCCACTTACCCTCGCCCCCATTTACGGGAACATCCGCTATAGAGGCAGAAAGGATAGCATCATCTAAGAAGAGGAAAGGCCCCGCATCCGCGGGGCCTTTCCACAGCAAATATCATTTCACTCTAGACGAACATCAATCTGGCCAGCTCAGCTCCGTCCCCTCGCCGCGGACCGAGCTTCACTACGCGCGTGTAGCCGCCGTTGCGCTCCTTGTACTTCTCTCCGATCTCGGAGAAGAGCTTGTCCACCGCCTGCTTGTCCTGCAGGCGAGAGAAGACGATCCTGCGCGCATGCAGGTCACCGCGCCGTGCCAGGGTGATCAGCCGCTCCGTGTAGCGCTGGCCCGCCTTCGCTCGTTCTAGCGTCGTATCCACCTTGTCGTGCATGATAAGACCGGTAGCGATGCTAGCCAGCACGCGCTTTCGGTGCTGGTGCTTCATCCCCATCTTATCCTTATCCCATCTATGTCTCATCTCAGATCTCTCCTTCGTCCTTGAGCGCATACCCCAGTTCCTTCAAGCGATCCTCCACCTTGCTCAAGGTCTTTCCTCCAAAGCCATGGATGTCGAGAAGCTCCTCTCTCGGCCGCGCCAGCAATTCACCGAGCGTGGTAATCTCCGCTTCCTGCAGCAGATTGCACGCCCGTTGATCGATTTCCAGCTCAGTCAGCGGGACCTCCAGAGCGCTCTCCTCCTCCTCCTGCCCACTCTCAGGGGCGAGGCCGTACGGATGCTCAGCGAATCCCTGGAAGAGCTCAAGGTGGCGCCTGAGGATGAGCGCAGCTTCCGACAGCGCCTCCTCCGGCTTTATCCCACCATCGGTGGTCAGCTCAAGTGTCAGCCGCTCGTACCCCGTCTTCCCACCGACGCGCGTGTCGTCGACGGTGAAGTTCACCTTGGAGACGGGGGAGAAATCGGCGTCGATCGGGATCACCGCAAGCGGCGAGTCGTCAAGCCGGTTCATCTCCGCCTGCTTGTACCCGTATCCCGTCTCCACCTCCAGTTCTATCTCCAGCTCTCCCTTCTCGTTCAGCGTCGCGATGTGCAGTTCCGGGTTGATCACCTTCACCCCGGGAGGAATCTCGATGTCCGCCGCCGTCACCTCACACGGTCCACGCTTCTCCAGCGTCAGGCGCTTCAGCTCATCTCCGACCAACCGTAGAGCTAGTCCCTTCAGGTTGAGGATGATCTCCAGAACGTCCTCTTTGACGCCCTCTATCGTTTCGTACTCATGATGCTTGCCTGCGACATTGACCCGCACAACAGCAGCCCCAGGGATCGAAGAGAGCAGCGTACGGCGGAGGCTGTTCCCAAGTGTAGCTCCGAACCCACGCTCGAGCGGCTCGATCACGACGCGGCCGTAGTCGTCGCGCAGTTCCTCAATCTGTATCTCATGAGGGAAGACTAACTCGTTCATGCCCACCTCCTAACGGGAGTAGAACTCGACGATCAAGTTCGCAGCGATCGTGTACCCCGTCTCCTCCAGGTTCGGAGGAGCGATCGTCTGGAACTTCATTGCTTCCATGTTCCTCTCCAGCCAGCTTGGAGCCTCACGGCTCTTGTTCGCTTCCAGGATCGCCTTGACGCGCGGGCGCTTCCCTTCCTTGACGCTGACCGTATCTCCCTCTTTCAGCAACAGCGACGGCACGTTGGTCGCACGCCCGTTCACCTCGAAGTGCCCGTGGGTGATCAACTGCCGCGCTTGGTCGCGGGATGAAGCGAACCCAGCTCGATAGACGACGTTGTCGAAACGACATTCGAGTAGCGTGAGGAGAGCCTCACCGGTCACTCCCTTCTGGCGCTTCGCCCAGTCGACATAGTTGCGGAACTGCTTCTCGCGAATTCCGTATATGCGACGCGTCTTCTGCTTCTCACGCAGGTGAAGCTGATACTGGCTCCGGCGCGGGCGATGTTTCTTAGCTCGCTCCCCCGGAGGTGAACTGCGCCTCGACATGGGGCAGCTCTGCGTGTAGCAGCGCTCTCCCTTGAGGAAAAGCTTCTCTCCCTCTCTACGACATTTCTTGCACTTTGGTCCGGTGTCTCTTCCCATTATCGTCTCCCCTTATTGCTGCTGTGAGAAACCGGTGTGACGTTCTTCACCTCTTCCACCCGAATGCCCGATCCCTTGATCGTCTGCACCACGGACTGTCGGCCAGATCCCGTTCCCTTAACAGCAATGCTAACCGAACGAATTCCATAGTCCTTCATCTCGCGCACGAGGGACTCGGCAGCGACCTGCGCAGCAAACGGCGTCCCCTTGCGCGAGCCCTTGTATCCGACCATCCCTGGGCTCTTCCAGGTGACGGGATTGTCATTCTTGTCGCAGACGGTAATAATCGTGTTATTGTACGTCGCGTGAATGTGAACTATCGCCTGATCAAGCTTGGTATTCTTCGCCATTCCTACCTCTTCTTCCCTGCCTTGGCCGGCCGCGGACCCTTCCAGGTGCGGGCATTAGACTTGGTACGCTGCCCTCGCACTGGAAGGCGCCTCTTGTGCCGGATCCCACGGTACGCGTTGATATCCTTCAGACGCTGGATGCTGGAGAAGACCCGCCTACGCAGGTCCCCCTCCACGACGAACTCCTCCACCTCGCGCCTCAGGGCAGCAACCTCTTGTTCGGTGAGGTCCTTCACGCGCACGTCCGCGGATATCCCCGTCTTCTCTATGATCTCGGCAGCCCGCGTCGGTCCAATACCGTAGATATACCTCAGGCCAATCTCTATTCTCTTGTCATTGGGCAGGTTAACCCCGGCAATTCGCGCCATAGCTTACTCCCCCTAGCCTTGTCGTTGCTTATGCTTGGGATTCTTGCAAATGATCATAACACGACCATTGCGCCGAATGACCTTACAGTTCGCACACATCTTCTTAACTGAGCTTCGTACTTTCATGATTAAGTAAGCGCTGTGACTAGCTCTCCCTGTACACTATGCGTCCCTTTGTCAGGTCATACGGCGAGAACTCCACGACCACATGATCTCCCGTCAATATGCGGATGTAGTGCTTGCGGATCTTGCCGGAAATGTGACACAGAACAACGTGCCCATTCGTGAGCTGCACCCGAAACATCGAGCTTGGGAGGCTCTCTATCACTTCTCCCCGCTGACGAATGACATCCTTGCTCTGTCCGAGCGTCGAAGCCGCTGTCCTCTTCTGGTCACGTCTGCCTGTCTTTGGTTTAGCCACTACGCCTCTCTTCACCTCCTAGGGTCAAGATCTCCAACCCTCTATCCGTTAGGGCAACTGTATGTTCAAAGTGTGCCGCCAACCCTCCAGTCGCTGTAACAACAGTCCAGCCGTCGTCGAGAACCCTGGTCGGTTCCGGATCAACCTTCACCATCGGTTCGATGGCAAAGACCATCCCCGACCGCAGCCGCGGGCCGCGACCTGGCGGGCCAAAGTTTGGGATCTGGGGATCCTCGTGAAGCTCCCTCCCAATCCCGTGTCCAACGTATTCCGTCACGACATAGAACCCCGCACTCTCTACAAAGGAGCCGATGGCGTGCGATACGTCGGACAAACGATTACCAATTCTAACCTGTTCCAGCCCCTGCCACAAGCTGTCCTTCGTCACCCGCAGCAAGCGCTGCGCCTGTGGGCTGATCTCCCCCACGGGCACGGTCGTTGCCATGTCGCTGTAGAAACCATCCTTCACCAGGCCTATGTCGATAGAGAGGATGTCCCCTTCACTCAGGATGCGCTTCTTGGACGGGATGCCATGAACGACCTCCTCGTTGATCGAAGCACATATCGTAGAGGGGAAGCCGTTGTATCCCTTGAACGCGGGGATCGCCCCCTCCTTCCTGATCAGCGCCTCGGCCAACCGATCCAAGCTCAACGTATCGACGCCGGCGGCAACGTGATCACACACCTCGTGCAAACAGGAGGCAAGCAGCCTCCCGTTTTCGCGCATCTTGTCGATCTGTGGTTCTGATTTTACGCTGATCATTAACTTCTGAGTGCCTCTGTAATCTGCTCTGTCACTTCTTCCGTCTCTCTTGTCCCATCAACATCGACCAGAAGTCCCCGCTCCTTGTAGAAGCCGATGAGCGGAGCAGTCGCCTGCTCGTAGACATCGTAGCGGTTCTCGATCACTTCGCGCTTATCGTCGTCCCGCTGGTACAACTCGCCTCCACACTCGTCGCACACCCCATCCACCGCCGGTGGATTGTAGAGCAGGTTATAGATCTTCCCGCACTCGCGACAGACGCGGCGCGAAGAGAGGCGCTTAATCACGTCTTCTCGGGAGAGAGCGATGTTGATGGCGATATCCATAGCCACGAGCTTCTCCAGCGCCTCCGCCTGGGTGACGGTACGCGGGAAGCCGTCGAGGATGAAGCCGGCACTCTCGTCGAGCCGCCCCTTGATCATGTCGATGATCAACTGGTCCGGGACCAGGTCGCCCCGGTCCATGTACGCCTGCGCCTTCTTGCCGAGATCGGTGCCGCGTGCCACCTCATCGCGCAGGATGTCCCCTGTCGATAGGTGAGCAAGACCGTTCTTCGCGGCGAGTAGCTTTGCCTGCGTCCCCTTGCCAGCTCCCGGAGGTCCGAGCAGGATGATCTTGTTCTTCATCATCCCTTCCTCCTTCCGAGCAGGCCACCAGACTTGGTCAAGCTCTCGTAGTGACGCATCACCAGGTGAGCCTCGATCTGCATGATCGTATCCAGACCAACACCGACCACGATCAACAGCGACGTTCCACCGATCAGGTACATCCCGCGGATGCCGCTCACCCATGCGAAGAGATACGGCAGCACTGCGATCGCCGACAGGAAGACGGCACCAACAAGCAAGATTCTGTTAAGAACGCCAGAGATGTAGTCGGCCGTCGGCTTGCCCGGGCGGACCCCAGGGATGAACCCCCCTGAATCGCGCACGTTCTTCGCCACATCCTTCGGATCGAACACGATCGAGCTGTAGAAATAGGTGAAGAAGAAGATCAACAACACATAGGCGATGATGTAGGTGTAGCTTCCATTTGTCACGTACGGCGTCAGGAACGAGAGGGAGGGGATGAACTGAGTAAGGGTCAGCGGGATGGTCAACAGCGCGGAAGCGAAGATGATCGGGATTACCCCGCCCTGGTTGACGCGGATCGGCAGGTGGGACATGTGCCCGCCGTACACCCTCCGGCCTGAGGTTCGCTTCGCGTATTGGATCACGATCTTGCGCTGTCCCTGCTGGATCATCGTTACACCGCCAATGACAACGGCGAACAACACTATGACCGCAATCCCCCAGAAGGGGCTCACGGATCCCGTGGTGATATCGTTGTAAGTGGTGGCAAGTTGAGCCGGGAATCGAGCCAGGATACCAATCATGATGATCATGCTGATACCGTTCCCGATCCCGTTCTCCGTCATCCGCTCACCGAGCCACATCAGGTAGATCGTGCCCGTGGTCAGGGTGATGATGGACATCACGTAGAACCAGACACCGCCGCTCGCCATGCCGGCGTTTACGATCAGCATGCTCATCGTAGCCGCCTGCACGATGGCCAGAGCGAGGGTTGACCAGCGTGTGTACATCGTGATCTTGCGCTGCCCCTCACGCCCCTGTTGCTGCATCTCCTTGAGCTTCGGCACGACAGCCGTGAGCAGACTGAAGATGATCGACGCGTTGATGTAGGGCATCACACCGAGTGCAAACAGGGAGAAGCGCTGCAGAGCACCACCGGTGAACATGTTCAGGAAATCGAACAATCCCCCACCTTGCTGGGAGAAGAAGTTCTTCAACGCCTCTGGATCCACCCCTGGTACGGGGATGTGTGTACCGAGGCGGAAGATGATGATCGCTCCCAGGGTGAACAGGATGCGCTTGCGCAGCTCCGGGACGCGAAACAGGTGAGTGAGCTTCTCCCACATCGCTACACCACCTCTGCCTTTCCGCCGGCGCCCTCGATCTTCTTGCGCGCTTCCTCGGTGAACCTGTGTGCGCGCACGGTGAGGGCCTTATCCAGATCTCCCCTTCCCAGGACCTTCAGCCGTTTCGGGCGCCCTTTCAGCAGGCGCTTCTCGAGCAGTGTCTCCAGCGTAACCTCTTCGCCGGCCTCGAAGCGCTCGGCCAGTGTGTCCACGTTGATCCAGGCGTAATCGATCCGCGTGAAGTTGCGGAATCCGCGCTTTGGAAAGCGCATCCAGATAGGGGTCTGTCCGCCCTCGTAACCAGGTCGGGTCCCCCCACCGCTGCGAGAGTTCTGGCCACCGTTTCCGCGGCCGCTCTCGTGTCCACCATGGCCAGAGCCGTATCCCCGACCGACGCGCTTCTTGGAATGCACGCTCCCCTTCGTCGGGTGCAGTTCGTTAAGCTTCATCCTTGCTCTCCTCTGTTCCCACTGCCACGCGCCCGAGCAACCTCTCAACCTCTTCGCGGCTGCGCAGCTGTCCCAATCCCTGAATCGCTGCCTTGGACAAGGTAAGAGGGTTCGTCGTCCCCAGTGACTTGGTCAACACATCCTTCAGCCCAGCCAAGCGGCAGATCGCACCGACGGTTACACCGGCGATGATCCCTGTCCCGGGATGCGCCGGCTTGAGCAGCACGTTCCCCGCCTTAAACTTTCCGATCACTTCATGCGGGATCGTACCCCCATCCATGTTCACAGTGATCATGTTCTTCTTGGCATCACGGACCGCCTGTTGGATGGCGAGCGGGATCTCTGTCGTATTCCCAAGACCCACGCCGACGTGCCCCTTGCGATCTCCGACCACAATCGTGACGCGAAACTTGAGGTTTCGCCCACCCTTGGTCACCTTGCTGACCCGACGGATGTCAATTATCTCGTTCTCAAACTCGTCGACTGGTCGACGACGCTGACGTGTGGGGATCAAAACCTCAGCCCTCCCTTACGGCACGCCTCGGCGAGGGTAGCGATCACTCCGTGGTACGGGTGTCCTCCCCGGTCGAAGACGACCGCCTCGATATTCTTCTCCAGCGCGCGTGCTGCCAGGAGCTCGCCCACCTGCTCGGCGGCCGCCTTGTTGCTCCCGCTCACCTTCCCGCGCAGCTCTTTATCCAGAGTCGATGCCGCAACGAGAGTTCGCCCGGCATCATCATCGATCACTTGCGCGTATATGTGGCGAAGGGTTCTGGTCACACACAGCCGCGGTCGCACCTGCGTTCCATGCACCTTCTTCCGCAGGCGCAGGTGGCGCTTCACACGCTCCGCTTTCCTATTAAACATTGCCATCTTTCTTCACTCTCCCTACCCAGCGGCTCCGCCAAGCTTGCCCGCCTTGTGCAGCACAACCTCGTCCTTGTAACGGATCCCCTTGCCGCTGTACACGTTCGGCTTGCGTAGCGCACGGATCTTCGCAGCGGTATGCCCTACCTGCTGTTTGTCGATCCCTCGGATGATGATCTCGTTGGGATTGGGAAGCTCCGCCTCTATTCCCTTCGGCAGCTCGTACTCCATGGGGTTGGAGTAACCGAGGTCGAGGATGAGCGTGCTGCCCTGCAATCGCGCCCTGTATCCAAGCCCCTTCACCAACAGCGACTTCTCCCACTTCTCTGCTACCCCATGGACCATGTTCGCCAACAGGCTACGGTACAGGCCCTGGAAAGCGCGGTACTGCTTCCCTTCCTCTTTCCGCGTCACCGTAGCAACATCACCATCGACTACGATGCTGACCAGATCGGGACGGAAATCCTGTGCCAACTGGCCATTCTTTCCCGACACAGTGATCGTCGCCTTGGAGACGTTAACCTTCACCCCATCGGGGATAGCGACCGGAACTTTCCCTACCTTAGACATGACATACCACCTTAAAATACTTCACAAAGGACCTCGCCACCGGCCCCTCGCTCCCTCGCCTCACGTCCGGAGAGTACACCCTGCGAGGTGGAGATGATGCACAAGCCCATCCCTCCCAACGGCCGGGGAATCGAATCCTTCGATACATACACCCGCCGGCTGGGTTTGCTCACCAGTTTGATCGTCGTGATCGCCCGCTTGGCGCGGCTGCGTTCACCCTGATACTTCAGTTTGAGCACAAGCTCAGGCTGCGGATCGTGTTCGACCACTTCGTAGCCGTTGATGTACCCTTCCGACTGAAGGATACGCGCAATCGCTTCCTTCATCTTCGAGTGCGGCATCGACACTTCAGGATGAAAGACCGCATTCGCATTCCGTATCCTGGTCAACATGTCGGCAATAGGATGTGCAATCATTGTCATCTTTCTACACCTACCAACTTGATTTCTTTATCCCGGGGATCTCCCCGGTGTGAGCAAGCTTGCGAAAGCAAAGCCGGCATATCCCGAAGTCGCGGATGTAGCCGTGCGGACGCCCGCATATGCTGCACCTGTTGTAGGCCTTCGTGGAGTGCTTCGGCTCCTTCTTGCTCTTCAGTATTAGTGCCTTCTTTGCCATAATCCCCCTAGTCCTTGAACGGGAACCCAAGCCCCTTCAACAGGGCGTACCCTTCCTTATCGTTCCGCGCTGTGGTGACTATCGTGACATCCATTCCCTGTGTGGAGACCATCTCTTTGTAGGAGATCTCCGGGAAGATCAGCTGTTCCTTCAGCCCCAGGGTGTAGTTTCCCCGGCCGTCGAACGACGCGGAGGACAGGCCGCGAAAGTCGCGGATCCCTGGAAAGACGATGTTGAACAGCTTGTACAGGAACTCGTAGGCCTTGTCCCGGCGCAGTGTCACCTTGCACCCGATCGGGTCCCCTTCGGTGAGGTGGAAATCGGAGATCGACTTCTTCGCCTTGGTCACCACCGGGTGTTGGCCGGTGATCTTGGAGAGGTTTGCCACCGCTCCTTCCATCACCTTCGGGTTGTCCTTGTCGGATACCCCCATGTTGATCGCCACTTTCACGATGCGGGGGATCTCCATCACGTTTTTCAGACCCAGTTCCTTCATCAGCCGCGGGGCCACTTCTTTCTCAAACTTCTCGTGTAGCATCTCTACCTAAACGTCTCCCCACATTGCTTACACTGGCGCATCTTCTCACCATCAACATCAGTGAATCCGACACGAGTAGGCGCGCCGCACTCAGGACAGACCACAAGCACGTTGGAGATGTGAATCGTCCCCTCACGCTTGATGATCCCAGGCTCACGCAGGTTCTGCGTCGCCCGCTGGTGTTTGGTGATCATGTGCACGTTCTCCACGATGATTCGCTCCCGCTCAGGGTAGACGACCATCACCTTCCCGTACTTTCCCCGGTCGTTGCCAGAGATAACCTTCACCCGATCCCCTTTTCGAATCTTCCTCATCATCCACTCCTTGTCTACAGGACCTCAGGTGCGAGGGAAATAATCCGCATCATCTTCTTATCCCGCAGCTCGCGAGCCACTGGTCCGAAGACACGCGTCCCGACCGGCTCTCCCTGGGGGTTGATGAGCACGATGGCGTTATCGTCGAACCGGATGAAGGTACCATCCTTTCTCCGATACGCGCTACGCGTGCGCACAATGACCCCTTTCACGATCTGCCCCTTCTCTATATCACTGGTGGGGAGGCGCTTCCGCACCGAACCGACGACGATGTCCCCGATCTCTCCCCAACGGCGGTTCGAAGGACCGAGCACGTTGATACAGCGAACAAGTTTCGCCCCAGAATTGTCGGCCACCCGCAACACGGTCTGCATCTGAATCACGACTAGGCCTCCGCTTTCTCGATTATCTCAACCAATCGCCAGCGCTTCAGTCGACTGAGCGGACGAGCCTCTTCTATCTTGACCTTATCACCCACGCTCGCCACCTGCAGCGGATCATGGGCGTAGAACTTGAAGTGTCGCCGGATGTGCTTGCGATACCGCCGGAGAAACTTCTTCTCTTCGACCTGCACGACTATCGTCTTCTCCATGCGGTCGCTCACAACGCGACCAATCTTCGTCTTTTTCATCTTCCTTCCCCCCGCGCCTTCTCCCGCACGATGGTCATCGCACGGGCGATATCCTGGCGGGTCTTCGCCAGTTCGGCGGTGTTGTCCAGCTCCCCGCCGACCTTCTGAAAGCGCAAGTTAAACAGCTTGCGCTTGAATTCCTGCACCTTCTGTTCCAATTCATCTCTGGAAAGCTCTCGCAGATCCATAGCCTTCATCTCTCGCCTCCCAGGACATTGCGTCGCTTCAGTCGCGTCGGGATGGGTAGCTTGTGGCTCACCAGCTCATGCACGCGCTTCGCCTCGGCCTCGCCAATACCGGCAATCTCAAACAGGATTCTCCCCGGCCTGACGACGGCGACCCAGTGATCGACCGCGCCCTTCCCCTTCCCCATTCGCGCTTCAGCGGGATGCTTCGTCCTCGCCTTGTCCGGGAAGATGCGGATCCACACCTTGGAGTCGCGATGGGTCTGACGGGCAATCGTCGTACGGCACGCCTCGATCTGCTGCGCCGTTATCCACGCCGGGGCGAGCGCTTGAATCGCGTACTCGCCGAAGGCAATCTCGTATCCACGCGTCGCCTTACCCTTCGTCCGACCACAATGGAATTTCCTGTACTTCGTCCTCTTCGGAAACAGAAGTGCCATCTTAGCTCACCTTCTCCCGTGGCGCCGTAGCGTAAGCGTGCTCCCCGCGGAAGACCCATGCCTTGACACCGATGTTTCCATACTTCGTTCGCGCTTCGGTGAAACCGTAGTCGATGTCCGCGCGGATCGTCTGCAGCGGGACACGCCCCTCCATCATGCTGATGGAACGCGCGATCTCCGCTCCACCGAGGCGCCCACTGACCTTTATCTTTACCCCTTCCGCGCCCGCTCCCATCACCCGACGAATGACTTCCTTCATCGCCCGGGCAGGAGCGATCCGCCCTTCGATCTGCATTGCCACGTCCTGAGCGACAAGCGGAGCTTCTAGGTCGGGGCGCTCAATCTCTTGAATAGCTACCTTGACCGTCCTACCGGTGAGTTTCTCCAATTCCCTCTGTAGGACCTGAATTTCGCTACCGCCACGACCGATGACGATCCCCGGCCGCGCCGAGCGGATGATGATCGACACACGATCAGCCTTCGAACGCTCGATGTTCACCTCAGAGACCGCCGCGCGGCGATACCGATCGGTGATGAGTCGCCGAATCTTGTAGTCCTCGGTGATGTATTCGGGCGCCATCTTGGGGTTGTACCAGTTGGAGATCCACTTGCGGGTAACTCCCATTCTGAACCCTACTGGGTGGACTTTCTGTCCCATCATTCACCCCTCTTGTCGCCCACGACGATCGTCACATGACTCGTCGGCCGGCGCACGATATCGGCCCGTCCCATCGCTCGCGGCCGCAGCCGGCGCAGCGATGGCCCCATGTCTATTGTGGCACGCACCACAAACAGATCATCAACATCAACGTTATAGTTGTTCTCAGCGTTAGCTATCGCCGATTCGAGCGTCTTACGAATCAGCCGCGCCGATTTCTTGTTCGATAGCATGATAATCCGCAGCGCATCATTGACGTTCTTCCCACGGATGATATCCGCTACCAAGCGCGCCTTACGCGGAGACATGCGCAATCCTCTTGTTACAGCCCTTGCTTCCATCATATCTCCCCTACGTCAGGCCCGGCGCCCGCTTCTTCTTCATACCACCGTGCGAGCGGAACGTTCGCGTCGGGGCAAATTCCCCCAGCTTGTGGCCGACCATGTTCTCAACCACGTAGACTGGAACGTGTACCTTCCCGTTATGAACCTTGATCGTCAGCCCAACCATATCTGGAGTGACCATCGAGGCTCGAGACCACGTCTTGATCTCACTTATCTCCCCACGCCTTGCTCGCTCGACCTTGCGCTGCAGGCTTTCGAGCACGTAGGGCCCTTTCTTCGTAGACCTCGGCATCTCCTATCGCCTCCCCTTACCGGCTCGGCGCACGATCAGAGCGCTCGACTTCTTGCGTTTGTTCCTCGTGCGTCCACCCTTAGCGAGTTTCCCTGTCGGGGAGACCTGCGGACGCCCAACGCGCGCCCGTCCCTCTCCACCGCCATGCGGGTGATCGACCGGATTCATGGCCACCCCGCGCACGTGCGGCTTGCGGCCAAGATGACGCACCCGGCCCGCCTTCCCGTGTTTGATGTTCTTGTGGTCGGGATTACCAACCTCGCCGATCGTGGCACGGCACTCCACATTGAAAATCCGCACCTCACCGGAGGGCATACGCACGTGCGCACGATCCCCCTCCTTCCCGATCAGCTTCGCCGATGTCCCGGCAGAGCGAGCGACCTTGCCGCCACGCCCTGGCGTAAGCTCCAGGTTGTGGATCACCGCTCCCAGAGGGATCCTGCGCAGAGGGAGGGCGTTACCAACCCTGATCTCGGCCTGGTCTCCGGACTCGACCATCGTCCCAATCTCCAGAGAGACGGGAGCGATGATGTAGCGCTTCTCACCATCGACATAGTTCAATAGGGTGATCCAAGCGGATCTGTTCGGATCGTATTCGCGCGTGGCAACGCGGGCTGGAATACCGTCCTTGTCGTTGCGCGCAAAATCGATGATCCTGTACCGCCGCTTGTGCCCACCGCCGCGGAAGCGCGAGGTGATCCTCCCCTGAGAATTACGCCCGCCGCTCTTGCGCACCGGCAACAATAGGCTCTTCTCGGGAGCAACCTGCGAAAGATCCGAGAAGTCGGGAAGATCAGCATGACGCCGCCCAGGTGATGTCGGATTGAATCTCTTAAGTGCCATACTTTAACTATCCTCCCATCACGTTAATTCGGTCGCCAGGGGCCAACCGAACGATCGCCTTGTGCCAGCGCGATGTACGCCCGTGCAACTGGTTCAATCGCTCGCGCCGCGGCTTACCATTCATGTTCGCCGTCCACACCTTCTCCACCTTCACCTTGAACAGATCCTCCACTGCCTTTCTGATCTGAACCTTGTTGGCACCGAGCGCCACGCGGAAGGAGTACTTCCTCTCCTCCATGCGCGCCCATGAGTCCTCCGTCAGGATCGGCTCCAGGATGACGTCCTCTGAATGCAAAAGTTTGGCCATGGCTACAATCTCTCCTTCAATTCATCAAGCGCCTGTGTGGTCATCACCAGCGCGTCGTAGCGCAGGATGTCGTACACGTTCAATCCCGCACTCGCTAAGCACTTCACTCTCGGGAGGTTGGAGAAGGACTTCTTGACCGCCTGATTATACTCACCCTTCCCCACCACCACCAGCGCCGAGGAAGCCACCCCCAGCCGCTCCAGGAGCCCGAGCGCCCGTTTCGTCTTCGGCTCATCGAACGCGATCCGATCGACAAGGGCGATATTCCCGCTGGAAGCTCGATCCGACAGCGCCGAGATCAGGGCTCCCCGCAGCATTTTCTTGGTCAGTTTGATGTGATAGGTCTTGGGCTTCGGTCCGAAAACCGTCCCTCCCCCGGTCCACAGCGGAGAGCGCCTAGATCCAGCTCGCGCTCTCCCCGTCCCCTTCTGGCGCCAGGGTTTAGCTCCACCGCCGCTGACCTCTCCCCGCGTTTTAGTGGAGCTGTTCCCTTTGCGACGGTTCGTCAGTTGCATGCGCACCGTTCGATAGAGCAGATCAGCGTTGACCTGCGCGCCGAACAGCCGCTCGTCCAGTTCCACTGCCTGGGGATCGTCAGTTCGATCCATTATGTACTGTTTCGCTTCAACCATTGCTCTTCCTCAACTGCAATACCGTTCCCTTCGCCCCAGGGGTCGAGCCCTTCACCACGACGAGGTTATTCTCCACATCGACCTTAACCACCCGCAGCGATTTTGCCGTGACGCGCTTGTTCCCCGTCTGCCCGGGCAGCTTCTTCCCCTTGACGACGCGGCCTGGGTTCACGCAGTTGCCGACCGAACCGGGGCGGCGATGGAAGTGCGAACCGTGCGTCTTCGGCCCACCCGCGAAGTTCCAGCGCTTGACAACACCCTGGAAGCCAAGCCCGCGCGATGTACCGATGACATCGATCTTGTCGCCCTCTTCAAAGATCCCCACATCGACACGGTCTCCCACCTTGTACTGGTCGGGGTCGTCGATGCGCACCTCGAACAGATGTCGGTGCGGAGCGACGCCAGCCTTGCCGAAGTGCCCGCGCAGGGGTTTGGTCACCTTCCGCTCGGGGACCTCATCGTAACCGAGCTGGAGAGCGTTGTACCCATCGGTCTCCACGGTCTTCACCTGCACAACCGTGCTCGGCTGCGCCTCGATCACCGTTGTGCCGACAGCGCTCCCGTCGACGAACAACTGCGTCATACCTATCTTCCGTGCTAGAATTCCCAGAGCCATCCGCCACAACCTCCGCTTTTCTTAGAGCTTTATCTCAATATCGATCCCGGTGGGAAGCTCGATGTCCATCAGGGCATTGATCGTCTCCGAGGTCGGTTCCTTGATGTCAAGCAGGCGGGAGTGAATCCGCCGTTCGAAATGCTCCATCGATTTCTTGTTGACATGAGGGGACCGCAGGACCGTGTACACCCGTCGCTCCGTTGGAAGTGGGATTGGTCCAGAGATCTTGGCTCGGGTCCCTTTGGCCGAATCAACGATCTTCTTCACAGAACTATCGACCAATTCGTAGTCGTAACCCCGCAGCTTGATCCTAATCTTCTCTCTTGCCATCTTCAGTAACCTCGACTCTTGATTATCTTCTCTCTCATTCCCATCGGGACCACTTCGTAGCGAGACACGCGCAGCGTGTACATCGCCCTTCCCTGCGTCAATGATCGCAACCGCGTCGCATAGCCGAACGTCTCCGCCAGCGGAACTGCGACGTATACGATCTGAACGGTTTCCCGTGACTGAAGCTCACGAATCTCGCCCCGTCGACGCGCCAGATCCTCCAACACCTCTCCCAGGTATTCACCAGGAGTAACAACCTCCCCCTCCATAATCGGCTCAAGGAGATCGAATTCCCCAACACTATAAGCCTCATGGATCGCAGCGGAAGCCGCTGCTCGAAAGGCAATCTCAGATGAATCCACAGGATGATAAGACCCACCGATCAAGGTAGCTCCAATATCGACTAAAGGATAACCGGCAAGGGGGCCGTTTGTCAACGTCTCCCGCACACCGCTCTCGATCGCTTGGCGAAACTGCTTTGGAATCTCATCATCCTGTGCCCTATCGCTGAACAACAGGCCATTACCGCGCTCGAGCGGGGAGAGCTCGATGATCACTTTGGCGTAGTGGCCGCGCCCGCCGATCTGCTGATCGAACGTCGCCTCCACCCGTAGTGGCCTGTTCAGGGTCTCGTGGTAGGCCACCTGCGGCTCCCCCACGTGGGCGATAACCCCCATCTCCTCGCGCAGCCTGCGCAGCAGCACCTCAAGGTGGAGCTCGCCCATCCCCGAGATGACCGTCTGATTGGTCGTCTCATCGTAGCGCACCCGGAAGGTCGGATCCTCCAGCGCCAGCTTGTCGAGCGCCTCGCTCAGAAGACCCTGCTCGGCCTCGGTGCGCGGCTCGATGGCGATGAACACCACCGGCTCCGGGAACTCTATCTTCTCCAACAGGATCGGGTGCTCCTTGTCGCACAGGGTGTCACCGGTGAAGATCGGAGTCGAGCCGACGACAGCCACGATGTCCCCAGCCGCTGTCGCGGGGAGGGGAGTGCGCTGGTTGGCGTGCATGCGGTAGATCTTCGTCACCCGCATCCCCTTTCCCGTGGAGCGGTTGTACGCGTGTCCTCCCGCTTTCACCTGCCCGGAGTAGACGCGGATGAAGATGAGGCGTCCCGCATATTGATCGTTGATCACCTTGAAGGCGAGGGCGGAGAAGGGCTCGTCGACCGACGCCTCCCTGCGTTCCCCGCTCTCCACGTCCTGTACCGGGGGGACATCCACCGGGGATGGGAGGTAGCGCACGACCGCGTCCAACAGCGGCTGCACCCCTTGATTGTGAAAGGCCGATCCACCGAGGACGGGGACATATCCCTTGTCGATGCACGCTCGCCGCAGGGCCCGGTGGAAGGATTCAGCGCAGACATCACCGCTGGTCAGGTACTCCTCCATCACCAGGTCGTCCGCCTCGGCGATACGCTCCAGCATCCGTTCCCGGTACGCTTCCATCTCATCCGCGATCCCTTCCGGGACCGGACGATAGTCGAAGCTCTCCCCCTTGCTCCCCTCATCCCATACGATGAGCTGGCGCGATAGGAGATCGATCATCCCCTGCAGGCGCCGCTCCTCATCACGGTATGGCAGTTGCAGGGGTACGGCGACAACGCCCAAGCGCTCCTCGATCATATCGAGCGTCTTCACGTAGCTGGACTCGACGCGGTCGAGCTTGTTCACAAAGGCGATGCGCGGGATGTGATAACGATCGGCCTGCCGCCAGACCGTCTCCGACTGGGATTCAACCATCTCCACACCGGAGAAGATGACGATTCCCCCGTCCAAAACGCGCAGGGCACGTTCGACCTCCGCTGTGAAGTCAACGTGCCCCGGTGTATCTATGATATCGATCCTATGTTCGCGCCAGAAACAGGTCGTCGCTGCAGAGGTGATGGTTATCCCCCGCTCCCGCTCCTGGTCCATCCAGTCCATTTCGGTGTCACCCTCATGGACCTCGCCCATCTTGTGCGTGCGGCCGGTGTAGTAGAGGATCCGCTCCGTCGTCGTGGTCTTTCCAGCATCGATGTGAGCCATAATGCCGATGTTGCGCACCAGTTCAATCGGTACTGAACCACCATCTAAGATAGCATCACTGGGCATAGAGACCCTCTCCCCTGGGCGATATCAGTGCAAGAACAGAGGACCCCGAATCAGCTACCAGCGATAGTGAGCGAATGCGCGGTTGGCTTCGGCCATGCGGTGGACGTCCAACCTCTTGTTGTACGCCTTCCCTTCCTTGCGCGCCGCGTCCATGATCTCGGCCGCCAGGCGGCCGCCCATGGTGTTCCCGCTCCTCTCACGCGCTGCAGTCACGATCCAGCGCAGGGCGAGAGCGATCTGCCTATCCTGCGGCACCTCGTAAGGGACCTGATAGTTTGCTCCACCTACACGCCTGGTACGCACCTCTAATCGCGGCGAGCAGTTGGCGAGCGCCGTGTTGAACACCTCAAGGGGTGCTTCATCGGAACGGCTACTGATCTGCTCCAACGCGTCGTAGACGACCTTCTCTGCGACGGATTTCTTCCCGTCTTGCATAACATAATTGATCAGCTTCGCCAGGAGCTGGCTGTTGTACTTGATGTCCGGTTTGACATCCCGACCAGGTAGTTGCATTTTTCCTCCTAGCTTGCCTTCTTGGCTCCGTACTTGGAACGCCCTTGCTTGCGCCCTTCGACGCCCTCGGCGTCCAGGCTTCCACGCACGATGTGGTAGCGCACCCCAGGCAGGTCCTTGACACGTCCTCCCCGCACCATCACTATCGAGTGCTCCTGCAGGTTGTGCCCCTCACCGCCGATGTAAGCGGTGACCTCCTTCCCGTTGCTCAAACGAACACGAGCAACCTTTCGCAATGCTGAATTAGGTTTCTTCGGCGTACGCGTGTAGACACGAGTGCACACCCCCCGCTTCAGCGGGCTCCCCCCGAGGGCCGGAGCCTTGCTCTTCTTCGTCTTCGGCTTTCGCCCCAGTCTGATTAGCTGATTAATTGTCGGCATATTCACTCTCCAAATCGTTGTGGATTATAGATTCCCTCACAAAACCTGTCAAGCAGTTTCCTCAACCTGCTCCTCTTCGCTTGCCGCTTCCACAGCACTCTTGGTGTACTTGAAACCCGTTCCGGAAGGGATCTTCTTCCCAACGATCACGCTCGGTTTCAGGCCATCCAGGTTGTCGACCTCCCCGCGCAGCGCAGCCTCGGAGAGAACCTTGGTCGTCCTCTGGAAGGACGCGGCCGACAGCCACCCTTTCGTCTGCAATGCTGACTTGGAGATGCGCAGCAGCTCGCGTTCACCACGCGGAAGGTGCTTCTCGATCAGCGGGACCTCGAACGGCTCCCCGCCCCGCATGACCGTCAGAGACTCGATGCCGCTACTGCGGGCGGCCTTCAGCAGATCAGGGGTGATCACCTCTCCGCTGGATGCGATCAACTTGCCGTCGTGAATGGCGTCCTGGGCCACCTTCTCACCGATGACCGAGGAGCGGATGCGCTCGGCGTTCTGATTCCACTCCACTAGATCGCGCAGCTCCTTCTGGAACTCCTCCAGCAGGACGAGGTCATTGATGTGGAAGCGGGAGTCCCCCGTCTCGGTGACGCGCACGTTGTTCAGGATCTGCCGGATTATCACTTCCAGGTGCTTGTCATTGATGTCGACACCCTGCACCTTGTACACCTTGTGGATCTCCGTCAGGAAGTACTCGCGCGCCCTGTTCACACCGGCCAGATCGAGGAGTACGTGAGGCGCCACGACCCCCTTGGTGAGAAGGTCCCCCTTCTTGACCTTGTCGCCAGCGCGGACCGTCGCCATCTGATCGATCTCGACTTCGCTCTTGGCGCGCACGGTGAGGCGAGTGATCTCTCCATCGACCTCTGCTTTCTCCACCTCCACCACGTCAACCCCGCTCACCTCTATCTTCACCAGCTTGTCGCGGGCGCGCACCTTCTCCCCATGCCCAACAGCGGGTGAAACGTTCGCCGTCAGCGGGAAGCGGATCCACCTTCCTTCCGGGTTATAGACCACGACACGATCCTCCAGGATGAGGACCGTCCCCGCAGACTCAGATGCGATGAAGATCGGCTTGGAGCGAGAGGTCAGCTGATCACCTGGTTTGACCTTGGAACCCGGTTCGACCATCAACCTCGCGCCGTAGGCGATCTTGTGGTCAACCTTCCCCCCTTCCTCGTCGATCACGCTGAACATACGGTCATCCTCTTCCGAGACCTCGACCGTCCCGGCCACCTCAGCGAATACCGGCTCGATGTTGAACCGCTCCGTGAGCGGATCCCCTTCAGAGACGACGTCCCCATCCTTCACGCACGGGTTCGCCCCACGGGGGAGGATGTACGAGCGGTCGCCAGCATCAGCATCGATGACGAGCATCTCCTTGCGCCCTTCGGAGTCGATGATGAACACCTCTCCTGGACAGGGGCTACCCCCTTTAATCAGCTGCGCGGCGCTCACCTCCTCACCCTCCGAGGCCGGCTCCAGCACCGACGGAACCTGGATGATCCGCTGGTCACCGATCACTTCGACCCTGTCCTTCCCTGTCTCAAGCGGGGTGATCGACTCGATGTACCCGTCGAGCGGGGATATCCCCGCCATGGCGCTCTTCATTGTGTTGCGCGCCTCGAACAGCTCTTCTGCACGGGGAAGCCCCTGGGTGATATCCTCTCCCGCGACACCGCCCGTGTGGAAGGTGCGCATCGTGAGCTGCGTTCCCGGCTCACCCACAGATTGCGCGGCGATCACTCCGATCGCTGTCCCCAGCTCCACCGGTTGATGAGTGCTCATATCGTAGCCGTAGCACTTCTGGCAGACGCCGTTTATCGACTCACAGACCATCGGAGAGCGGATGACGACCCGCGGCCGCACGTTGATCTCCTTGATCTTCGCTCCCTTCAGCGCTTGGACGAGGCGCGGGGTGATCAACTCATCCGCCTGCACGATCACCCGCCTCGTCTTCGCGTCGTGCACATCGTCGACGCTCTTCGCTCCGATCAGGTGTTCCGAGCCCTTACCGGAGACCGGGACCGTCGCCTCCAAGCGCCCGATAAGCCGTGCCAGGTCTCGATCGATCCACTGTTCCGCCTCGACGATGACCTCGCCGCTGCGCGGGTCGATGACCGCTTCGCTCGTAACGCGGCCGTAGATGCGCATCTCGATCGGCTCCATGATGTCGTGCTTGCTGAAACGGAGCGGATCGATGTCCACCCCCTGTGACGTCCCGCAGTCGATCTCGCGCACGATCATGTCCGACGTCGCATCGACCAGGCGCCGCGTCAAGTACCCGGAGTCAGCGGTCTTCAGGGCCGTATCGGCGGCCCCTTTCCGTCCACCGTGGGTGGAGATGAAGTACTCCATCATGTCCAGCCCCTCGCGGAAGTTGGAGACGACCGGACGCTCGATGATCTCTCCCGACGGACCGGCCATCGGTCCGCGCATCCCACACAGCTGTTTCACCTGATCAGGACCACCTCGCGCCCCGGAGTTCACAATCCCGTACACGGAGTTGTACTTGTGCTGCCGTAGGTTCTCCATCGTCGCGTTCTCAACCTCATCAACAGTACGGCGCCAGACGCGGATCACAGCACGCTTCCGCTCCTGCTCGGTCGCCAAGCCGACCTGGTACATCTTCTGAATCCGCTTGACCACCGCGTAGGATTCCTTGATGATCGCTTCCTTCTCCGAGGGGATGAGACAATCCTTGATGGAGATTGTCAGCCCAGAGAGCATGGCGTACTTGAACCCGAGGTCCTTCAGGTCATCGAGCACCTCCGATGTCCTCTTCCACCCGAAGCGGTGGTGGCACTCCTTGATGATTGCCTTGATCGCTCGTCGATCCATGACCCGCTCGTAGTCGCGGATCTCCTCGGGGAAGATCTCGTTCATCTGCGCCCGCCCTAGGGTCGTATCCAAGACCTTCCCGTTGATGCGGATCTTGATCGGAGCGTGCAGATCGATGACCCCCTCCTCCTGCGCTCGCCACGCTTCATCCAAATCGCGGAAGTACTTCCCAGCTCCGCGGGCATCCTCATCGAGGAGCGTGAGGTAGTAGTAAGCGTAGATCGGGTCCTGCGTCGGCAGGCTGAGCGGCTCACCATGCGCAGGTGAGAGGATGTTGCGCGGCGCGGCCATCAGCTCCCTCGCCTCGGCGATCGCCTCGGGGGAGAGCGGAAGGTGTACCGCCATCTGGTCACCATCGAAGTCAGCGTTGTACGGTGTGCACATCAGAGGGTGCAGATGGATCGCATCCCCGTCCACAAGGACCGGCTCGAAGGACTGCATCGACAGGCGGTGCAGCGTCGGAGCGCGGTTGAGGAGGACGGGATGATCCTTGATCAGCTTCTCCAGTATGTCCCACACCTGAGGCATCCCACCCAACAGGGCCTTGTTCTTAATCTCATCGAAGTCTGAGAAGGTCGTCGATTCCAGGTAGTGGAGGATGAACGGCTTGAACAGCTCAAGGGCAATCTTCTTCGGCAGGCCGCACTGAGACATCTTCAGCTTCGGATCGACGACGATCACCGCACGCCCGGAGTAATCCACCCGTCTACCGAGAAGGTTCCTCCGCAGGCGCCCGTGCTTGCCGTGGATCCTCTCCGAGAGCGACTTGAGCGGACGGTTGTCCCGCCCACGGATCGGGCTCTCTTTCTTCTCGTTGTGAATGAGGGCATCGACCGCTTCCTGCAGCATGCGCCGCTCGTTGCGCAGGATGACCTCAGGCGCGCCCATGTCGATCAGCTTCTTCAGCCGGTTATTCCTGTTGATGATCCGTCGGTACAGGTCGTTGAGATCCGTGGTGGCAAACTTACCACCCTCGAGCTGGATCATCGGTCGCAGGTCGGGAGGGAGGACGGGGATGACCTCCAAGATCATGTCCTGGGGGTTGTTCTCCGAATCCCTGATCTGGTCAACGACCTCCAAGCGCTTCACCAGCCGGCGCTTGTTCCCCATCGCCCGCTCATGCTCCAATTCCATGCTCAGCTGCTCATGCAGCTGGTTGAAGTCAATCTCCTCGAGCAGCCCCTTGATCCCAAACGCACCGGTAGCAGCAACGAACCCATCCGGGTAGACGCGCTCATACGCCCTCTTCTCCAGGAAGGTAATCCTCTCCCCCATCTGCCGCGGGAACGCCGGGTCCCTTACCTTGGTGATCAGGAAGACAAGGCTATCGAGCACCTCGCGGTCGATCGGCTCACCGACGACCTCTTGGCCGTAGCGATCGACGAGCATGTCAAACGCCGTCTGCGAGCAGAGCTCACCGACTGGGCGCTCAGCGATCTTTGTACCCGCCTCAACCTCGTCCCCATCCTCGGCGAGCAGGTTCACCTCGCCGACGATCGGGTACTCCTGCGATCCGATGACGACAGACTGCGATCTCTCTCCGTTGGTGAGCGTGCGCTCCTCCACCGTCACCCGCCCCGCTTCGCTCGCCACTACGGCCGGGGCATCATCGACGAAGAACGCTTGTTCAACGGAGAAATCGTAGGCGCTGTTCAGAATATCCACTTCCGAAGAATAGAGCGTCTCACCAGGGCGCACCTCGCGAGACTCAGAAGCTGTGACGAGATACAGGGCCTGTTCTATCGGCTCGGTCTCATAGTAGGCTATCCGCTGCAGCTCCTTCTTCTTCATCCCCAGCAGTCGCGCGAGGAGGCTGGAGACACCCTTCAGAAACCAGAAATGGACCACTGGGCTAGCAAGAGAAATGTGCCCCATATTGACCCGTCGCACGGACGAATCGGTCACCAGGACGTGGCACTTCTCGCAGGTTATCCCCTCGTATTTCTTCCCTTTGTACTTCCCGCAAGCACACTCGTAGCTGTTCTCCGGGCCGAAGATCTCCTCCGCATACAGACCGCCCCTTTCCGGGCGATGCGTCCGATAGTTTATCGTCTCCGATTCCGTGACCTCGCCGTGTGACCACCGCAACATGTCCTCTGGAGATGCCAGTTGCAGCTTAATCCGTTTGATGTCGTCGCCAGATATCAATAGGCTCACCTCGCGCTAGGGTGCCCGTCCCCTTCCTCGGGTACAACACCCGTACAAAAAGGCCCCGCCGACAACGGGACCACCATTTTCCTCACACTACCCTCTTGCCCGGTGGGGAGAAACCACTGATTAACTCCTCGAAATCCCTTCCTCAGATCATCCTCTCGCTGAACTCTTCGCTCGCATAGACTGTAGTGCACTTCTCTCCCGTAACCCTCACCTATGCGCGGTCAAAGCCCTGTGCGCTTGAAACCGTAGATGGTCAATTATCGCCCTCTTGCCTCTTCTCCCGTATGATCAGCTATAAGACTGTGATGAAAACAACAAACACCCCCTCTTCCCAGAAAGAGGGCATCTGACCGCCTTGTTCTCTAACACTTCCCGCTGATAAAAGAGTATACATCATTGCGCCGGCTTTTCAACCACCGCCGCGAGGTCGCCATTCAGGAGAGAAGAGAGGCGTGCTGAGAAGCATCTGGCGCTTATCTCCCTTGCAGAGTGGAACGGGAGGACATTCACCTGCTGTGTCTCGTCATCGTTTTCAAACCGGTAGCTGACGGGCACAACTGACGACTGGACCGCCTCGCTGTGAGTCGCGGTGATGCGCGCTGCGAGGTCAATTATCTCCTCCACTTCCTCGGCGGATTTACTCGCCCAGTCGGTACGCACAAGGGTCATCGGGCCAGGGTGCGTCGGGAGGTACACGCGCAGATCCTGCGGCAAGAAATAGGTCTGCAGCGTCCTCTTCTCGTCTTCCTCTAGAGCCAGCACAATCTTCACATCGGGAGACCGCTTGTAATACATCTTGAAGTCTAACAATTTCAGCGTATTGAGCGTAAACTCTTCCTCGGCAAACAGGTTCTCAAGCCGCTTTCCGAACCCCCCCCGCGTCAGTTTGCAGCGCGGATAGGATCCGATCTCACTGTCGACATCGAGGGAGAGAGCCCTTCCCAAATCGCGCAGAATCCCTTCCTCCTCTCCGGCGCGCAGCTCGCCCATCCGTCCCCTCTCGACCCAGCCCTTCAACTCGGGGATCGTCTCGGGGAGGAGCCTCGCCGATAGAGGGCGAAGGACGAACCCGCTGATGCCGAGGTCCTCTGTGATGCGCTCCATCTCGCTTTCCGACAGACCGTGGCGATCGATCACCTCTCCCGTCACTATGAAGTCGGCCTTCAACCTCTGCGCGAAGCGGATGGCGCGGGAGAGCATCAGCGTCCTGCAGCTCAGGCAGCTACGGGAGAGCGAGAAATGCTGCCCCGGGATTATGTTCGCCAACCTACGGTAGTCATTCTTCAGGGACTGAGTGCGGTAGACCGTTCCCGTCCACTCCTCCTTGACGAGATCCCGCAACCCGTCCACTTCCTCGAAGAAGGGGGAGCGGAAGTGCAACAGGAAGATCTTATCCACTGCCGGAGAGAGCTGCACCAACCGCGCTGCCACTCGGCTAGCCAAACTACCTGAAAACAGGGCGAGTGCAGTTACCACGCTTCGTCCTCGAGCATCTTTCTCTCCTATCGCCTTGGCTCGATCAATCCATATGTCCCATCCTGCCGGTGATAGATAACGCTAACTGCATCGGTCTCGGAGTCGATGAACACCAAGAAGCTCTTCTCCAGGGCGTCCAGCTGAAGGGACGCTTCCTCCGGTGTCATCGGCTTCTGAAAGTAGGTGCGGGTACGGACGATCTCACGTCCTCGTGGTACCTGTTCCTCTTCACTGGGCGAGGTACTCTGGCCCCCACCCGAGTGCTCGCTCAATTGCTCCTTGTACTTCACCAACTGCCGTTTCAGCTTGTCGAGCGCTCCATCGATGGAAGCGTACATATCCGATGATTCTTCCTGGGCCTTGATCATCTTCCGGTTCGTGAGGTGTGCGTGAAAGTCGGCAATCTTGCGCTCCTTTTCCACCGACAGGACGGCATCGATGCTGATGATCCTGTCGAAATAGCGGCTCAGCCCCTCCGTCTTGTTCAACACGTACTCGCGCAACATGTCGCTCGATCCTGTGTGTCGCTCAACGATTTTTACCTTCATGCCCCCTCCTTTACACGCTCCCATTGTAGCCATATTGGGGAGGGGAGTCAACGCTCATCCAGTTTGTATGCAGTTTATACCGCTTACTGCTCCTCGCCGAGCAGCACGAGGCGCGCCTGAAGGTGACGCATGATGCGATGCAGGTCGGATATCCCCAGGTCTGGTTGGAAGGGGCCGAACTCGCGCGCGACATACTCCTTGAGGTTGCTGTGGTAGTGCATCTTTCCGCTGCGTCGC
>Ga0209834_10000464_pt1 | contig 24965 bp, 21 predicted proteins | sample Mar14236cmmetaG_FD_184134 | JGI IMG/M metagenome (GOLD analysis project Ga0209834, IMG submission 184134) | Marine hydrothermal vent microbial communities from Guaymas Basin, Gulf of California to study Microbial Dark Matter (Phase II) - Marker... ...
AAGGGCAGACACGCAGGTATGCCCCTACCAAACCCCACGTATTCAGGGGTTGTAGGGGCGAACCTGCGTGTTCGCCCAGGCTTAACGAAGGTGGCATTGACGCACTGCGTGCGTCTCTTGCCGTGCGTCTATAACTGCCGTGCGTCTATAACTGCCGTGGAAACGCGCGCAGAAACGCGCGCAGAGACGCGCGCAGAGACGCACGCAGTGCGTCTCTACACGCAAATTGTAGGTTAATTTGAATATGCCCTATTGCGTTAGCAATAGGGCTATTTTTTTGTCTGCTTCCAAAAAAAAACCCCTCTATTATAAATAGAGAGGCTAAAAACATAAGGAGGAATATACTTGCTTACTAACATGCAATATATATACCAAGTGATCGACAAGAATTGATTCAAATATGAAAAAACCATTTATCGCTATTACACAAGGTGATCCAGCGGGCATTGGCCCTGAAATTGTGGTTAAATCGCTATCTAATCCCAAAGTGTATGAAGTCTCTCAACCTGTGGTGATTGGAGATAAACACGTTATTGCTAACGCATTAAGCTTCTGTCACAAAACAGCCAAGATTCATATTGTTCAAAAACCACAAGATGGAAAATATGAACTCGGCACGCTTGATTTAATTGATCTCGAAAATATTGAACTATCCAAATTGCAAATAGGCACTGTCCAAGCGATGTGTGGACAAGCCGCTTATGACTATATTGAAAAAGCAGTCAAATTGGCGATGGCTTCAGAAGTTCAAGCACTGGCCACTACCCCGATTAATAAAGAATCACTTCGCGCTGCCCAGATTGAACAAATTGGGCATACAGAAATCTTAGCCGAATTAAGCCAAACCCGCGATCCGCTCACTATGTTTGAAGTACGTGGCATGCGAATCTTTTTTTTATCACGTCATGTTTCGCTACGGCAAGCCTGCTCACTCGTCACCAAAGAACGTGTTTTGGAATATATCATTCGCTGCACACAAGCCCTCAAAAAATTAGGTATAACAGAAGGCACTATGGCCGTCGCCGGCCTCAATCCGCATAGCGGTGAACATGGATTATTTGGCGACGAAGAAGTGAATCAAGTTGAGCCCGCCGTAAAAGAGGCCCAAGCACAAGGCTATAACGTTGTCGGCCCCATCGGAGCCGATTCCGTATTTCATCAAACGTTACAAAGAAAATACAATGCTGTTTTATCACTCTACCACGATCAAGGGCATATTGCGGCTAAAACCCTAGATTTTGAAAAAACGATCTCGATAACCAATGGCCTCCCCTTTTTAAGAACCTCAGTGGATCACGGCACCGCCTTCGATATTGCCGGAAAAGGGATTGCCAGTGAATCCGGTATGACAGAAGCCATACTATTAGCCGCCAAATATACTGTTTTGTAGGGTGGGTAACGGGTTTATGTTGCCCACCATTCTTTTAAATTAAAATTTGCAACGCCATGCCCTGTTTTGTATTTAGCTTCGCTGATCTTCGGTTCACTTAACAAGTTTTTGCGCGCAAAAACTTTTGCGTAAAAGGTTAGTCACCACCACCTGACTTGAGCTAAAGTTGCTACAAACAATTCATAAACTAACAATAATCATTTAGACAATTAACTTGCTAAACTGCATAGCACCTTGTCGCCAATCGACTTCAATGGTATCCCCTGATATAAATTGGCCGGCTAAGATTTCTTGTGCTAATGGATTTTCTATTCCCTGTTGAATGGCGCGTTTTAGCGGCCGTGCGCCATAAACGGGATCATAACCGGCTTCTCCAATCTTGTCTAAAGCCGCTTCAGTCACACACAGTCCAAGATTTTGCAATTGCAAACGTTGACGCAAATAATCTATTTGCAAGTTTGCGATGGCACGAATATGGGTTTCACTCAAGGGATGAAATACGACGATGTCATCAATACGGTTGATAAATTCTGGGCGAAAGTGTTGCCCAACAATTTCAAGAATGGCGTGTTTGATGGCATAGTAGTTTTCATCAGCCGACATTTCAGGCATTTGTGATTCTGTCATTTCTTGGATTAATTGCGAACCCAGATTGGATGTCATCACAATCACGCTGTTGCGAAAATCAACAGTGTGTCCTTGTCCATCCGTTAAACGGCCATCATCGAGTACTTGCAATAGTACACCGAAAACATCAGAGTGCGCTTTTTCGATTTCATCTAGCAAGATGACGGCATAAGGCCGTCGTCGCACGGCTTCTGTTAAATAACCGCCTTCTTCATAGCCAACATAGCCTGGGGGGGCACCAATTAAACGGGCAACGGAATGTTTTTCCATAAATTCGGACATATCAAGACGTACTATAGCCTCGTCTGTGTCAAATAAAAAGCCGGCTAAGGCTTTGCATAATTCCGTTTTTCCAACACCTGTTGGGCCTAAGAATAAAAATGAGCCATTGGGGCGATTGGGATCCGCTAAGCCGGCGCGGGAACGACGGATGGCATTGGCAACCGTTTGTACGACTTCATCTTGTCCAATAAGACGCTGATGTATCGCTTCTTCCATGCGTAGCAATTTATCGCGTTCCCCTTCCAGCATTTTACTGACGGGAATACCTGTCCATTTTGAAACGACATCGGCTACTTCTTCATCGGTGACAGCATTGCGTAACAATTGCCAGTTTTTTTGTTCAACTTGGCTCGCTGCTACGAGTTGTTTTTCCAATGTGGGAATATGCTCGTATTGCAGCTTTGCCATACGTTCTAAATCCACTGCACGGTGAGCTGTTTCCAGTGCTAAACGCGCTTGTTCCAGTTCTTCTTTGATCTTACTGGCATCTTGAACACTGGCTTTTTCGGTTCGCCAAAGTTCATTTAAATCAGCCAGTTCTTTTTCTAAGTCATTGATTTCAATATTCAATTTTTCAAGACGCTGTTTTGAGGCAGGATCCTTTTCTTTTTTCATCGCCTCGCGTTCGATTTTCAGTTGAATCAGACGACGATCTAGTCGATCAATGTGTTCTGGTTTAGAATCAATCTCCATACGAATGCGGCTGCCCGCTTCGTCAATTAAATCAATGGCTTTATCTGGCAATTGCCGATCCGTAATGTAGCGGTGTGAAAGCGTTGCGGCTGCGACAATAGCCGGATCGGTGATGTCTACGCCATGATGAATTTCATAGCGTTCTTTAAGCCCACGTAAAATGGCGATAGTGTCTTCGACATTCGGCTCCTCCACTAAGACTTTTTGAAAACGCCGTTCAAGGGCCCCGTCTTTTTCAATGTATTTGCGGTATTCGTCCAGCGTTGTCGCGCCGACACAATGCAATTCGCCGCGTGCGAGGGCGGGTTTAAGCATATTGCCCGCATCCATCGCGCCTTCCGCTTTACCCGCGCCAACCATGGTGTGCAATTCATCTATAAAAAGAATAATTTGCCCTTCTTGTTTTGCTAAATCCTTGAGTACGCCCTTTAAGCGTTCTTCAAATTCACCGCGATACTTCGCACCGGCAATCAATGATCCCATATCCAGTGAAAGTAAACGTTTGTTTTTTAAGCCTTCAGGCACTTCAGCGTTGATGATACGTTGAGCGAGGCCTTCAACAATGGCCGTTTTTCCAACACCGGCATACCCAATTAAAACGGGATTGTTTTTGGTACGGCGTTGCAACACTTGCACAACTCGGCGAATTTCATCATCACGCCCAATCACGGGATCAAGTTTGCCTTGTAGTGCCTGTTGTGTTAAATCAATGGTATATTTTTCAAGAGATTGACGTTGTTCTTCCGCGTTTGGCGCATCCACTTTTTGTCCTCCACGTAGTTGTTCAATAGCCTGTTCCAACAAGGCTTTTTCAGCACCCGCTTGACGCAGCAAATGACCGATAGCCCCTTTATCTTCTAGTGCGGCCAGTATAAATAATTCACTAGAAATGTAGCTGTCTTTCCGTTGTTGTGCGAATTTGTCAGTGACATTTAAAAGACGTATTAAGTCATTAGATAAGTGGAGTTCACCTTCACGACCACTGACTTTGTCAATACGCTCCAAAATGTCAACTAAGCCTGAACGGATTTGATTGACATTCGCGCCAATACGCGATAACAAAGCGGTGAGACTACCATCTTGTTGATTAAGCATGGCTAATAGCAGATGGGCGGGTTCAATAAAACGGTGATCGCGTCCAACAGCAAGACTTTGCGCCTCCGCAATGGCTTGTTGAAATTTGCTGGTCAGTTTTTCCATGTTCATTTGATGTTTTCCTCATGTTATTTGTGTGATGATTTATTGGCCTGATATATCGGGATTAATCTGTTACACTCTGTAGGGGCAATCTCTTGTGGTTGCCCTTGAAATTGAATATCCTGCGAATATCGAAGCTTCATCTTCAAAAAGTAAGCTATTGATTTTACATAAAAAATAGGCTTTATGACGGGTTCATTCTACATAAGATTTGCTCATTACTAAGGTTGACTATTAATAAAATCAAGGTATTTTTCAAATAAATAGTCAATAGTCAATAGTCAATAGTGAAAAGTTTATTTCTCTGAATCAAAATAGATCGAATTTTAAAATGGGCTGGATTTTAGAATGGGTAGGATTTTCAAATTGGACGAATTTTCTTTGAATCTAATCTCACGTTTTTCGCTGTGACGCAAAGGTGCTAGATTAGATAGAACGCTGATTGTCATGATTATCATGATTAACACTGATTAAAATAAATTGATAAAAAAAATTAGCGGGTAATTCCTATAAACTATAGTGCTTTTAGATTGAATAAAGTACAAAATTATATTTTGATTATCAAATAGTTAAATGATATAAGTGTAGTTGACTCAATAGGAAAATGCTATAGACTATGTCGCATCACAGCGAAGTCATTAATGTTATTAAATTGACTTGTGTTTATTAAGGATCGTAGAGACGCGATGCCTCGCGTCTCTAAAAGTATAGACGCGAAGCACAAAAGCCAGGCCCATTGAAGAATGTCTTTCACGCAAAAGAAAAATGCATGAAGCGTTTCACGACGAAGTATTGTTGTATTGACTTAACCGTTTTGTGGGAATGCGCTCAAATTATACCCATTATTCAAAAAACGTGAAGTATAATGATTAGTATTCATCAATAACGATATGGCAGGATCGCAAAATCAAACCTTTAAAAACGCGACGATAAAGTTCAAATGTAAGCTATTGATTTATTTGGGGTAGTGCTGCAATGTGGATGATATTGATAGAACAACATGAGTACTCCGATTGCAGAACAACCTTATTCTTAGCACCAACAGACTGAATGAAGTCGGTACCACCCAAGAACACATCAATATGATATGAAGAAAAAATTAACCATCACAAAAATGAGGGATTATTCAGAGACACTTGTCCACTTTGTTGTGATCAATAACGAAGGACAATATGCGATCTGGCGTGAAGAATGTATATATACCCTCCCGTCAGGTTGGCTCAAGATTAAAAGAGGCAGTAAGGCGGAGTGTCGAGAATATGTCAATAAAAACTGGACTAACCCAGTACCCATCCGCTTCCGAAAAGGGATGATAAAACAAAGAAAGTGTTTCGTAAACACTGAACAATGATTCCATTTTTATCACTCGATCTTCAAGTTTTTGATGAACGGCCGCGCTTTACGACGATCTCTATAGTTTTTCATAAAAATAATTTCACGAGCCAAACCTGACAGGTTTTGCCAAACCTGTCAGGTTTTCAATTTCACATTTCACGCAAAAGTTTCGCTTCGCGAAGCGAAACTTTTGCGTGAAATACAGTTTTGCGCGCAAAACTTTTGCGTGAAAAGTTATTTTTCTGAACGTCTATATTTGAGTGTTTAAATATAGCAACTCATTGATTTTTAATGTTATTTAGATTTTAGGGCCTAAAATGATATTTCTTTAGAAATCAATAGTTTACAATAAACTTGAAGATCGAGTATCAATAAATCCTCTGTGTTGCTCTGTAAACGCTGTCTTAAGCAATGAGGATTTTTACCCTTCAACACAAATCATTCGCCATCGCCGTTTTGCAAATTCACCGCATGTTAAAACATTTATTGACACTTTGGCAGAAGTATTTTGGGAAATCAAAAGACAATCTGCCTATTGATAAGCCCACAGAGGCTAATCTCAAACGCTGGGCTTGCAGTGAATGGATTGAATATCAAGCATGGTTGTTTCATCATGGTTTTTTGACGCTGCATGACTGGCAACAATTGCGCGATAACGCGCTGTCGTGGCAAAAACGTCCATTGATCAGCATTATTACGCCAGTTTTCAATACACAGCCTATCTATTTACAAGAGTGTATTTATTCGGTGCAAACTCAAGCTTATCCTGATTGGGAAATGTGTTTAGTCGATGATGGCAGCGATAATGCAGACACAATAGACTGTTTGCAAACACTCGTTGCACAGGATGCGCGTTTGCATTTGCACCGTTTTCCTAATAATCAAGGTATTTGTCATGCGACGAATCAAGCATTAGCGATGGCGCGTGGCGAATACATCGCCTTTTTAGATCATGATGATCGTCTTGCACCCGATGCCTTGTATCAGGTTGTGAAAACGGTGCGAAATTATCCCGATACTGATATTATTTATTCTGATCGGGATACCTTATCGCCGACGGGTTTTCGTTTTATGCACTTATTTAAACCAGATTGGGCACCGGAAACCTTACTATCAGGCAATTATTTATTTCATCTGATGGTGTATCGGCGTGCATTATTAGAACAACTGGGGGGTGTGCGTGTCAGTCGAGAAGGTTCACAAGATTACGATTTGATCTTGCGGGCCGCTGAAAAAAAACCACAAGTGCAACATATTCCCAAAGTCTTATATCATTGGCGACAGCATGAGCAATCAGTGGCGCTGGAACACAATGTCAAAGAATATGCTTATATTGCAGGCATCCAAGCATTGATTGATGCTTTAGAACGGCGCGGTTTACCGGGTAATGTGAGTGAAAACAAGGCCTTATGGCGCGGTCATTACCGGATACGCCTCAAACCGCCCCCACCTGACACGTATCACGTTTTACAGTTAAGTACCTTACAAGATTATGCAATACAAATTAATCAAGCTTTTGAGCGCGATATGGAGAATGATTATTTAGTCATTTTAGGGCCGAGTGTGCAAACTGTAGACGATGATGCGCTGACAGAATTAGTGTCTTGGTTACAGATTCCAGAAGTCGGTATGGTGACGGGCAAAGTGCTTGATACTAAAGGGAATTTATTACATGCCGGATTAGTGCAACGGCCTGAAGGCGTGCCACTGGCAGTGTATGCGGGATATCCAGAAAATACACCGGGTTATATGGCCGTGACAGCGATAGTGCGTAATGTCAGTACGCCACACCCAGCGTGCTGTGTATTGAAACGTCATTTGTGGCAACGTTTGGAAGGTTTAAACAATGATTATAGAGGCCCCCATGCCTTATTAGATTTTGCCCTCCGCGCCTTAACGATTGGCACACGTATTGTTTATACGCCTTTTGCCCGTTTTACGGCAAACGATTGGCAAAGGCCAGAAACTTGGGATGAAACGGATCAACAACGCTTTATTGAACAATGGATAACGTGGTTAAAACAAGGCGATCCTTATTACAATCCCTATTTAACGCTAGAATTAGTTGATATGGGATTAAACAATGATCAACTGTAGGGTGGGTAACGTGTTTTGGTTGCCCACCATTCTTGAAGTTACAATATGGTGGGCAAGTTCATTTCGACGCGGGGCGTCGAAACGAACTTACCCACCCTACATTTATATTTATATACTTATGAAACGAAAAACGCCTAAACGATTAAAAAAACGACGTAATAAACCACTTAGCGATTTGTGTTTGATTGTGCATGGTACAATATTGTTGCATACTAAACATCATAACCTGATTGCACAACCTGATGAATCCTTGCTCAAACTGACACCGACGGAATTGGCTGCGGCCGCTAAACGCTTATTACCCCGCACAACCAACAAGCAACGCATTGCACTGGCTTTACCCAGTTCTGAATTTGTCGCCACGACTTTGAACTTACCGACTAATCTCAAAGAAGATATCAAGGAAGTTGTCAAGCTACAATTGCCCACCTTATTGCCAGGCATAACAGAGCCATTACTGCTTGCTGTACAAAAACCGGTAGAGGGGGAACAAACTTGTGCATTGTGGATGCCAGCTAAACGGGCAGATGAATTATTTCAAGCCTTTGAACAAGTGAGTTTATTTTTAGCTTGTATTTTACCGCGTCCCGTCATATTATTACCTGACACGATAACCCCTCATCAAATTTATGACGAAGATGAGAGTACGATTACCTGTATCGAATGGTCAGGCAATGTGATTCAACATTGGTTACATACTTCTAAAGTTGAATGTGATCTACCTGAATTTCAAGAACAATTTGATGAAGCACAATCAGGTTTTAATCATGAGTTGACACAAGAGAAAAAAACGACGGTTAGTAATTGGGAAGAACTGCCTATGCCCTCAGCAACCGCCTATGATTATGCTTTTATTCCTCCCAGTACCACTGCCCGTATGGAACAGGCGGCTAAGCGAAAACGGCAACGTAATTGGAGTATTTTAGCTTTATTGTTTATTGGAAGCATTATCGGCGGTATCTATTTTGCGCTAGATTATGAACGCGGCCTCAAACAACAGTTGGCTGATTTAAAACATCGTACTGACAATGTGAGTCAATTACGGGCCCAAGTAAATGAGATAGAGGCTATGATTGGGCCAGTTAAACACTTTCCCCGCCAAAAAGTGGTGGCAATACTTGAGGCATTAGATCAAATGATTCCAAAAAACAGTTGGATTACCCGTTTTTACATTGAAGGCGGTGCTGTTAAACTTGAAGGTTTGAGCCCTAATCCGACTGAATTGGTAGAAATGTTATGGAATAATCCCCATGTATCTGATCCGCAAACTGATGGTATTACTAACGTTAATAATCGCAAAGAAGACAAATTTCGTATTAAATTCCAATTGAAACATTTTGATTTGAGGGCCTATTGGATGGAATATTTTCCAGATAAATGATGAGGAGCCAACAGCTTTTCACGCCAAAGATTTTGCGCGCAAAATCTTTTTCACGCTAAAGTTTCGCGGAGCGAAACTTTAGCGTGAAAGCGTGAACCGGAGGTCAGCGAAGCTAAAGCAGTTGTCTAAAAGCTCAAGTCACCTAAAGGTGACTAACCCTATTTTTTCAGGGTCAAAAGGGGTGCGATTAAAAGTGCGGGGACACACTTAAGTCACCTAAAGGTGACTACATTCACACAATATTCTATAGTGTATTTTTTGTAAAAATTTTATATATTATAATTGATACATTTGCGCTTTTTTGGAAGTCCAAACCCGTTTTTTCGTTCAAAATACAGGTTAGTCACCTTTAGGTGACTTGAGCTTTTAGACAACTGCTTTAGCTGTTGGCTGGTTGGCTGGTTGGTCTCGATATTTCTGCTCTCCTGCACTAGCAGTTTAAGTTGCCCCGAGTTGCCCAAGTTGCCCAAGGCCAGAAATCTATAAATGAACTCTTGAAATTTTGAACAAAATGATAAAAATGAACAGTCACTGTGAACAAAAGTTTTGAGTTTTACTGGTATTAAAAAAAAAGTGTCAGGCCAAAATAGGTGCTAAGAAATATTCCCATTTATACTTAGCGCGGAAACAAACTGAACTTTTTTTAAGATAAATGGTGGGCAACAAAAACACGTTACCCACCCTACATTGATCAAAATGGGGCAGGCAACAAAAACACGTTACCCACCCGACATTGATACTATTGGTGGGCAACAAAAACCCGTTACCCACCCTACATAAAAGTTTAATTTATGACCGCGTGCAGTATAATCTTCACATTGGCTCAACTATTGTGTATGATATCCCGCTTTCAACGACACTAGCATCAAATCAGTATTGCAGGATCACCAATAATCACTCTCAAGGAAACAATATGAAACGACGTTATCTCATTTTCCCACTGATGTTGTGTTTAGGCACTCAAGTGCCCGCACAAGAATCACAAACCCTCACCACTTACAAAGACAAACTGAGTTACTGGTTTGGGCAAGCGTTTAGAAAAAACATTGACGACTACGTCACGCAAAAACAGCTTGATCTGAATCAAGAACAACTGGCTAAGGGCGTAGAAGATGCCCTGCTTCGCAATCCCTCTTTACTGACTGAAGATGAAATCAAGTCTGTTTTAATGAGGCTTCAGCAAGAGCAATATGTCAAGCATCTGGCAGCCAAAAATCTCAAAGAAGGCGAAGCTTTCCTCGCGAAAAAGAAGGAAGAGGAAGGCGTTGTCACTTTACCCAGTGGTTTGCAGTACAAAGTGATTCGGAAGGGTACGGGCAAAACCCCGAAAGACACCGATAGCGTGACGACTCATTATCGAGGCACTTTCATTGATGGAAAAGAGTTTGATAGCTCCTACAAAGGTGGCGAACCCGCTACCTTCCCCGTTAAGGGTGTGATTGCAGGTTGGACAGAAGCCTTGCAGTTAATGAAGGAAGGGGCGAAGTGGCAATTGTTTATTCCTGCTGATTTAGCGTATGGGAAAAATGGTACGCGAGGCATAGCGCCTAATTCAACCTTAATTTTTGATATTGAGCTGCTTTCGGTGAATGGAGAGGAAATCAAGAAGTGAACTTATTTTGGGCATCCGAGATGCCCAAAATGCGTACCTGAGCAATTAACCCAGGTACTTTAACAAAACAATCAATAAAAAATCAAAAAAGTGTTCCGCCTAAACGTCATTCAAATCGTCATCCAAACAGTTTGTTAATGACGTGAGACAAAGACGAGTACGAGCAAAGCGGATTCTAACGGATTCCATGCTTGTATGGAATCCATAGACAGCACATCCCACATCGTTTACAGCGTAGTGATGTACAATATGCGGTTTTCCGCATCCCACATCACCTCATCATCCTCATCCACATCGGTATGCACCCAGATTTCTTTATTATCCTTGACTACCATAATGTGATGCGCGTATATCTCTTCATCCCCATTCTCAGGTTCATCATAGTGCAGGGCAGGATCATAAGTTTCTAGGATATTTTTTGCCTTCTCTAGCACGATTTCAGCATAGTCAGCTTCAGTGCCTCCGCCATAAACGGCTGCCCCTCGATCATGCGGGCGGCGCGTCTTGTACTTATGCCCCACGCTAAAAGCAATCAAACCACCGCCTGGAAAAAAATCGATAATACTATCGGCAAGCACTTTTGCCAGCTTGTTTTGCCCCTCTTCGCTGCGTACCCATTCGGCTTGGGTTGGATTACTGACAAACAGGGGTTCTAATAAGATAGCTGGCATGTCAGTGTATTTAAGATTGGCATTGCCACGACCATTCCATCCCCCAACTAAGATACCACTGCGACCAGTTCCAGCCATAGGAATCTTAAATACATCGCTGATGCGTTGGGCATACGAACGTCCCCAGGTTTTACTGGTTTCGGAAGCATTAGCACCCGTCACAACCACAACATAATTGGCAGTCGTTGTTGCGGCATTAAAATGCTGTTCCACATAAGCGACACACTTATCACGATTAGCCGCTCTTTGCCGCACGGAGTATTCACCTGTGTAAAATTTAACTTGATACATCTATCGCTCCTTCTAAGTTAGGATGAAAAATTTAAGTCAGTTGATAAACGAAATCACACGCTTTGGGGAGAAATGATTTATTTTGTTTCTCAACATGAGGCTCTTGCAAAACTCCAACGCCCAACCATAAATCAATAACTAACAAGTACCTAATGGCATGTAAGTCATTGATTTCTCGTTTATGCCCAGAGTTTTGCAAGAGGCTCAACCTGTTTGAGATTATGACATAATCCAAAAGTCATCTCAAGACGATTTTAAATGAGCACTATCCTCAAATTGTTAATATGTCAGTGGATAGGCAATTTGCAATTTGCAATTATCAGCCATTTGACTTGAGTGATTATACTTAATAAGGCAATAAATTCAATCTTGGGTGATGCTATTAAGAATATAAAAATGAAAAATGAACAAATAATCAGTACTAATTACTCGGATAAACGACGTTTTGTAGGGTGGGTTTTGGGTTTTTGTTGCCGGCTCCATTTTGATCAATGTAGGATGGGTAACGTGTTTTTGTTGCCCACCTGATCACTGATCACAATTAATTTTTACCCTTTTCAAATTTCGTATACTTTTCTAAAAAAATTTAGACTATACTTAATAATGTAAACTTTTTATATCAGGAGCTTTTCCCATGATCCACAATAAGATAATCACCCAATTCCTTTGCCTCAGTCTGCTAGTCTTTTCTAGCACAGGACAAGCCAAAGGCCTCTCTCTGTCTTTAAACCCAAGCACGGTGATTCGCGGAAAATTACTTGAAATCTCGGTAATCGTTAACCGCGATGAAATCAAAATCACCGAGGCCGCAGCTGATGTTTACTTGGCTGTACAATTTCCAGACGGCTCACTGCGTTACTACGCTCCAGATGTTGTTAGTGGTAAAAACAATTTTGGTGGCAAAAACAAAATTGTGCCTATGCTAACCGCTTGGACTATCACAACCTTATCCACCCCCGTCACATTACTCACCCTCCCCGTGCCTCGCGATCTGTACCTAGGGCCTTACAAATGGTATTTGACCTTATGCAAAGTGGGTCAAAATGTCGCTCAACCAGGCAATTGGATAGCCAACGCCAAGGCAGAAGTCGTACTCAAAGCAGGGGGTGATGATTATTCGCCTTCTGATCGGTATGAAGAGTCGTCGTCTGGCGATGCTGCATACTCCGATACCGGCGAGGGAGCCGCTTTTGCTGAAGAACCGGCGAGCGCAAAACCAAAACCCTCATCGCCTACCACAGCGAGCGCACCACCGAGTGCCCCAGGCAAGGCAGACACCAGTACGGGAGGCGGAGCTGCTAGCGATGCTTACGGTGGCCCGGCTGTAGAAGCTGATGGCGGCGAAGCTTACAGTGGTGAAGCCGGCGAAGCTGACGCTTTTGGCGGTTATGATGACGACGAATCCGGCTCTGTAACCGCTGATGGTGGCGATTATGATGACAGCGTAGGTATCTGGCCTTCACCACCACCGCCTGAAGAGAGAAAAGACATTCCAGTGCAATCGGGTATTTTGACAGCCGGCGATATTGACGACAATCTCAATTTGGCCGCTTTTCAAGGCTATCTTGATAGGGCCGTTCAAGCAGATCGTTATCAAATACTGCCCTCAATTGATGTCTCGGATAGGGTGACGTTACAGCTTTTAGATGCAGTCGATCAAGGACTCAGCAACGCTCGTGTGCGTATCAGTTCCGCAGGAACAACTCGGCTCGATACTTTTGCTGGCACCGATGGTCGATTCTACCTCTTTCCTCAGTTTGATAAGGTGAACCTTTCCAAAAAGCTTGATCTGGAAATCACACCACCCGACGATGAATTGAGTTCACCCAGCACCGCTTTTAAAACCAGCTTAGACTTGCAACAGATGGATCAAGATCGCACCGTAACGATCACACTCCCCCATGTTGTTTCTAAGCGCCCGAAAGCGTTAGATATCATGTTTGTCATCGACACCACAGGCAGCATGTCTGACGAACTGCGTTATATCACCACAGAGTTGCGAGATATTATCAGTGCCGTAAATGACTATCATCCCCAAGTCTTTATGCGTTTTGGGCTCATTCTTTACCGCGATGAAGGCGACGCTTACGTGGTGAGAGATCTCGACTTCACAGAATCGTTAAATGAGATGCAAATTCAATTAAACCAACAGCGAGCGAATGGTGGTGGAGACTATCCAGAAGCGATGGAACAAGCATTAGCGGCCGCAGTCGAAGCGCAATGGCACGATAACAACACCGCACGGTTAGTGTTTTTGATAGCCGATGCGCCACCGCACGATGAGCATTTAGCCCCGATGTTAGATCAAGTTCGCCTAGCACGCGACAAAGGATTACGTGTTTATTCACTGGCCGCCAGTGGCGTAGCCGATACAGCCGAATACATGATGCGTTCAGCGGCCGTGTTAACCCAGGCCCGTTATTTGTTTTTGACAGATGATTCCGGTGTCGGCTCCTCACATAGCGAGCCAAAAATTGCCTGTTACCTAGTGACACGCTTAGATCAGCTCATAAGCCGAGTGATAGCCAGTGAATTAGCGGGCAAGCGTGTTGAACCGAAGTCTGCTGATATAGTACGCACAGTAGGCCGTTATCAAAACGGTGTTTGCCGAGCTAACGTCAATCAAAATCAATAAATTTTGGCCTCTTCTATGTAGGGTGGGTAACGTGTTTTTGTTGCCCACCATTCTTGTAGGGTGGGTAACGTGTTTTTGTTGCCCACCAAAATGCCTTGCAATAATAATGGTGGACAATAAAAAAACATTACCCACCCTACAAGAAATCAAATCATGCCCAAACTTGTAATGTCCTTTTTGATGGTAATGTCATTATCAACACCACAGTCTTTGATGATTTTGACAGCATCTATATTATACTTATTATCGAATTGGGCCTGAAAATCTGGAATGAGTCTTTCCAGTCTTTCCAGATCATCATACATTTCATTTTGTAAATCTTCATCTTCTATCGCATCTACTTTTGATTCAAAAAGACTCTTATAGCTTTTCAACGCATTAAGAACCAAACGCCATTCCGAAACCGTTGCTTTGAAATTTGTAGGGTCAACCATTTGCAATCTCCGTTGGAGTTAATTTTACACATTTGGATTTGTCAAGACCAAACTCTTCTAGTATGCCAAGATATTTTTTGAATGGCATATCTTTTGATGGAACGAGCATATAATGTCCCTCATGCCCCAGCCTTGTGTCTTTTACTATTATTATATCTTCCAAGGTGGTTCCTTTCTTTATTTTCCATACGTTTTTTCCCTTTCTCTTCATTACTGAAGTTATTGAGTTAAATGCAGAAAATCCGTTTCGGTTCGCACGTACAATTTGAATTCCGTCAATGAGTACAACCAAACAGTCTTTCAACCCCCTAGCTTCAGAGAATGAAGGTGAAGACGCATTACCCATTCTAAATAAATCCTCATTAAATTCGTTTATACCCATAATGTATAAATCTTCTGAATTGACCACTTTATAACCTCTTTTAGAATTTTTGTTTTACTGCCCTAACGTTAAAATGAGTCAACGAAGGAGGTTAGCTGGATTGTTATGTTTTATTGAGTTATCCATGAAACGTAATCGACTTTAGCATTGACTTTGAAAGAGAGGGCTTTTTTTTCATTATCGAACACCATTCTGATATTATGCCCAGCAAATGAAAGACGGCATTCTTTCGTCCGAGTCATGCCTTGTTTTAAATCTTCCGTCACTTTGATAATCAATGATACGCCGAGTTGATCCTGTAAAAAATCTGAGAATAACCAACCCGTTTTTTTCTCAAAAATACCCTGTTTGTTAAAATTAAACTGAATTTATTTTGCGAAGGCCCGATTTTCGTTAAAAATTTATGCGAAGGCCCGATTTTCGTACAAAATTTATTTTGCGAAGGCATTGGAGTACAAAATTTATTTTGCTTCGGTGCCATTGGAGTGCAAAATTTATTTTGCGAAGGTGCCATTGGAGTGCAAAATTTATTTTGCTTCGGTGCCATTGGAGTGCAAAATTTATTTTGCGATTGGAGTGCAAAATTTATTTTGTTTCGGTGCCATTGGAGTGCAAAATTTATTTTGCGAAGGCCCGATTGATTGAGAATGACCCTTTTTTTGGGAATGCGCCTTTTTTAGGTTCCCGCATACCAAGTTGATGATTCAGTAATTGGTAAATAGTAATCCATAAAAAATTGAAATCACGATTAACACTTTTTCTGATTATAACGGATTTTGGGGAAGGCGAACACTCGCCCTACGCAAAATCTTGTAGGGGCGAACCTTTGTTATCGCGCTTTCATTTATGGGTTCCCAAAAATTCGTTATAATCAATTATTATTAAATCCCAACCACGTACTCTCAACGGTTATGATCTATTATGAGTGATTATCAAATTAGATTTGATCCACGCTTAGAAATTAATCCCGCTGATTTTGTGGCGGCTTGGAATGATTCGGCGGATTATAAAACGGTGGCTGAGGCACAAACGGATAGTGCAGCGGTGGATTTTGACTCTTCTGCGGCTAAGGCACTCACTTTGCTCTGTGGTATTGCGATAGGGGTAACGACTAATACGGTTTATGATTTAATAAAAAGTATCGTAATCAATCTCCCAACCGTGCAAAAGACATTAGCAACGCAAACTTTGCCTGAACGCACTGAGTTTGTCGATATTCAACAAATTGAGCAACCCGATGGTACCACGTTGTTAATTGTCATTATGAAAGAGCATTAGCCCTTAGCACCTATCAGTTTTGCCTGATACTTTTTTTCAACACAGAGAATACAGAGTAACACAGAGTACCACAGAGAATTTTTTTGAGCTAATTTGCAAACTGATAGGTGGTAAGAGCATTAGCCAAAATGCCTTACAATTAGAATAGTGGGCAATAAAAAGACATTACCCACCCGACAAGAAATCATGCCGTCATTATCAAACGTAGGGTGGGCTTTGGTGTTGCCCACCAAAATGCATGAGTTTAGGATTTGCAGTCTTAATTTGATTACCTGATGATATAATAGATTTTGTCAAGGGCATATTTCTTTTTAACTTTGGAGGTTTTTGCAATGTCTTTTAGTGAATATAAAGGATACTCAACTGATCAGTTAGAAAAAATTTTTAAAGTGCAAACGGCTAGGGGCAACTTGTTTGAAAACTTAAAACCAAGTCACAAAGCGTACCCTGAAACTCAAAAAGCTGTCGATGAAATCAAGTCTCGTTTTGCCTTAAATGAGGACACTAATGAAGCTACAAGAAGTCACCTTTTGATAACGCCGGTATTATTAAATACTTGCGTCGTAAAAGATGTGGGTGCTTTTTTCGAGCCACCGATTAATCTTGAACTTTCAATAACACCAGATTTACCGCATCAGTTAAACGGTAAGTATGATTGCGCTTTGAGTTTACATGCTTATAAATTTGTAACCCCTATCATATCAATTGTTGAAGTGAAACCGGCACAAATAGGCAAAGGTATCGGTCAATGTCTGGCTGAAATGTACGCGACGCTAAAAGTATTTGAACAAAGCAAGGTGTACGGCATCATAACAGACGGTGTTGAGTGGGAGTTTTATTTACTGGAAAATTCGGTATTGACTGCCGATAGAAAAGGTTGTTATATCAGTGATGTTTCCGGCATCATAGATAGGATAGGTTATATAGCGGATAGATTTAAGAACAAAATTGATTTTGCTTCTGCCTGATTTTCAAACCAAATTGATTTTGCTTCTGCCCGATTTTCGTTTCATATTTTGCTTCTGCCCGATTGAGTCGCAAATGGTGGGTGCAGCGAAGCTGTAGGGATAGGTAGGGCTTTACAGCCTTTCCCCCCCTCCAAACCGTGCGTGCGACTTTCACCGCACACGGCTTTCCAGTTCGATAGGTTTTCTTTCAAAGGTTGAGATAAATCTCAATTTCACGCTCAAGTTCGCGGAGCGAACTTGAGCGTGAAATATTGTTGCGTTTAAGCGCATCTACTCACTGTTAAAAAAAACAGACCTTTTATCGGTTTATTAACTATCTCCCCTGGCCATCCTTCACCTTGTCCATATCATTACAATTTGGCATTTGGCTACTACGTGGCCTCCGCCCTCCTTTCGACACACTGGCATTTTCGTGTCCTTTAAAACAAAAAAGGTAAAGTCGCTTAGGAGTTCCTCAGTTCCAAATTAAGGTACGTATCTAGTCGCATTTAGATGCCGATTATCCACTTCGTCGTCTCTGGGATAACGTTCTTGTCAGGGATGACGCCAAGAACCCGCTACTTCACTTTTTTAGCTCTAAGCGTATAAGCCACTTCCGCTTGTTGTAGGTAACGATGGTTGAATCGATTTCTGTACGTCATCATGTGCAACAGGATTAGCCCTCTCATCCACTCTGTGACTAGCAGATGTAGGTACATTGTCTGACGGCTTCACACCCTAGCAATTGCCAACTGCTAACGCATGCGTCATAATCCTTATTTCGTTATCTTAAAATAAATTCCTTTGGAATCAATACCTTAATTCGTTAAAGAGCGCACCTACCCACCCTACAAGACAACAAAACATCACTTTTAATTTAATGGCACCCGATTACTTCTTACTGCTTGTTTTAAAAGCGTTTTTCCTTTATTATGACTCCCCTCTAAAAAAAAAGGAAAAAACTAATATTATGAATGAGTTATCTTTAGAACAGCGGCGAGTGTTTATCAACTTGGCTCAAGTTTATGAAACCTATCAGGAAACCTATCGACACAGTTTGCATTACCAAGGCTCAATGCGCTGGAAAAAATCAAATGGTAAGGAATATCTGTTTCATGGGAGAGGAGATAAAGGATACGGGAGAAGTTTGGGGGTTCGTTCCGCCGAAACGGAGATCATTTATGAGCAATTTCATGCGGGCAAGCAACGCAATAAAGAACGTTTGGAATCTTTAAAAGCAGAATTATTGTTGGGCGCTAAGTATGCTAAATTATTAAAACTCAATCGAGTACCTAAACAGGTGGCCGAAATTCTGCGTTTGCTTGAAAAACATAGATTGTTAGGCAATAATGTGATAGTTGTTGGAACCAATGCCCTATATGCTTATGAGATGTTGGCCGGAATACATTTACAGTCAGATATGCTGGCTACAAATGACTTGGATATTTTATGGGATGCAAGAACCAAATTGAAATTAATGGCTGATGAAAATTCTGGTATTTTGCATATCTTAAAGCAGGTTGATTATTCTTATGAACGTTTAGAATCCCTGTATCGAGCGAGTAATAATCAAGGTTTTCTCATTGATTTAATCAAACCAGAACCCAAACCACCTTGGAAATTTGAGGCTGATACTATTGGTGATGAAAATGATTTGGTTGCGAGCCCGATTGCTAGTCAACGCTGGATTGTTTCGAGCCCGAAAGTAACCCAGATTATTATTGGTGAAGATGGTTTTCCAGCGCCAATGGTTGTGCCTGATCCGAGGGCTTTTGTTATCCATAAAATGTGGTTATCTCATCAAACCAATCGAGAAAAAATCAAAAGCCGGCGCGATGAGAAACAAGCGTTAATTTTAGCTGAGATAATCCAAAATGGGTTACCTCATTTTTCAGGTTCCTACACCGGTGTCAATAAAAACCTGACAGGTTTTCAAAACCTGTCAGGTTTGGGCCAATGGTGGCAAGGAAAGGATTTGCCTACCCGGCTACCACTTCATCATAGGCGCGGGCTTTAATGGATGCTTTATAAACCATTTTGCCGCTCTTTTTCCAATGTTTTTATGGAAGCCAGAATTTGGAAATTTAGCTTTGACAGCTTTTATATCTGATTTAGGGATGCCAAACTTGAATAAACCGAATGAAAAGTCAACCAAATCTGCCTTTCTGAAAAGTTCAACAAGCGGATACGATTCATCCTTGTACTCTCTGATCTTGTGATGCTCGGTGATCATGAGTTCAATTTCATTTGACCAAGCTTCAAGATTTCTGTTTTTTAAGTACGACATGGCCGGAGGTATGGATGGCGGTATGTAATCAACTGTATCTTCTACCCATATTCCAATGTCGTGAAAAGCACCAGCAATAATAATCTTCTCTCGTTCCTCTTTATTGCAGTCTTTAAGCGCGAGGCAAAAATGAACCATTCTATAGACATGGTTTTTATACCCTTGATATTCCGTTCCGATGATTTCCTTCCAGTCTTTGAGAATGTCCTCAAGTAAAGGAATCGGCTCTTCAATGTTCACTGAAAACTCTCCATTCTTGCTGCATAAGGTTCAAGTTAAAGCGTGCCGAATGTATCGGGTTCAGTCAGGTAGGGTGGGCAAATGGTTTCATTGCCCAGCAAAATGTTGAAATATTTAAATAGATTTGTTATCTATCGTGGAATGGTGGGCAAGGAAAGGATTTACTCATCCTATCCTGCTTAAAGTCAATTAAAAACAGTTCAAATATTTCATTAAATCTCTTGAGTTGTTGGTCTTATGACCATTTCATTGACATCCACATAGTTGGGTTGTTCAATGGCATAAACTATGGCATCAGCAATGGGTTTAGCCGGAATCGCGTGTTGCGCATAAAAATCCTTGACACCTTGGCGCAACTCTTTGTCAGGTGTCGAATCTTCTAACTCCGTTGCAATTAATCCAGGAGAAATAGTAGTCACACGTATATCCGGATTTTCCATACGCAACCCTTCAGAAATGGCTCTTACAGCATGTTTAGTTGCACAGTAAACGGTAAAATTTGGAACTAATTTGAGTCCAGCAATAGACGCAATGTTGATAATATGGCCTTGCCCACGTGCCTTCATCAGGGGCAGGGCTGCCGCAATACCATAAAGCAAACCTTTCACGTTCACGTCGATCATCTGATCCCATTCCTCCACACGGGCCTTCTCCATTGGTGCTACCGGCATTATGCCTGCGTTATTTATGAGGACATCTATTTGACCAAACTTATCAACGGCCATCTTAACCAAAGCCTCTACATCATCACGCTTAGTCACATCAGTGGCTTGAATAATTGCAGTGCCACCACTTTGTTGGATGTCTTCGGCTAGAGCTTCCAGTCGATCAACTCTCCTCGCGCCTAGTACGACTTTGGCTCCCTTTTGAGCAAGTAGACGCGCTGTTTCTTCACCGATACCACTTGAGGCACCAGTAATAACCACTGTTTTTTCACTTAATGTTTTCATGCTGCATATTCCTTAGTTTTACGGTTTAACGTTGCGCTCAACGGAAAGTTTGAAGCGCTGATGGAACATTTAAAAACCTGACAGGTTTTGAAAACCTGTCAGGTTTGGGCCAAAAGATCTGAACTCCTATAGAACAATTAAACAAATGGGCTGATGAACACAATATCTAATCAGCGTTCTATTTTTTATTTTCAACACCGAGTAGCACAGAATACCACTTCAAAACAGTTTAAGATTTTCATAAGTTATGGTATGGTATTTTACTCAATTATAAATAAAAAAACGTTTTTTACAAATTTGGATTAAGTTTTTTCTTCATTTTTCATTTTTCTCAGCAAACGTTTTTGCGCGCAAAAACGTTTGCTTGGAAATCACTTGCAACAATCACTTTTCATTATGGCAATCATACGTCAAGTGGCTGAATTAGGCCATCCTGTTTTAAGAAATCAAGCGGTTAAAGTGGAAGAAGTCAACGATCCCTCCATTCAGTCTTTGATTGATGATATGTTGGTGACGGTTTCAGAGTCGAATGGGGCGGGCATTGCCGCGCCGCAGGTTTATGAGTCGGTGCAGATATTTATTATGGCTTCGATTCCTAATCCCAGATATCCTAACGCGCCTGAAATGGAACCGACGGCGATTATTAATCCCGAAATACTGTGGTGTTCTGAGGAACGCGATAAGGATTGGGAGGGGTGTTTGAGTGTGCCCTGTATACGGGGCTTGGTGTCTAGGCATCAGGAGATCAGGGTGAGATATACGATGAAAGATGGCCGCCAAACGGAACAGACTTTTAACGACTTTTTGGCGCGTCTTTTCCAACATGAATATGATCATCTCAAGGGGATTTCTTTTCTTGATCGCATGGATACGACTCAAGAGATTATTACGGAGAAAATGTTTCAAAAACTCGTAGAGCAAGCGCGCCAATCTGAGGAATAAAAGGGCAACCACAAGGGATTGCCCCTACATAAGGGCGCATTCCCTCTGCCTTTGCAAAATAAATTTTGCACTCCAATTGCCTTCGCAAAATAAATTTTGCACTCCAATTGAACGAAAGCCTTCGCAAAATAAATTTTGCACTCCAATTGCCTTCACAAAATAAATTTTGCATTCCAATTGCAAAATAAATTATCACTTTTAACTTATCACTTTTCACTTGAAAACATGCCTTCTCAATTATTTATTTTGTTCCGAAAAATCATTGTACTCTTTGAGACAATCAGTGAATGGAGCGGCCGTTTAATCGCTTGGTTAATCTTGCTTATGGTACTGATTATTGTTTATCAAGTCAGTATGGTGGCCTTATTTTCTAGGGGTTCTGTCGCGTTGCAAGAATTGCAATGGCATCTATTTGCTTTAGTGTTTTTATTCGGTGCGGCTTATACCTTGAAACATGATGAGCATGTGCGAATAGATATTGTTTATCAAAGTCGTTGGATGGATGATAAACGACGCGCTTGGGTTAATCTGATCGGCGGGTTTCTCTTTTTAACGCCATTTTGTTTAGTCGTGATTTTCGCTTCATGGCCGTTTGTTTATAACGCTTTCATTTATGGAGAAGGTTCGCCTGATCCAGGTGGTTTGTCTTATCGTTTTGTGCTTAAAGGGGCCATTCCTATCGGATTTGCGTTATTGATGTTACAAGGCATCGCGAATAGTTTAAGCAGTTTGTTGTTTTTATTAGAGTCTCAAGAGGGGAAATCGTAATGGCGTTTTTGAGCATGGAAGTGTGGGCATTGGTGATGTTTGCTGTGCTGATGTTCACTTTATTCTTGGGCTATCCTGTTGCCTTCACTTTGGGCGCTGTCTCGCTACTGTTTGGCACGATTTTCCTGGGCCTCCCCTTTTTTAATTTGCTCCCCATGCGTATTTGGGGCATCATGACTAATTTTACCTTATTGGCAGTACCGTTATTTGTTTTCATGGGGGTGATCTTAGAAAAGTCAGGCTTGGCAGAGGATTTGCTAGAAACGATGGGGCTATTATTTGGGCCATTGCGGGGCGGTTTGGCGTTATCCGTTGTGTTCGTAGGGGCATTATTGGCAGCGACGACAGGCGTTGTGGGCGCGACGGTAGTGACAATGGGTATCATCGCGCTTCCCGCGATGTTAAAAAATGGTTATGCCCCGGCCTTTGCCACGGGCATCATTGCCACTTCGGGCACATTAGGACAGATCATCCCGCCTAGCATCGTTTTGATTTTACTGGGTGATATGATTGGTGTGCCAGTGGGCCGTTTATTCCTAGCGGCAGTTGTGCCCGGTATGTTGTTGATTATGCTGTATATTTTATATATAGCCTGGAAGGCGTGGCGCGATCCGCATAGTGCCCCCGCTTTGGCGAGCGATACGCATACTTGGGATAAACGCTTTTTGATGCGTATTATAAAAAGCTTATTACCTGCATTGCTATTAATTATGGCCGTGTTAGGCAGTATATTTTTTGGCATCGCTACCCCCACCGAGTCGGCGGCATTCGGTGCCATGGGGGCCTTATTATTGGCCTTATTGCATAAGCGTTTGACTTTAAACAATTTGCGAAAAGCCATGCAACAAACCACGCGCTTGACAAGCATGGTATTCTTAATTTTAATTGGCGCAACGGCTTTTGGTTTAGTCTTTCGCGGCATGGGCGGCGATCAACTCGTGCATGATATTTTGACTCAAGTGCCCGGTGACAAATGGGGATTTATAGTGGTAAGCCTCTTGCTCATTTTTGTTTTAGGGTTTTTTCTTGATTTTCTCGAAATCTGTTTTATCGTCGTGCCGATACTCACACCGATTGCCGAACATTTTGGAATAGATTTACTTTGGTTTGCTATTCTAATCGCAGTCAATTTACAAACCTCTTTTTTAACGCCACCATTTGGCTTTTCACTGTTTTATCTCAAAGCGGTTGCCCCTGCGACAATGCGTATGGGTGTCATTTATCAAGGTATTATACCCTTTGTTATTTTGCAACTATTCGGCCTGATACTGCTAACGCTTTTTCCACAAATCACGTTATGGTTACCTAATTTGATTGATAACGGGTTCAATCTGTAATTTGTAATTAGAAATAGCGAATAGCGAATATCACACCAAGGGGCGATAACAAAGGTTCGCCTACATTGCCTTTGTAGGGGCGAACCTACGTGTTCGCCCCTACGTGTTCGCCCCTACGTGTTCGCCCTACGTGTTCGCCCTACGTGTTCGCCCTACGTGTTCGCCCTTTTGAATTTAATACAAATCATTGATTGATTTACAAAAAAAGGCTTATTTGAGTAATCATTCATAAAATCAAGCACTTAAATGTAATTTGTATAAAGTCTATTACTCAAGGCTACCCAGATTTATTCGTTTATTTCTTAATTCGTTGTACTATATCGTTGTACTATATTTAAGCCGCGTATAATTTTTTAACCCATTTCAAAAAGGTATCGGCTACCATCGCCCGAATTTACCAAAATTCATTGTTTTCATTAACACACATATATTAATAACAATTCACAATTCATTAGGAGTAAGTCATTTCAATGGCACAAGAACGCACCTTATCAATAATCAAACCCGATGCTGTGGCTAAAAATGTGATTGGCAACATTTACTCGCGTTTTGAAAAAGCCGGTTTACGCATTATTGCCTCCAAAATGTTGCACTTAACCCGTGAACAGGCAGAAGGTTTCTACGCTGTACACAAAGAACGCCCTTTTTTCGGGGAATTAGTAGACTTTATGATAACCGGCCCTGTCATGGTACAAGCGCTTGAAGGGGAAAATGCCATCAGCATCAACCGTGATTTGATGGGTGCCACCGATCCAAAAAAAGCAGCGCCTGGAACAATACGGGCTGATTTTGCACAAACGGTTGACGAAAATGCCGTACATGGCTCTGATGCCCCAGATACAGCCAAAACAGAAATCGCCTTTTTCTTCAACGATAGCGAAATTTGCCCACGCACCCGGTAATCAGTTATCAGTTATCAGTTATCAGTTATCAGTTAGTTTAATTATCAATTATTAGGGATAGAATGCTAATTTAAATGATTGAGCTTGATTAATTCAAGAATAGACATTATACCGATTAAATTCTTAGGTTCCAATGCCATTAAGTAGGGGCGAACCTGCGTGTTCGCCCAGGGCAGACACGCAGGTCAGCCCCTACCAAACCCCACGTATTCAGGGGTTGTAGGGGCGAACCTGCGTGTTCGCCCAGGGCAGACACGCAGGTCTGCCCCTACCTTAATGGCATTGAG